>CEAB01023781.1_pt1 | contig 10643 bp, 9 predicted proteins | sample 557651 | NCBI WGS metagenome assembly CEAB01 (sample SAMEA3182046, study PRJEB8094) | gut metagenome | biome: human; feature: gut; material: Stool; isolation source: human stools | place: Canada | collected 2011-11-15
ACGTGGGCGAGGCAACAGGAAGCGGAAGACCTCAGCCAAAAATGCGATCATATGGTCGTCATTGGTGGTCATCATTCTTCCAATACCCAAAAGCTGTTGCAGGTCGCGGCCCGGCATACCAAAGCTATCAATGTGGAGACAGCTGATGAACTCGACAAAGATTGGCTTAACGGTGCCAGGATCGTGGGCGTAACAGCCGGGGCTTCAACGCCTTCGTCTATAATTGAGGAGGTACTTAACTGTATGAGTGAAGAAATCCGTGACGACATGAGCTTTGAGGAGATGCTCGCTGCATCCGAAGCAAAGCCCCTGTACGCAGGTAAGATCGTAAAAGCCAAGGTCATCAGCGTTTCCCCGACGGAATGTGTCGTCGGTATTGATGGTTCCAAGCACACTGGTATCGTCAAGCTCAGCGAGATGAGCCATGACCCCAACGCCAAGATGGAAGACCTTGTTAAGGTGGACGACGAGCTGGATTTGGTTGTTGTCAAGACCAATGACCAGGAAGGTGTTGACACCCTTTCTCGTGTCCGTTTTGAAGCCCAGAAGGGCATGAAGGATGTTTCCGAGGCTGCCGAAAACGGCACCGTTATGGAAGGCGACGTCATGGAAGCCAACAAGGGCGGCGTTGTTGTCAACGTCAAGGGCGTTCGTGTGTTTGTTCCCCGTTCTCAGGCTACCATGCGCCGCGACGAGGACTACACCAAGCTGGTTGGCCAGCACGTTAAGCTGGTTATCACCGAGTGCGCAGGCCGCAAGATCGTCGGCAGCATCAACAAGGTTACTGCTGAAGAAAACAAGGCAAAGCGCGATGAGTTCTGGAAGAACGTTGAAGTTGACAAGCAGTACACTGGCGTTGTCAAGAGCCTGACTTCCTACGGTGCCTTTGTTGACATCGGCGGCGTGGATGGCCTGTGCCACATCAGCGAACTGAGCTGGAACAACATCAAGCATCCCTCTGAGGTCGTCAGCGTTGGCGATACCATCGAAGTGTATGTTAAGAGCTATGACCCCGAGAACCAGAAGGTTTCCCTGGGCTACAAGAAGGAAGAGGACAACCCCTGGGAGAAGCTCAAGAACGAGTATCCCATCGGCTCTGAGTTCGAAGCTCCGGTCGTTTCCATCACCAAGTTCGGTGCATTTGTCCGCATTCTGCCGGGCATTGACGGTCTGGTCCACATCAGCGAGATCAGCAACGAGCGCGTGAACAAGGTTTCCGACGTTCTGAAGGTCGGCGACATGGTCAAGGTTAAGCTGATCAATGTTGACTTTGATCGCAAGCGCATCAGCCTGTCCATGAAGGCTTGCCTCGACGAGGCTGCCGAGGACGCTGAATAATCCCCGAATTGCAGCAGGGGCCTGCCTGGCAACAGGCGGGCCCCTTTTGTTATATGCCAGTGTACACTGTTGGCGTACACTGGCGAGCAGCGCTGCAAACCTCCCTGCGCTGTGTGGTAAAGGATAAACTGCATGGAAAAATTAAAGGCTTTTATTAAAAAATATTATGAGGGGTTTGCCTACCTGTTTTTTGGCGGGCTTGCCACGCTGTTGAACCTGGTGCTGTTTGCCGTGTTCCAGGCTGTGCTGGGCACGGGCTTTGCAACCGGCATTGGCAATGTGCTGGATAATATCATCTGCATTCTGTTTGCCTACTGGACCAACCGCACCTTTGTGTTCCGCAGCAAAAACAGCGGCCAGGCTGCTCTGGCGGAGTTTGGCCAGTTTGTGGCCTGCCGTATTGGCACCATGGTCATGGACCAGGTCATCATCTGGCTGGGCGTCAGCGTGCTGGCACCGCATGTGGCATTTGCCGCAGCCAACGCTGACCTGTGGGCCATGGGTGTTAAACTGTTCAGCCAGGTTATCGTGATTGTATCCAACTATGTGTTCAGCAAGTTGTTTATTTTCAAAAAGAAATAACAACACAGAACAGATAGAAACCCGAAACAACCAAACCGACGATGATAAGGAGGGCTTTCTTATGACAAACAAAATCCGCGGCGGTGCATTCCGTCTGACCGGCCTGATCCTGGGCATTGTGGGCGCAACGGTCAGCCTGACGGCCATTGTATTTTCGACCATCGGCCTGCACCAGGCGCACCTGTGCAAGACCTGTAAAAAAGGAGAAGAATTCAAATGAAATACACCAAGGAGGAAATCCTTTCCAAAGTTGACCACACCCTGTTGAAACCGGAGGCTACCTGGCCCCAGATTCAGGCCCTGTGCGATGATGCCATCAAGTATCATACTGCATCCGTCTGCATCAACACCTGCTATGTCAAGCAGGCTGTGCAGTATATGGCGGGCCGTGTTGCGGTGTGCTGCGTGGTCGGCTTCCCTCTGGGTGCAATGGATACTGCTTCCAAGTGCTTTGAAGCAAAGACCGCTGTGGAAAACGGCGCCGAGGAAGTGGATATGGTCATCAATATCGGCCGCCTGAAGAACAAGGAATATGACGCTGTGCGCGAGGATATCGCCGCCGTCAAGCGGGCCGTGGGGGATAAGGTGCTCAAGGTTATTATTGAAACCTGCCTGCTGACCGATGAAGAAAAAGAGAAGATGTGCGATATCGTGGTGGAAGCCGGTGCCGACTTCATCAAGACCAGCACGGGCTTTTCTACCGCAGGTGCAACCTTCCATGATATTGAGCTGTTTGCCCGCTGCGTGCGCGGCCGCTGCAAGATCAAGGCAGCCGGCGGCATTTCCACCGTTGAGGACATGGAAAAGTTCCTGGATCTGGGCGCAGACCGCCTGGGCACCTCCCGCGCTGTTAAACTGCTGACGGCGGAATAATTTTGCCGTAACGCAGGGTACACACAAATAAACCAAAGACCTCCATCCCAAGCACAGAACCGTGCAGGAATGGAGGTCTTTTTGTCTACAATCAGCAATAAAATCAGTATTTGTTATCTTGCACAAAGCGAACGGTTGCGCTTACAGCAGGTACGCTTCAAACCGGTGTAGGTCATCCACCTTTACGGTTGCCTTGTAATACACGCCGTTTTCGCGGTATTCTTCAGCCAGAACGCTGCCGCGGGTGCGGAACACATCGGCCAGGGCCAGCTTGTCATAGGGCAACAGTACCTCAATGGTGCGCACACGGTGTGCCAGAATCTCGTCAATCTTGGCCAGCAGGCTGTCCAGCCCGTAGCCGGTTTTGGCGCTTACCAGCAGCACATCCGGGTCATAGGGGGCAACACCGGTGCGGTCGCACTTGTTGTAGACCGTCACCTGCGGGATATCCCCGCAGCCCAGGTCGTTCAACACTTCATCGGTCACGCTCAGCTGCTCGGCGGCTTCGCTGTCGCTGGCGTCGGCAATTTTCAAGATGATGTCAGAGCAGGCAGCTTCTTCCAGTGTGCTCTTAAAAGCATCCACCAAATCATGCGGCAGGCGGCTGACAAAGCCGACTGTATCCACCAGGATCACTTGTAACCCGCTGGGCAGCGTGCATTTGCGGGCGGTGGGATCCAGCGTGGCAAACAGCATGTCGGCTTCAAAAATTTCTGCGCCGCACAAAGCGTTGGTCAGGCTGCTTTTGCCCACGTTGGTGTAGCCCACCAATGAGATGACCGGAACACCGTTTTTCTGGCGGGCGCGGCGGGTTTCACCACGGCGCTTTTCCAGCTCTTTCAGGCGGCTTTCCAGCTTTTCAATGCGGCTGCGCAGGTAGCGGCGGTCCAGCTCCAGCTTGGTTTCACCGGCACCGCGGCGGGCACCGCCACCGCCGCCGCCACCGCCGCCCTGGCGGCTCAGCGCCTCGCCAAGGCCCTGCAGGCGCGGCATGCGGTATTTCAGGGTGGCCAGCTCAGTTTGCAGCTTGCCCTCGTTGGTGGTGGCGCGCGCACGGAAGATTTCCAAAATCAGCATCGTGCGGTCCAGCACTTCCACCTGCAAAGCCGTGCTCAGGTTGCGGATCTGGCTGCCGGTCAGCTCGCCGTCAAAGATGGCGGCCTCGGCATCGGTATTCAGGCATACCAGGCGCGCTTCCTCCACTTTGCCCTCCCCCAGAAGGGTGGCGGCTTCGGGGGTGCTGCGCTTCTGGCACACGGTAGCAACGGCCTGCATGCCGTTGGCTTCCGCCAGGGCGGCAAGCTCATCCAGGCTGCGCTGGGAGTCAAACTTGCCCTGGTCCAGCGCCAGCAGCACAACGCGCACCGGCGGGCGCTCGCTGTCCAGAGCCTTCTGCCCAACAGGGGCGTCCTCTGCCGGGGCCTGGGTAGCGGTAAAGTCCAGGGTGATGGGGTCCTTCATTTCGTCCATAGGGGTCCTTTCTGGCCGTATTCGGCCAGGTCAGCAAAAGTATGGGGCAGGGGAGTGAATGTCAGACGGTTGTCTCGGCATTCTCCGCTGGTTCCGTTGGTTCTGCCTGTACAGCGGGGGCAGCGGCTGCCGGTTCATCGGATTTCTGGCTGCCGGGGTTCAGCAGGTACCAGGCCAGGCAGGGCACCTCGGTGCCGTCAAAGCGGTGCAGAACGGTATCGTGGTCATAATGGAAGCCGGTCTTGGCCAACACGCGGCTGCTTGCCACATTCTGGCTGGCGTGGAACCCGGCCAGCCAGGGCGCACCTACCATGCCAAACCAGTAATCGCGCACGGCAGCGGCGGCTTCGGTGGCATAGCCCTGGTTCCACCACTTTTTGCCCAAGGTGTAACCGATCTCATACATGCCGCCCAGCAGCTCGGTTTTCACGTTTTTCCAGGCATAGGGCTTTTCACGCTCACAGGATTCGGCGGGGGCAATGCTGATGCTGCCCATCAGCACACCGGTCACTTTATCGCAGATGCCCCAATCATAAAAATCCGGGCGGTCATATTGTTTGACAATCTCATTCAGATATGCCATCGTTACCACCCAGTCACGGTGGGGCTCCCAGCGCAGGTAGCGGGTCACTTCCGGGTCATTGGCCCAGTTGCCAAACATCATTTCGCAGTCGTCGGTTGTCATACGACGCAGGACCAGCCGCTCGGTGGTCAACTCTTGTGTGCCGCAATGCTTCATCTTGATATACAACCTTTCCTTTGCAGTAGTTATGCTTGGCTGTGCAGCAGATACCGCCGCACAAAGCCCATAAAGATCTGCCACAGCTTGTACAGCTGGGCACGGTAAATGTTACAGTAAATAAACAGGATTGCTGCAGTTAAAACAAACTTGATGATAAAATTGTGGGCGAACACCACGCCGATCACGGCCACACCCACCGCCAGCAAAAAGCCGCAGATCGTCCGGCTGAAGCTGGGGATGGTGCGGTAGTAATACTGCCCGGTCACAGTGCGGTACAAAAACATCGTTGCATTGGCCGCTACCAGGCCGACCGCGGCACCCATTACGCCAAAACGCGGCACCAGCACGGCGCACACGGCAATGTTGGCCGCAACGCCCACGGCGGTTCCAATCGTATCCTGGAACGGCTTGCGGGCAATGGTGTTGCCGTACACCGTGCCTTCGCACAGGATGGAGAACACCACGGCCAGCATCATCAGCGGAAAGTAGGGCAGGCAGGCCGATTTGGCCGGGAAGATGATGAAGATGATATCCTCAAACATGACCAGCAGACAGAAAAAGCCGAAGATCAGCAGGTTCAACAGATCATGGATGCGGCCAATGCGCTCCTGCTCGGTGCGGTAATGCGCGTAGACATAAGGGCCCCAGTAGGTGGAAAAACCGGCCTGAATGGTGGTGACAAGCTGGGCCAGGGTGTAGGCGAAATCAAACGAACCCTGCTCCGCCGCGGGGGCGTAATTGCCTAAAAAAGAAAGGCAGATGGCGCGGTACAGCGGGATCAGGATGGCCGCAGGTGCCAACACAATGCCGTAAGGCAGTGCCGCCCGGTAAATGTGGGCATAGGGGCGCAGGCCGCGCACAGGGGCCTCTTTCGTTTGACCTTTAGATGCCCGCCGCCAATAGAACACTGCGACCCCCGCAAAGCTGCACACCGCACCCAGCACAAAAGCGCGGGCGTCCTGGGTAACAAAGCCGGGCAGCAGGTAGATCAGGTTCAGGCAGGCCTGCATCCACAGCGTTTCGGTGGTGTAGGCGCGCACATTGTTTTCCAGCCGGAGCAGCACGTTGAGGTAACGCACCAGCATGTACAGAGCAGCGTTCAGGAACAAAAACGGCACCAGCCCGGCACCGTTGGCCCCAAGGCCAAAGGCCGCCGCCAGCGGCTTGGCGAAAAAGATGCTGCCGATGCCGCCCGCCAGCAGCATGACCAGCACCGAAAGCCGGGTACACGCGGCAAACATGCTGCGCCCGGTGGAACCGGCAGGCGGTTCGTGGTAAAAGCGCAGCAGGCTTTGGTCCAGCCCAAGCATGCCCACGTTCATCAGCGACATGGTGTATGCCATGAAGGAAGCAGGAACGGCGTAGCTTTCGGCGGGCAGGACGCCCTTGATGATAAGCGCTGCGCCGGAAATGCCAAAGCCAAGGTAGGTGGCAATGGAGTATTTCATCACATTTCCGGCAAAGCTTTCAGTTTTTTTCGGTTCAGACATGGCAGGCTCCCATTTGCAGCGGGCGCACCGCAGCGCGCCGGAAAAACAACTTTATTTTACATATGGCCGGATGCGCGCTTCCATGCGCTGGATTTCCTCCGGCGGGATATAGGCTTTGTCCACATAACCGTAAATGCGCTGGGCAAAGTTGGCCAGCGGCGGGCAGAAGGCAAACACCCGTTTGGGTTCCCACTTGTGGCGGTACAGCATGTGTACCCCCGCCAGTGCGCAGAACTTGAGCAGGTTGAAGTGCGGCGTAAAGCCGGGCCCCATCGGTTCATCCCGCGGGGGATTTTTGTACACTTCCTCCAGCAGGTCGGCCATCCGCTTGTAGGCCGGGGCAGGGGAGGGGTCAAAATAGCCCTCAATCACATCCCGTGCAATGGGGAACGGCGGGTTCGGCTGCGCCATGGCAGCGGCAAACTCCGGGTAGCTAGTCACATAGTGAGCATCCTTGTAGATGACGGGGTCATACTCGTGCTCGATGGGCACCGGGCGCAGGATATGGCAGCTTTTGCCCGCCATGTATACTTCGGCCACAGCGGTGCTCATCCAGATGGAGATGGAATCCGCCGCCACAATCCACTGCTTGACGGAATCCGCAAAAATCACATGGAAGTTGGGGCGTTTGGCGGCCAGCTCGTCCAGGGCTTTGCATTTCCATTCGCTGGGGTGGCGGCGGTATACCAGTTCCACCTCCGGGTGGTCACCCAGGTAGCGGTCAAACCAGGCCAGCGTTTTTTCCATCGAAACGCGGTTGGTGCGGGCAAAGCCGGAAAAATCCGTTCCCGCCATTTTGGAAAGCTCGGCCACTTCCTGGTCGGTCATGCTGGCATAGCCAAAGCTGGAAATGTACAGGTGCAGCTGTTTGGCGGGGTCAAGGCCGAATTCCTTGCACAGGGTTTCCTTATCCTTAAAGTAGCCCTTGAACTCCGGCCGCAGAAAGTCCATCATCACAGCGCCGGTCACGGGGGTGTTCTTGGCATCCATGCCATGGGCCTGTAACCGCTGGGCAGTGCGCTGGCCCCAGCAAGTCTGCACGCAGCGCTTGGCGTTGCCGTTCATGTTGAACCAATCGCCCTCCTCCTGCGTGTCGGAGAGCATCTGCTCCCAGTGCAGGTTGACGATTTTGTTGCATTTGCCAATGTTGTTGTACACATGGCTGTTGATGGCTTCGTTGTCATACATGCAGCTGGCGACCAGAACTTCCGGCTTGTCTTTGCCAAACAGGCGCAGATCTTTGGCATCCAGCAGCTGGCGGATGCGCACGGTGTAGCCGCGGCGCTCCAGCTCCAATTTGAGCAAAAGATCGCTCTCATATTCCCGAACGGTGTGTTCGTACAAAATCAAAAAGTCCAGTGCCACAGGGAACCTCCTTTTTGGGGTGGGGCAGCATCAGCGCTGCATATCATCAAACAGTTCGGCTGTCCAGTCCGGCAGGCCGTATTTTTCGTCCAGGTGGAACCCGTCAAAAAACTGGGTGTCATCATCGGTAATGCAGCTGGTGCCCCATTCGTAATTCAGCACGGTAAAATTCTGCTTTTCCAACAGCGGCAGAACTTCGTCCTGCATCACGGCGGTAATGCCAAAGGCATCGCATACCTCGGTGCGCACATTGGCGGCCATGGGGGGCAGCACAATGGTCAGCTCCACGCCGCGGTCTGCGCAGCGCTGGGCCATAGCCAAAAACTCCGCCAGCTCGGTTTCGTTCAGTGTCCAGTTCTGGCAGCGGGTGGTGATCAGCGCCGGGTACTCATACAGCTTTTTGTGCAGCGGAATCGTGTTCCCGGCATCATCCAGGTAATCCGCCGCGGTCCAGTCGCCGGATTCAATGGTGTCCGGCGTGCCCTTTACGGTGTCCATAAACACGGTCAGGGCGTTCACGTTGTATTCCAGGTTCAGACAGTAGGCCAGCGGGTTGCGCAGGGTAGCTTCCAGCGCCGAAAAACGGTCGGTGTTATAGCTGCTGTTTAAGGTGTAGAACGAAAGCTCAAACAGAATGCGGTCCACCTGGTTGCCGGAATCCAGCACATAGTTGGCAAGGTCCACACATTCCTTCAGGGAAGCACCGCCAAAGGCCAGGTTCTGCCAGCTTTGCCCGGTCAGGGAATCCACAAGGTCCATATCAAAGTGGGCCAGGCGGCTGTCCCCGATGATCAGGTTGGTGCCGGGGTTCTGCTCATAGGCGCGCACACGGGCCACCGGCTGGCTGGAAGAGGCTGTTTTTTTGATGCCAAAATAATTGTTTGGCTCAAACGCCACAAAAAAGGCAAACCACAGATAGACCGGCACGAACAGCAGCGCCAATTTTTTGATGATATGCTTCACGCCGGAAATCTCCTTTTTTCCATAAGATTAAAACCCTGCATAGGGGCCGAACGCGTTGGCGTTAAAGCCGCCGCTCTGCATGATGTACCCCACCAGGATAAAAACGATCAAAACAACATACAGCGCATTGCGGTGCTTGGCGCTTGCCAGGGCAACCTCAGCCGGTTTGTTTTTGCAGGCAAAATTGCGCCGGTGATCCAGCCAGATGCCAAGCGCCAGCGCCAGCACAGCGAACGCCCAATAAGCCGCTACCATAATGGTATTGGCGTAAAAGCCGGTATACGCTGTGCTGTACAGCTCCCCGGCAAAGCGGGCGGGGGACCAGCTGTTCATCAGGCAGCGGCCCAGGTAGACGAAAGCATCGCCAACGCCCAGGTTTTCGGCCATGCCGGAAAGGTTGCCGGATCCCACGCGGAAGAACACCATGCTGATGGTCCACAAAACAAACACCACAACCCGCTTGCCCCACAGCACACGGGCCGGGGTGCCGCGCTTTTTGGGTTTGCCAAAGCGGCGGTGCAGCAGCTCTTCGCCCACGCGGTAAACCGCCTGCAGCAGACCCCAGATGATGAATGGCGCGGTGCTGCCGTGCCAGAAGCCGGAAGCAAAGAACACGCAGAACACGCACAGCTCGGTGGGCAGGCGGCCAAAGCGGCCAAGATCTGCCCAGGCCAGCGGCATAAAGAGATAATCCTGCAGCCAGGAAGAAAACGAGATGTGCCAGCGGCTCCAGAAGCCGGAAAAGTTGGTGGCGTAAAACGGGGTCTTAAAGTTTTCCGGCAGGTCCAGCCCCAGCACAAGGCCGGTGGCACGGGAAATCTCGGAATAGCCGGAAAAGCTGAAATACAGATAAAAAGTGTACATCACCGCGGTCAAAATCAGCATGGGGGCGCTGTAATCCGCATAGTGGGGGAAAACCGTATCCACCACCATGTTCAGCACATCCGCCACGGCAATGTATTTGAACAGCCCCAGCGCATATAGCCGCAAAGCGCGCACCGTGCGGGCGGCATCAAAGCGGTGCCCGGCGCTCAACTGCGGCAGCAGCGCACCGGCGCGGCAGATGGGCCCCTGGGTGACGGTGGCGAAAAAGTTGAGGAACAGCGCCAGCCGGATAAAGCTGGTTTCCACCTCGCAGTCGCCGCGGGTGGCGTCGATCAGGTAGGCGATTGCGGCAAAACTGGTAAAGCTGATGCCCAGCGGCATGGCTACCGCGCGCCAGCTGTGCAGCACCCCGCCCAACAGGCCGTTATACTTAAAAAAGGCCAGAATGCCCAGCATACCGATCACGCCAAGGCGCAAAAAGGCGGTTTTGTGTGCGCCGCCACGCCAGGCAAGGCCGCGGCCGCACAGGTAGGTGAACACCGCCAGCGCAATGGTGACCGGCAGCATGGCCGGCATGGCCAGCGCATAAAACACCCACGAAGCCCCCAGCAGAAACACCGGCTGCATGCGCACCGGCAAATGCAGGTAAACGGCAGCCACAACCACCAAAAATGCACAGTATTGCAGGCTTTGCAGCCCCATGAGCGCAACCTCCAGACCTAATAGGAGCGGTACCGCACAACGCACGGCGTGCCGCAAAAAATCCACAGGCAGCAAGGATAAAATAAGACCGCCTGCACCCGCAATATGGCAAAATGGCACAATATCACAGATTAACTAAACTATTATACCTGTTTTGCCTACTAATGTAAAGTGGGCCGCCTGGCAGGGACAAAATACGCACGAAAAAACGTAAAGGCAATACCGCATAATTCTAAGTGCCGATACGGCGAGCGAGGTACGGCAGATGCTAAGCCAAAAGCGCAGATAATACT
>CEAB01073147.1_pt1 | contig 10622 bp, 8 predicted proteins | sample 557651 | NCBI WGS metagenome assembly CEAB01 (sample SAMEA3182046, study PRJEB8094) | gut metagenome | biome: human; feature: gut; material: Stool; isolation source: human stools | place: Canada | collected 2011-11-15
ACCTGAATGGCACCGTTGATCACGCTCTCGGCGTAGGTCTCATAGAACAGGTCTACCAAAATCTCGCCCTTCTGCACCGCAATGCCGGTGTCGGTGGCCACTGCGTAGCCATACACGAACTTGCCGTCGGTGGAGGTGATATACAGCTTGGTGCCGTAGGGGATCACATCCGGGTCCACGGCCACCGTGCCATAGCCAAGGCCGAGGCCGGAGGAGCCCCTGCCGGTCCTGGAGTAGTAGCCGGTAGCCTTGCCGGTGAGCACCTTGCTGTAGGAAGCCGGTGCATTGGTGGTGCCGTCCGGGCCGGTCAGCGGAGAGACCGGTGCGCCCGCGCCATAGGTCTTGATGACGTGGTTGGTGGGCTCCACGGTAGTGGTGGAATCCACCACGATGCTGTTCTCCAGTTCGCCGTCCACATAGCGGTCGCGGGTGGTGATAGTTTGCTGGCCTTCCGCACCATGGCGCACCGTGGTGGCGCGGCCGGTGTTGCGGAAATACAGGCTGGTGTAGACGTACTCGGTATCATAGGGGATGGCCTGCGTCTCCACACGGTCGGTGTAGTCCACGCGGTGCACCGTGATGGTGGAGCCTGCGCTCACCAGCTGGTCCAGAGCAGGCTCGGTATAGTCGTCACCCTCCAGAGTGATACCTGCGCGCTTCAGAGCGTCGGCGACGGTGCCGAACACCATCTTGACGGGGTACTCCTGACCGTCGGCGGTGATGCTGACGGAGAATGCGCGCTCGATGTTCAGGGCGGCAAGGTTGCCGCTGTAGGCCGTGTAATAGACCCGATCACCTTCTTCGGACTGGATGCCGGAGAGGTTCATGACCTGTGCAGGGTCGGTCTCGGAGGTGAGGATCACCTGCCGGGCACCATTGGAGTCTGTGACGTAGGTCAGCCGCAGATTCGCAGCGGTCACACTGAGTGTAGCCACAAGGCACACGACCATGACACAGAACGCCAGCACACGGGAAGAGACAGCCTGCTTGCAGGCGGTCAGAGCTTTCTTTACTTTTACGGAAGCGATACGAGACAACTCCTCTCTTTTCAAAGTTGGGTGCGGCCGCAGACACAGTGTTCCATGCCCCGGCCGCCCGGACTGCAGGGCGGGCAGAAGCACTCTGGCCCCACAATCAAATACGATGCCCTCTTTATGATAAGACCGAGCATCGTATGCAATTTGGACTCCGCTGCGGAAGGTGTCATTTCCCTCCCGGCCCGAGCCGCATCTGCCCGCGCCGCACCATGTGTGAGATGGTTTTCACTTCATCCAGATAAATTTTAGACGCTGCAACGTTTGTTGGCTCCGTTGAGCGGGTCTTATTTTACCAGTCCAAAGGCCGTTTGTCAAATCAGGGGTCCGCTTTTCGTTAGTTTTTTGACGATATTTTTTGTGCAATTTATACATTGTTTTCTCCAAATTATTGTTATTTCGGTTATTTCCTTCCGATTTTCCTTTTGTTTTGTGGGATGTTTTGTTCATGAATTTTTAACATTTATTTTGGATTTTTCGCACCGGAAACTGCACTTTTGGGCCGTTCCGGCAGCACGGCAAGCGGCCCTGAATCGCTGGTTTTGCACAGCGGCATTTCCTTCCGCTGCCCCGCCTTTGCCCCACCGGGATCTGTGCGAATTTCCCCCGAAAAATGCCTTCCGGCAAAATGCCGAAGCACAGAAACTTGTGGAAATAAAGTACACTCTCGCCGCCGCTGTCCGGCCGCGATACAATCAAACAAAAAACAGAAAGGAAGGTTTTCAAGTGAAGATCCAGATCATTCAAAAGCAGTGCGGCGGCACCGAGTTCCTTGCCCAGCCGCACCGGCTGCATCTCGGTGCGCAGAACGCCGCCGGGGTGGACGAACTGCTGTTCCAGCTGCCGGACGCATGGGCCGGGTGCACTCTTGCGCTGTATCTGCGCCGCAGCGACGGCACCCTGCTGGCACCGGTGGCGCTGGACACCCAGCACCGTGTCACGGTGGACCGCCGCCTGACCGGCAGCACCGGCGGGCAGTGGATGCTGGCCGCCATGGGTGAAAACGGCTACACCGCCTACACCCGGCCCGGCAGCTATGACTGCTACGCCATTCTGCCCATCGATGATGACGCAGAGGAGCTGCCGCCCTCGCTGTACGAGCAGTTCGTGGCCCGCGTGCTGGAAAGCTCCAGCAGCGCCTCCACAGCGGCACAGCGTGCCGCAGCCAGTGCAGCTTCCACCGCGGCCAACGCAGCGCAGGCCCAGACCGCCGCACAGCGCACCAGCACCGACAGCGCCAATGCATCCCAGTGTGCAGCCCGTGCAGAGGCCGCTGCCGCCCGCGCCGAAGAGCTTGTGCCCACGGACGGGCAGGTGGTCAGCGTGAACGGCAAAAGCGGCATCGTAAAGCTCACCGCGCAGGAGGTGGGCGCACTGCCCTGCCCTGCGCAGCCGGTGTCCGGCCAGCTGCTGCGGGTGCTGAGCGTAGACCCCAACACCGGAGCGGTGCTCACCGACACCGCCGCCATGCCGGACCTGTCCCCCTATCTGCGCAGCAGCACCGTACCCACCGCATCGGTTCCCGGAGCGGTGCGGGTGGACCCGGCCTGCGGCATCAACGTGCGCAGTGACGGCACCCTGACCACGGCCCCCGCTGACCGCAGCCAGCTGGACAGCATGGACAGCACCGTTCTGCCGCTGACCCCCGCCCTGCTGCCCTACGGCGTGAAAAAGGCCCTGACCGCTGCCGCCTCTGCCGGGGAATGGACGGCGGACGAGAAGGCCGCTGCCCTGCGCACCCTCGGTGCCGATCTTTCCTCCTATTATACAAAGGAAGATATCGACACGCTGCTCTCGGCCCCCAGCTCCGGCGCGTATCCCGTGGGCAGCATCTACCAGAGCACCGACCCCACCAGCCCCGCCGCACTGTTCGGCGGCAGCTGGGAGGAGATCGCGTCCGAGCGAGTGCTGATGGGCGCGTCCAGCACCCACGCAGCAGGCAGCACTGTTAAGGCCGGTCTGCCGAACCTCAAGGGCTCATTCTCTGGTGTGGCGAGCACAGCATACCCAAATTTATCTAACAGTGGCGCTCTTTCTATGAACACAAACAATGGCGGTTTGGCTGGTTACGAAGGCGGTTCATACGGCAGTAATTGCACCGTATCTTTTGACGCATCCAAGTCCAACGCCATCTACGGACGCAGCACCACCGTGCAGCCCGCCGCCTACTATGTGCACATCTGGCACCGCGTAGCCTGAGAAAGGAGGTTTTGACTTATGAAAATTCTTGACGAGACCGGCGCGGTCGTGGGAAACCCCGACCTGACACTGGGCTACCTGACCGACGACACCCAGCCGCTGGAGCACCCGGCGCAGGAGGCTGTGGCTGAGGTGGCCCACTACGAGACAGTGGCCGAATACCCCAGCGGCGGCAGGGACGTGCAGCGGGTGGTGGATGTGCCGGGCGTACCGGCAAGACCCGCGTGGACCGAGCAGCTGCCCATTAAAAGGTATATCCGCTATACCGCCGAAGAGCTGGCCGCGCAGGAAGAAGCACGCAAAAAGCAGGAAGCAAAGGACAAGCTGCCGGAGACGGTGGCCGACCTGATGCAGCAGCTGACCGACCTGCAGCTTGCCCTGTGTGAACTGTACGAAAGGAGTGATGCCTGATGGCAAAGATCTATGCGACCCTGATCCGCAAGGGGCTCAAAACGCCGGACGATGTCCCCGCCCGGCTGCGGGACGCGGTGGCAGCCCTGCTGCAGGGGGATGCCCATGCTTAACGCCTATTCCCGCCGGAAGGACGGCAATGCCCTGCTGAGCCGCAGCTTCCGGGTGCGGGAATTTGCCTGCAGGGACGGCTCCGACCCGCTTTTCGTGGACAGTGCGCTGGTACAGCTGCTGCAGGACATCCGGGATTACTTCGGTGCGCCGGTGGTCATTACCAGCGGCTACCGCACCGCCGCCCACAACAAAGCCGTGGGCGGTGCCCCTTACAGCCAGCACTGCTACGGCAGAGCCGCCGACATCCGGGTGGCCGGTGTTCCGGTGGAGCAGCTTGCCGCCTACGCGGAGACTCTGCTGCCCGGCACCGGCGGCATTGGCCGCTACCCGGTAAAGGCGGGCCGGGCAGCAGGCTGGGTGCATGTGGACGTGCGCCCCGTCAAGAGCCGATGGACAGGCTGAGGGGGTGAGACCAATGGAAAGCATCCTGTCCGCCGTGATCGCCGGTGCCGTGACCCTGATCGGTGTGCTGATCGCCAACAGCCGCAGTCAGGCCGTGACCGACACCAAGCTGGAAGAACTGACCCGCGAGGTGCGCGAGCATAACAATTTTGCCCGCCGCGTACCCATCTTAGAAGAACAGATGAAGGTGGCCAACCACCGCATCGCAGACCTTGAACACAACGAGAAAGTGAGGAACTGACATGAACATCCATAAGATCTCCGCCGCAACCATCGCCCGCACCGCCTGCCTGCTGCTGGCCCTGACCAATCAGCTGCTGAGCGCCTGCGGCAAGCCCGTGCTGCCCATCGAGAGCCAGACCGTAGAGCAGCTGGTCACCGCCGGCATCACCACCGTGGCCGCGCTGGTGAGCTGGTGGAACAACAACAGTTTCACCGCCGCCGCCATTCAGGCAGACGCCGAATACGCCCGCCTGAAGCAGAAAGGCGAGTGAATCGGCACCCGGATGGTGTAAAAGTAATACTTTTTAAATTGGAAGTATTACTTTTTTAGTCATCTTTCACAGCAGCCCCGGGAGGTGCGCAGCGGCCCTTCCCGGGGCTTTTTTGCTGTCCGTTTGAGCGATTCACGCAGGTTCGAGGGCGATTCACGCAGGTTTTGATGATTTTCGCGCCCAAATCATGTATAATCCAGACAGGAACGAAAGGGAGGAATTTCTATGGTAATTCCATGCATCTGCAACACAAACGTCACATAAACGCACACGTCTGCAACAAATCGCACCAAACGTGCAACAAGCCCTTGGAATTAGTACCAAACCTGCGGGGTTCTGATTTATACAGAACGCAGAATTTCAACGGTACGGAATCGTTTTTCTTGACGAAAATTTCCGAAAATGCTATAACGTAAGTAGTCGGGGGAAACAGTTTCCGCTGTCCGATTTATCGGACTATAATACACATGGCGACAGGAAAGGAGACCTGGGATCATGACGAATAAAAAATTTAAAGTTGCTGCAATGTCTATGGCACTGACCGCATGTGTTGCGGCCCAGCCCCTGATCGCGAATGCGGCAGATGAGGTGGACGCCGTCTCGAATGACGCAAACGTCAACGAGTCCCAATCGGAAGGGGAAAGCCCGGCTTCTGCACCCGTTGCTGTTGCATCTGAGGGCAGCTCCAACACCGAGGTAAAGGCTGAGAAGAAGCAGGACATGCTGGCCCCGGACGAGCATCTGGGCGAATACAGCAAACCCGAAACGGATACCAGTGGCAAATCCACCTCCAAGGCCGACATTACCAAGGACGCGCCCGAACAGGAGCGGGAGCCCGAGATCGACGGCGACACCGACAATACCGGTAACACCGACAATACCGGTAACACCGGCAACACCGGCAGCACCGACAACACCGGCAGCACCGACAACACCGGCAACACCGACAACACCGACAACACCGGCAGCACCGACAACACCGGCGACAACGACAACACCGGCGACAACGACGGCACCGATGGCGAAAGAAAAGAGCAGATCCCGATCGGCGATTCCACCCTGACCGAGAAACCGGGGCAGAGCAGCACCGTCGTGACCCCCAACCCCGGCGCAGAGTCGAAGCCGGACACCACCAAGCCCCCTAAGGTAACGACGAACCCGGACGGTTCTGTTGATATTGAGACACCTACCCTGACTCCCGGCACCGAGACCACCACGACCACCGCCAGCGGCGAGGTGAAGGCAGAATCTCACACCGAGACCCCGGAAGAGTACATCGATCTGAACAAGGAGCTGGGCGAGAAAAGGCCCGACTGGAGCACCCAGAAGGACGCAGAGTTCAACGGCTACAAGGTGGACCATGTGGAAACTTCTGATGATGGCAACTCCAAGACCCTCACCCTGACCAAAACCGAGCACCATGAGGGTCAGATGGGCTCCGACGAGCTGGCAAAGTTCACCAATTCCACCAAGAAGGTCAACGACGACGGCACCTACGATCTGGTGCGCACCGAGACCTACACCGATAAAGACGGCCAGCAGCGCACCCGCACCACCACCCTGCATGTGAAGGACAACGAAGTGACCGTGGACACCACCATCACCCTCACCGTGGCCCTTGAAAAAGGCTCGCATGACGTTGGTTCGGAGGACATTTCCCATGTGAAGCTGCCCGATAGTATTACGGCGACCGAAGAGAAAACCGGCGATACGAAAAACATCAGTGCTGCGGAACTCGAACGGCTGATGAAGAAAGGCGAAGCAACGGCTACCACCAAGGACAGCAAGACGACTTACAAAGTTACAGAGGGTGATTTTGAGTATACCATTGAGGTGGATGAGGAAGCCTCCCGCAAACTTACCAACGCCGAGATCTTTGAAAAACTGGAAAAAATGGACAGCGGCAAGTACGAGTATGATAAAACCACCGATACGATCTACTACATCGGCAACGGTGATGAACACGCCGAACTGACCAAAGATCAGAATAACACCCTCCGCAAGACTCTGTCTTACACCGTCACGGTCACGGAGACGAGGAAGGATAGTAGTTTATCGTATGAGGGCAGCAAGACCAAGGACGAAGCCTTCGAAAAGGCCGGAACCGCCGCAAAGACCGAAGCCCGCAACAATGCGGTGAAGAAGGCTCTGAAAGAGCTGAAGCTTACTGACGCTCAGGCACAGGAAGCACTGGCTAAGGGCACGTTCGACGACGATGCCCACACCTTCACCTACACTCTCGACGGTAAGACCTATACCTTGAAATACACCGAACCCACTGCCACTGAGTCCTCCACCCCCACTCCCATGCCCAACGAGTCGGGCACGATCGACACCGAAAAGCACACCGTTACCGGCAGCACCTATGTCACTACCGGTACCATCTCGTGGGAAATGACCAGAGCTGACGCCAACGGCATACAACATACTGCGGGCAGTTCCTTCACCGTTCCCAGTGGTTTTGAGCCGACAAGCAGCGAGACTAAAGACGGCGTAACCACGACGACCTATGTGAAAGAGACTCGTGACGGCAATACCGTTACCCGGGAGACCTACGTTGTTACCGAGCGGGATGTCACCCTTGACCTTACCCCCGAACAGAAGGAAGAGCTTGCATGGAAGGACCTGCTGACGCAGCACCCCGAATGCCACTCCATTGGAGATCTGAAGGCTGCGGGCTATAATGTCGTCGGCTACAACTTCGACCAAGTGAAGCAGGTCGATTGGAGCGCTTCCAAGACCACATCCTCTACCACCATCACGACCGATGATACCGATAAGCCGCTGGTCGATTCCAACAACAATAACTGGAAGATCGAGCAGAACGCAACGTCCGATCCGTCCCAAGCCCCCACCTACACGATCACCATCGATGGAACCCCTTACGAAAATGTGACCAAGAACGCTGACGGCACTTACACCTGCACCAGAGACGAGACCCGGACGGAAAAAGACGAAGCGGGAAAGGACAAAGCCGTTACCCGCAGTGTTACCTATACCTTCACCGAAGCATCTGACGGCACGCTGACCGATGCGGAGATCAAAGGAATGCTTGCAGGCGAGTTTGGCATCGGTGCCGCGGACACCGAGGAGATCGGTAAGATCACCCTTGATAAAGCCACCAATACCGCCACCTATACCAGCAAGACAGGTGAAACCACGACTACCATCACCATCAACTACGGCAGCCTGAGCAGGAAAAAGCTGGACGTCAAGAAAGAGGTGCACGGTTCCACCAACGGCACCGCAGTCGTAAAGACCGACGACGACTACCAGGCTTACTGCCAGACCCTGTTAAAGCGCATCAAGGACGAGATCCTTCCGACGCTGGCAAAGGATGAAAAGCTTTTTGTTGGTGATATCGAGATCACCGGCGAAACCACGCTGACCGATGAGATCATAGCATACTTCAAGAAGGCGATCTCGCCCGAAGATATGGACCCGGATGAAATCGTCAAGGCGCTGAAGGAGCAGGAGCGCATCGCCAAATCGACCACTGTCACAGTCAATGAAGGCAACAAGTATCAGGAGGACCTGAAAAACTACTACTCTGGTGCGGGCGCTTATTACGTCAAGCAGGACGGTTCTGTTCAGGAACTCGAGCGTGACGGGTGGGGCGATTACTATTACCGGGATTCCACTACCCATCAGCGGATTTATCCCAACCCCGAAGACATCGTGCACGCCGATACGATCGGCCACCTTGACCTTGCTTCCGGTTCCCAGCTTGAACTGCTGCCTGAAGAAGGGCAGACGAAAGGCTCCACTGTTGATTGCGTGCTGGTAAGCAAAGGTCTGGAGCTGAAGTGGAACGACGATGCAGAGGAGCTTGTTAAGAACGACCTGGGAACGACGGTCGGGCTTCAGAGCACCATCAGCAAAGACACCGAGGATGGCCAGAGCAGTCACTTCGAGTATGACCGCGGCGACCCGAACAACAATCCCTCTAAGAGCGCATTCTACAAACTGACCGGTACTGTCGCCTATGATGCCGTGAAGACGGAGGACAACACAGATGTCAGGCTGTTCAAGAAGGGCAAAACTTTCCACGATAAGCGTCTGGAATACCATTATTATAAGCAACATAACGCCGATGAAGGCTTGAAGGAGGCCGTAAACACTTATCTGAAGAGGACCAACCAGACCGGAAAGACATACGACAACCTTTCGAAAGAAGAGCTCAACGATATCATTGGCACTTACGTTGTGGAGCTCGGACATACCAGTAACAACAAGACGGGCCCTGTCGGTTATCAGGTCTACCTGAAGAGTTCTTCGCTGGAAGCCTACGGTTATATGAGCCGTGATGCCAACACCTGTGTCAATAAGACCTACAGGAATCAGAATGATGGCTCTGATGGCTATTATAATTATCTCGGCGGTTATGACCTGATGATCTCCAATCTGATTCAGGTGCGCGAAGGCAAGGTCATTGGCTCGACGGAATCCACCGTTAAGAACATCAGCGCCCTATGGAGCATCCGCTCTGCGCCGGAATATAAGATGAACAGCCTGCTGGCCAACCGCAAAAACACGACCACCAATACCACGACGGATGCGGGTGCAGGCCGTGATTCGCGCCAGTCCGGCGACTTCAGCTACACCTACCAGTATACCCACCCCACCGAGAAGCACGAGTGGAGTGAAGCCGATACCACGGGCACCGGCACGGGCCACTACACCAGCTTCCGCAAGCTGTTTACCAGCACCTTCACCGGTAACGGCACCGGCCACGAGGACAGCGGCAGCTTCCGCTACACCTACCGCACCGAGAAGGACGCCGATCCGGTACCGGTAAGCAAGGTGACCAAGGTGGATAAGACCGCCCACATCACCTATGACCGCACCACCGTGGAAAGCCGGGATGTCCTGATCCCCGGCACCGAGATCGTGCACATTGATCCCGACGGTGGCGACGACGACGACGGCGGCGACGAGATCATTGAAGAAAAGGATCCCGACTCGCCCGTACTGCCCGGCACCCCTGAGCTGCCGCCCGTGCAGGACGCACGTCCGGACGCCCCGGTGCTGCCCGATGCCCCCGTTCTGCCCGCTGTTCAGGACGCACATGCCCTGCCGCAGACCGGCGTGAACTGGCTGGCCGCCATCGGTCTGGCCCTCAGCGGCATGACCCTGATGATCACTGGCGCGTTCGCCAGCCTGACCGGCAAAAACGCAAAGCACTGAGCCGCGCTTCCCCCCTTTCACAAACCTGTGTTTCCCTGCTTTGCACCGCCGGACAGACTGAGCCGGATCGCTCTGGCTGATATGTCCCAATCTCCTATTCCGCATACAGCTTTCCGGCTGTAAAACCTCACAAGCAAAGCGCCCTCGCTCCAAAACCGGAGTGGGGGCGCTTTGTTTATTGCTGAAAAATTTATTGGGAACACGCAGATGATTTGCGTACCGTTATCGACTGTGTTATACTTATTTCGCTGCCCTCTCCATTCTGGCAACAGGAAGGAGGTGTGTCATGTGGGCGACATCTTCATCAATCTTTTTGTGGCTGTCGGAGCAAATGTGATTGCCTATTACATTTGCAAGTGGCTTGACAGCCGCGGCAAAGGACAGTAAGCACAGAAGAACCCCCTCGGAGTTGCAGCTCCGAGGGGGTTCGCTTTTGTGTGCCTGTGGTAATCTTCATCAACCTTGTGATTGCCTACTTCTATTATATACAGCTCCGTGCAAAAGTCAAGCCTCCGGCAAAAAGTTCATTTTTACGTCAAAATATATTTTTCCGGATATAACAAAAACGGCCCTGCCGAAGCAGAGCCGTAAAAATGCATCTGAAATATAATCAGCGCTTGGAGAACTGGGGTGCACGACGTGCAGCCTTCAGACCGTACTTCTTACGTTCCTTCATACGAGGATCGCGGGTCAGGAAGCCAGCCTTCTTCAGGACAGGACGGTTCTCCTCGTTCTGCTGCAGCAGAGCGCGGCTCAGGCCGTGGCGGATAGCGCCAGCCTG
>CEAB01030665.1_pt1 | contig 10548 bp, 9 predicted proteins | sample 557651 | NCBI WGS metagenome assembly CEAB01 (sample SAMEA3182046, study PRJEB8094) | gut metagenome | biome: human; feature: gut; material: Stool; isolation source: human stools | place: Canada | collected 2011-11-15
GCCAACTGCGTCATCCAGCACAACACCGAGCGCAAGGGCAAGACCCTGTGGACGGACAACGGTGAGGGCGATAAGGTGCAGGTGTATACCGCCGAGAATGAGCAGGACGAAGCCAGCCATATCGCGGATGTCATCGGTCAGCACCTGAAGGAGGGCGGGCATCTGGCAGACCACGCCATTCTCTACCGTATGAACGCCCAGTCGGCTCCCATCGAAAGCTACTTCACCCGCGCGGGCATCCCGCATAAGATCGTGGGCGGGCAGCGCTTCAACGACCGCAAGGAGGTCAAGGACATTCACTCCTATATGTCTATTGTAGCCAACCCCCGGGACGATGTGCGGCTACGCCGCATCATCAACGAGCCCGCCCGCAAGATCGGTGCTACCACCGTGGATGTCATTGCAGACCTTGCCGGGCAGCAGGGGGTCAGTATGCTGGATATCATCAGCCATGCAGACCAATACGCGAAACTTTCCCGCGCGGTCATGCCGCTGCTCAAGTTTTGGCAGATCTACCAGCGTTTGCAGGATTCTCTTGCAACCCGCACACTGGACGAGTTTGCCTCCGACGTCATTGAACTGACCGGCTACAAGGCCATGCTGGAAGCAGACGCCGCCAAGGGGCACGAGGATGCCGCCGACCGTCTGCAGAACTTGGGTCAGCTGGTGAACAACGTCAAAAACTACTGTGACCAGCACGGCGAGGAAGCCACGCTGGAGGGCTATCTGGAGGATATCGCCCTCATCAGCGATATCGACAGCTATAACGAGAGTAACGATCAGGTGGTGCTGATGACCATCCACTCTGCCAAGGGCTTGGAGTTCCCCTATGTGTTCCTCATCGGCATGGAGGAGGGCGTTTTCCCCAGCGAGATGAGCAAATACTCCGAAGCAGATCTGGAAGAGGAACGCCGTCTTGCATACGTTGGCATCACCCGTGCCAAAAAGGAACTGTACATCTCCAACAGCGTCACCCGGATGTTGTACGGCCGCACCCAGCGCAACGAGCCCAGCCGCTTTCTGCGGGAGATCGAACCGGAGTATATCGAGGAGACCCGCAGCCCTGTACTGGAACAGCGTTCCCGCATGGGCGGCTGGGGCTCTGAGTACAGTGATACTGTGCCCGGTGGAGCATCCGGTTACTCCGGCCCCTCCGGTTACAGCCGCAGCAGCTACGGCGGCGGTTATGGCTCGGGTTACAGTTCGGGCAACCGCAGCGGCTACCTGAACCGGGAATATAACGCCGGTGAAAGCCGTGGTTTCGGCTCCTCTTACGGCGGAAAAAGCACATCTTCCACCGGCTTTTGCAGCCACTATGGCAACAGCTCCACCCAGCCGACCACAAGAAGCAGCGGATTTGGCTCCGCATATTCCGGCGGAAATGCGACGAAAAACACTGTAAAGCAAACAATCTTTACAGTGAATTCTGCCGTAAAACCGGCAGCTTCCGGTTCAAAGCACTATGAGCCGGGCGACATCGTGGAGCACAAAGTATTTGGCCGCGGCACGGTGCTGAAAGTAAAGCCCGCTGCCGGGGATCAGATCGTAGAGATCAACTTTGAAAAAGTTGGCATCAAGAAAACGATGGCCAATTTTGCGCCCCTGACCAAGATTACGGAGGAAGAATGACCCTATGATGACTGTTCGTTTGATCGCCCACACCCCGGAACCGGAAAAGGTGGTGGCGGCTGCCGCAAAGCTTTGCTACTCCGACGCCCACATCACCGACCTTCTGGACGGTCTGGACGAGGAAAAAACTGCAAAATTCCTGACCATGCTCAGCGACCTTGGCCATGCCAGTCCCATCGAGCACGCCAGCTTTACCTTTGGCATCGAGGGGGTCAGCCGCACTCTGCTTGCCCAGATCACCCGGCACCGCATCGCATCCTTCAGCGTGCAGAGCCAGCGCTATGTGCGTCTGGATGATTTCCGCTATGTGACGCCCCCGGAGATCGAGGCTATCCCGGAAGCAAAGGCGGCTTTCCTTGCCAGCATGGAGGAGGATGCCCAGCGTTATCTCGACCTTGCCCACAAGCTGGAGGAGGGGCACACCGCCCGCCTGATGGCCGAGGGAATGCCGGAAAAGCAGGCACGCGCCAAGGCTTCTAAACAGGCCAACGAGGACGCCCGCTTTGTGTTGCCCAACGCCTGCGAGACCAAAATGGTGGTCACCATGAATGCCCGCAGCCTGATGAACTTCTTCCAGCTGCGCTGCTGCAACCGCGCCCAGTGGGAGATCCGGGAACTGGCTGAAAAGATGTTCACGCTGGTGTACCCGGTGGCACCCCATATCTTTGCCAAGGCCGGCCCCGTCTGCCTGTGCGGCCCCTGCCCGGAGGGCAAGATGTGCTGCGGCAAGACCGCCGAGGTGCGCGCAAAATATGCCGCCATTAAAGAAGGTGCCGCCGTATGAGCAAGGGCAAACTGATTGTGCTGGAAGGGCTGGACGGAAGCGGCAAGGCCACACAGGCAAAGCTGCTGGCAGAGCATCTCGCCGCGCAGGGTGTGCCGGTACAAAAGATCACCTTCCCGGACTATGCCAGTGATTCCAGCGCACTGGTCAAGATGTATCTGGCCGGGCAGTTCGGCCAGCACCCGGACGATGTAAACGCCTATGCGGCTTCCAGCTTTTACGCGGTGGACCGCTATGCCAGCTATAAAACCAGCTGGGGCAGCTTTTATGAGCAGGGCGGTGTGATCATCGCTGATCGGTATACCACCTCCAACGCGGTGCACCAGTGCTCGAAGCTTCCGCAGGAGCAGTGGGAGGAATATCTGCACTGGCTGTTTGATTACGAGTTCCGTCTGCTGGGACTTCCCGCACCGGACAGGGTCATCTATTTACAGGTAGACCCGGCGGTCAGCCAGCGGCTGATGACCCAGCGCTACCACGGCGACGAAAGCAAAAAGGACGTGCACGAGAAGGATACCGCCTATCTGGCGCGCAGCCGCGCTGCTGCCGAGTTCTGTGCCCGGCATCTTGGCTGGGATACCGTGCACTGCACCAGCGGGGACGCCATGCGCAGCATTGAAGAGATCCAGCAAGAGGTGCAACAGCTTGCCCGGAAAACACTGGGCTGAACGATAAAATATGATAAGAGGGGGCATCCTGAACGATGTATCGTCTGATGCAGCCGTCTGACGAGGCGGCAGTGCTGGCTTTGTGGCAGAGCCAGCATCATGATACCGAAGATTTTGCAAAAATGGTACTGGAACGCTTTGCCGGTGTGCAGAACATTTATGTGGCCGACGAAAACGACGCCATCGTGGCGGCTGCGCTGGCTGTGCCGGTCACCCTGCAGGGGCGCACGGGCAATTACCTGTGCCTGTGCGGCGAGGGCAGTCTGCTGCTGGCGGGTCTGCTGGATACCCTGTGCGCCCACCAAAAGCTGCGGGGCGCAGGCTTTACCGTGACAGTCCCGGCAGATGCAGCACAGGCCGCTCTGCTGCAGGATAAAGGCTTTGCAAAGGCTTTTGCCCTGCGTTGCCTGCCTCGTGAGGTGAGCCGCAACCTGTGGAGCCAGGCGGAATTTGACACGGTGACGGCCAAAAAGCTGTGCGAGCTGCGGGAACAGTTCTGGAAGGATACCGTGCAGCTGAGCCCGGAGCGCATGGCGGTGGTGCTGCAGGAGCTGTACGCCCGGGGCGCTACCATCGTGTCCAACGAACATGGCTACGGCATCTACTTCCGCAAGGAGGATACCCTGTATTTTGTGGAGATGATGGCCGACAGCGACCGCGCCGCCGAGATCCTGATGGAAGCCGCCCGCGAGAAGGAAGTCATCGTGGAAAAGGCGGTCATCACGGTAGGCGCTGCCCAGCCGCTGTTTCTGGGCGAGGGCACCCGGCAGGAATACGGCATGATCCGCTTTGACGCAGAGCCTTTTGACGTAAGCGAAAGCTATCTGCGTCTGATGCTGGAAAACTGAAAAAAGGAAGGTGCGTATGGCACACAACGATACACACGCAGCCCGCAAAAAGGGCGGCGCAGGCAAAATTCTGCTGGTGGTGCTTCTGCTGCTCCTTCTGGCAGTAGGTGCAGCGGTGCACTTTGCCTACAATGAGATCCACGGCAATGGTGCACCCGGCAGCACAGAGGTGACCGTAAGCATCCCGCAGGGCAGCGGCGTAGCGGCGATCGCCAACAAGCTGAAGGAGGCGGGCGTCATCCGCTCTGCCTACCTGTTTCGCTGGTATGTGGGACAAAAGGGCGCTGCCGCAAAGCTGCAGTACGGCGATTTTGTCTTGCAGACCAGTGCGATTTCCTACGACGCGATCATTGCCACCCTTTCCCAGTACGCCAAGGCAGAAACGGTGCGGGTGACCATCCCGGAGGGCACCACGGCCATTGCCATCGCCCAAAAGATGGAATCCGCCGGTCTGTGCACCGCCGAGGAGTTTTTGAAGGAAGCCAACGAGGGCGATTTCAGCGCTTATACCTTCTGGCAGTATGTCCCGGAGGATAAGGAGGCCCCGAACCGCTTTATGAAGTGTGAGGGCTATCTTTTCCCGGAGACCTACGAGTTTTTGAAGGATGATACGGTGCATAACTATGTAGCTACCTTTTACGCCCAGTTCGATGCACAATTTACCAAGGAAATGTACGCAGCGCTCAAAAAGCAGGGAATGACCCTGCCGGAGCTTGTCACCCTTGCCTCCTTTGTGCAGGAGGAAGCGGGCAACAGTCAGGACTCCAACGTGGCGCAGGTGTTCCGCAATCGTCTGGCAGAGGGCTCGCCCTACCCCCGGCTGCAAAGCAACACCTCCAGCCATATCCAGAGCGACGCCGACAACAACTATCTCTGGAACTGGGTCGCGCCCTACTACGACGGCTGGGACAATATCCCGGAAAATATCCTTACAGCCTACGACACTTACAGCTGTATCGGCCTGCCCGCAGGCCCCATCTCGAACCCCGGCCTTGCCGCCATCAAGGCAGCGCTGGAGCCGCAGCCCGATGAGGAAGCCAAGGACGCTTACTTCTTTGTGACCGACCTCAAGGGCAATTACTACTACGCCCACACGCTGGCAGAGCACAATGCCAACTGCAAAACTGCCGCAGCTGTGAACAAAAGCCTGAAAAACTGAGGAAAGGCCGCTGCACCGTTTTTTGTGCGGCGGCCCCTTTCCGGCTAAAACTGTGATACATAAGAGAGGAACCTACAAATGTTACAGATCCCGGAACTGCTTGCCCCGGCGGGCGATGCGGAACGTCTGCGTTATGCCATCAACTACGGTGCCGATGCCGTTTACTGCGGCCTGCCGGAGTTCGGTATGCGCTCGGCTCCGGCCAATTTCACCCCGGAGCAGCTGACGGAAAGCGTCATCTACGCCCATGCCCGCGGCCGCAAGGTCTACCTGACCATGAACACCCTGCCCACCAACGAGGAGGCCGACCGTCTGCCGGAGGCCATCAAGGAGGCTGCCAAGGCCGGTGTGGATGCCTTTATTGTGGCAGACCTTGGTGTGCTGGATGCCTGCAAGACCTTTGCCCCGGACATTGACGTGCATCTTTCCACCCAGACCGGCATCACCAACTGGGCAGCCGCCCGCGCCGCCTACAAAATGGGCGCAAAGCGGGTGGTGCTGGCCCGGGAGATGACCTTGCAGGATATTGCCATCCTGCGCGATAAGACTCCACCGGAATTGGAGATCGAGGCCTTTGTGCACGGTGCGATGTGCATGAGCGTGTCCGGCCGGTGTCTGTTGTCCAACTATATGGCCGGGCGCGACGCCAACCGCGGCCAGTGCGCCCAGCCCTGCCGCTGGAAGTATTACCTGAGCGAGGAGACCCGCCCCGGCCAGCTGTACGAGATCGGCGAAAACGAGAACGGCAGCTACATCCTTAACGCCAACGATCTGTGCACCGCGCCCTTCATTGACCTGATCTGCAAGGCGGGCGTGGACAGCCTGAAGATCGAAGGCCGTGCCAAGACCTTCTACTATGTGGCCAGTGTTACCGTTGCCTACCGCAAGGCACTGGACGCCTATCTGGCCGACCCGGCAAACGATAACTTTGAACTGCCGCCGGAGGTGTACGCAGAGCTTACCCGCACCAGCCACCGGCACTACTCTCCGGGCTTCTATTTCGGCCGCGAGCAGGCCAAACAGGCCACCGACAGCGCTACCTATATCCGCGAGTGGGAGTTCGTGGGTACGGTGGACAGCTGGGAAAATGGCATCGCCCACTGCCAGCAGCGCGGCAAATGGAGCCTTGGGGATACGCTGGAGGCACTGTGCCCGGACGGACGCAGCATCCCGCTTACCCCGGAATGGATCGAAAACGAAACAGGGGAGCGGGTGGAAAGCACTCCTCACGCCATGGAAAAATACACCATGCCCACCCCGGAGCTGCCGCCCATGAGCCTGCTGCGCCGGAAAACGGTGTAACAGCGTGACAAAAAAGAAGGAATCCGACGTGAAGTATAGTGACACTTCTGGCCGCTACGCCCTTCTGGACGAACTGCGCAGGTTGGATCTGGTCAGTATGATGCTCTATCACGGCTGCTGGGATCTGGTCAATCTCTTCGGTATTCAGGCCGACTGGTATTATGGTCTGCCCGGGCATCTGTGGCAGCAGAGCATCTGTTGGGTGTTTATTCTGTTGTCCGGCTTCTGTGTGCAACTGGGGCATCATACCTTGCGCCGGGGCGCACAGGTGTTTGGGGCAGGGGCGCTTGTCACGGCAGTCACGCTGCTTTTTATGCCGGAGGACAGAGTTATCTTTGGTGTGCTGACCCTGCTGGGCAGCGCTATGCTGCTGACCGGCCTTTTGGAAAAGCCACTGCGGCACATTCCACCCGCAGCAGGGTTTGCTATCTCCGCAGTGTTGTTTGCTCTTACCCGCAATGTCTCGGCAGGCTATCTGGGTTTTGGAAGCCTGCGCCTTTGGCTGCCGCAGACACTGTATGCAAACTGCGTTACAGCGTACTTTGGCTTTTATCCGTGGTGGTTCTATTCTACGGATTATTTTGCCCTTCTGCCGTGGCTGTTTCTGTTCTGGGCGGGGTACTTTCTCTACGACGTTGTAGGGCGGCAGCGCATGGAGCCCTTGCGCCGCTCGGTCTGCCCGCCGCTTGGCTGGCTTGGGCGGCACTCGCTGCTGTTGTATCTGCTGCACCAGCCGGTCATCTACGGGGTGCTGTTGGTAGTTTTCCGCGTATTAGGCGGCTGAAATACACGCTTCATGCACTTTTGAGAAAGGCGGGATTGTTGCACCGTGCAAACATTGCACGAACGTCTTGACAAGCAGGGCAGGGCTGTGGTATCCTGTTGACGGTTAGAAGATACTAACCGCAAAATGCGTCATGAAACACGGACGCATTTTTACAGAACATGAAGTTATTCTAAACTAACTACGCAGAGAAAGAGGTAGAGTTTTATGAGCAAAGTAGCAATCGTATTCTGGAGCGCCACCGGCAACACCGAGACCATGGCAAACTGCATCGCCGAGGGCGCAGGCGCCAACGGCACCATCGTACCCTGCGCCGAGATGACCCCCGCAAAGTTGGCAGAGTTTGACGTTGTGGCCTTTGGCTGCCCGGCTATGGGTGCAGAGCAGCTGGAGGAGAGCGAGTTCGAGCCTATGTTTGCTGCGCTGGAAGGCTCTCTGAACGGCAAAAAGATCGCACTGTTCGGCTCCTACGGCTGGGGTGACGGTCAGTGGATGCGCGATTGGGCGCAGCGCGCACAGGACGACGGCGCACAGCTGTTCAGCGAGGAAGGCCTCATCTGCAACGAACCGCCCGATGATGATGTGCAGGCCGCCTGCCGTAAGCTGGGCGCAGATCTGGCTGCTTGGTAAAACCCATGTATAAACTCTTGCTCCATAGGGCAACCTATGGACAAAGAGGTGATAAACATGGAAAACATCGGCGTGACCTGTGATGTCTGCGCGTGCTGCCACAACGTGGACGGCTGCAAATGTGATCTGCCGCAGATCAAGGTGACGGAGCAGTGCAGCTGCACCACCCAGCAGGTGGAGACCCCGCACTACTGCCAGAGCTACGAGGAAAAGTAAGTTCCCCACCAACGCACAGCAGCCCCTGCCGGAGAAACCTTTCCGGCAGGGGCTGCTGTTTGTTATATGAACATTCAGCGCAGCGCCACGTTACAGGTGGCAAGGCTGCGGATCAGCGTACCAACGCTGTCCTTCATCTGGATGCCGGCAAAGCCCAGCGCAAAGGCGGCCTGCACGTTTTCCAGTCTGTCGTCGATAAATATGCATTCGCTGGCCTTCAGCTGATACTTTTTCAACAAAGCCTTGTAGATCTGCGGGTCAGGCTTATTCACCTGTACCTCGCAGGAGGCTACACCGCCGTCAAACTGAGCCAGTACGCCGCGCTCGGTCAGCAGCTCCAGCACATCCTGCGGGATGTTGCTCAGGTAATACACGCAATAGCCGTGGTTCTTCAGCCGCCGCACCAGCTCCAGCATCCGCAGACGCGGGCGCAGAATGTGCATCCAGTCGTCCAGAACGCCCTGCACCTCAAAGGCACAGCCCTCGGCACGGGCGTGCTCCAGCATTCGCTGGTTGCCGTCATAGCGGGAAAGTTTGCCTGCGTCCAGCAACTGCCACTCCTCGCTGCCAAAGGTCAGGTCGTAAACTTTCTCTTCCATTTCGGCGTTGCACAGCCGGTCTACAAGGTATGCCTTGGGGTCAAAATCCACCAGTACACCGCCGATATCAAAAATAATGCTTTTATACATAAATACTGCCTCGCTTGTATTGGATGTTTTCCAGATATTTTCCATAGTATACCACAACCGGGCGGGTGCTTTCCACCCCTTTGGCATAGAAAATGCCGCCCCGGCGTATGCTGTGACAGAAAGGGGAGAGCGCCATGACGATCCGGGAACTTTGTGAGAAGGAGGTCGTTCAGCTGGAGCAGGGGATGTGCCTTGGCCGCGCGGACGATCTGGAGCTTGACCCCGCAACGGCGCAGCTGCAAAGCTTGATTTTGCTGGGCAGACCGCGGCTTTTTGGCCTGCTGGGCCGGGACGAGAGCCTGACCATCCCGTGGCAGGAGATCGAGACCATCGGCACAGACGCAATTCTGGTGCATACTGCTGTGCCAAAAGCACCGGCAGCACCTCACGGCTTCTGGCAGCAGCTGCGGGCAAAGCTTGGTCTGTGAAAAATAGGGGAATATTTTGAAAAATAAAACTGTAATTTTTGTAAAATCATGAATGGACATTTTCGGCGAAATGACTATAATAGGCACGAAAGGCTTGTGCAAATAGCAAAGCCACTTTGGAAATAGGGTTCGGGACGTGGAAAGGGATATCGACTATGAAAACATCCAAACCGCTGTTGACCCTGCGGATGCTCTTCCCGGCGGCAGCTTCCTTTATTGTGCTGCTGCTGGGTGAGTGGATCGCGCGCGGGTCACTGACCGCTGATACCTTTATCAGCTTTATTTTCCCCCATTTCGGGGCGTATCTGCTGGCATGGCTGCTGCTGTTTCTGGTGTGGGAGCTGCTGGACTGGGTGCTACGCATCCCGCCGCTTGCTACGCTGGGCATGGCCGTTTTGGGCTGTGCGCCCTGCGCAGTAAACTTCTATACCATGCAGCTGCGGGGTGAGCCCTTTCTGCCGTGGGACCTGATGCAGGTGTCCGAAGCCGCCGGTGTGGCCTCTGCTGCCGGGCTCAAGCTGCAGACCAGCATGGTGGTCTCCATTGTGCTGGTGCTGGCACTGACGGTGGCAAGCTTCTTTGTTTACCGCGGGCGGCTGCGCCAGCGCTGGCTGCCAAGGCTTGCGGGCACCGGTGCCTCGGCAGCGGCGCTGTGTCTGCTGATCTTCGGCGTTTATTTACAGCCTGCAGTCACGCAGGTTTTGGGCATCACGCCGGATGCGTGGATGCAGGACCGCTACTACCGTTACTACGGTGTGCTTACCGGTTTTATGACCAACCTCACCAATTTGGAGATCGCCAAGCCCGAGGGCTACTCGGAGCAGGCAGTGGACGATATTCTGGATAACGTGGCCGAGAGTGAGAAATTCTCCACCGGCCCCATGTATGCAGGCAGCTATGCCGCCACTACCCCCAAGGAGGAGCAGGCAAAGCAGCCTACCATTATTTATGTAATGGATGAATCCTACTGGGATGTTTCGGAGCTGGAGCAGTGCGGCATTACCTTTGATACCGATGTATCGCAGAACCTTCACGCTCTGCAGCAGACCAGCGCTTACGGCAGGGCGTACAGCCCCAGCTTTGGCGGCGGCACCTGTGATGTGGAGTTTGAAGCTCTGACCGGCTACTCCGTGTCCTTCCTGCCCAGCGGCAGCAAACCCTACCAGCAGCACGTCACAAAGCCCATGTTCGCCCTGCCCAATTACCTCAAGCTCAAGGGCTACCAGACCGCTGCGGTGCACTGCTTCTGGGCAAAATACTGGAGCCGCGATAAGGCCTACCCCAACCTCGGCTTCAGCGATTTTATCAGTCTGGAGGATATGCACGGTGTGACCAAGGTGCGCAAGCACTACTGGACCAGCGGCCTTGTGACCGATGACTCCATGGCCGACCAGATCATTCAGCAGTACGA
>CEAB01055400.1_pt1 | contig 10530 bp, 8 predicted proteins | sample 557651 | NCBI WGS metagenome assembly CEAB01 (sample SAMEA3182046, study PRJEB8094) | gut metagenome | biome: human; feature: gut; material: Stool; isolation source: human stools | place: Canada | collected 2011-11-15
TCGATAATACACAAAGTATTATCTGCGCTTTTGGCTTAGCAGCTGCCGTGCCTCGCTCGCCGTATCGGCACTTAGAATTGTGCGGTATTGCCTTATAAAACCAGCCGCCTGCTTTGTGCATTTGCACGGCAGGCGGCTGGTTTTTACGTTCGTTTATTATTAAGGGCAACACCGCAATATACCCAAATTGCGGGGCCGCTTTTTTCAAAATTCTGCCTGCATTGTTTGGCTGCCGGTTCCGCGCAGCTGCATTATTTTTCCCATGGGCTGCGGATAATTTCGCCGCTGTCCACTTTCATGCAGCGCTCCACGGTTGCCCCGGCTTTGATGGTTGCACGGGGGGCGGCATGCACACCATCTTCCAGCACGGCGTTATGGTCCACAATGGCACCGGCATTGATGATGCACCCTGCCCCCACTTTGGTTCCTGCGCCCACAAAGGCAAACGGCAGCACCACGGTCCCTGCCCCCAGGGCTGCGCTGCTGCATACTTCTGCCGCCGGGTGTTCAAACACCGGTGTCTGGTAGCCCGCAACCACCAGCTTTTGCAGCCATTGCAGCCGCAGCTCATTGTTGCCAAGGCCCACAAAAGCCGCGGTGCAGCGTTCCCTGATGGTGGGATCCAGGTAATCTGCCAGTTTGCCCGCAGCGTCCGGTGCCTGGTCATCCAGGTACAAAATACGGGAATAGCCGCCGGCTTCCGCCAGCATTTCTCCCAGCTGTGTGCCAAAGCCCCCCTTGCCAAGCACAAGGGCTGTGTGGAACAATTTCATTGCGATACCCCTTTCCCATCCTGCCTTATGGCAGTATTTTCTGGTATGGTTATTATAGCACAAAAATCCTTATCAAAAAAGTCATACTTCACCCCGTTTTTCTCCATCAACTTTGACAAAAAGCCCTATCTTATTTTAAACACAATAGGAAGTGCGCCAAAAAAAGTTTTGGCTCTTGCTTTTTTGCGCTGCACGCTTTACACTTTAATTACAGAGATTTTCCGTACGGGTGTTTTGTGTGTTATTCTGTACACAGCCCGCCGGGGGATCCAGCCATACATTAAAGGATGGAGGGCGACTTTGTGCATTACACGAATCTTTTCGGACCATTCCCGGTCGGTTTGCGCAGCTGTGTTCTTCATGCGGTGTATTATAAGCATAATAGCCTTGTATAAGCGCAGTGTACCCGTGTACACCGCGCTCTTATTTTTTGAAGGAGGATCTGTAACATGCCGAACCGTAAAAAGGTTGCCATCATCATGGGTTCTGACAGTGACTGGCCGGTTGTAAAAAGTGCCTGCGGGGTGCTGAAAGATTTCGATGTACCGTTTGAGGCGCACATTCTTTCCGCCCACCGTACGCCGGAAGCCGCCGCTGCCTTTGCCAAATCTGCCCGCGCCAATGGTTACGGTGTTATCCTGTGCGCTGCCGGTATGGCGGCCCACCTGGCAGGTGCCTTTGCCGCCAACACCACTTTGCCGGTGGTCGGCATCCCGATGAAGGGCGGTGCCATGGACGGTCTGGATGCTCTGCTTGCTACCGTGCAGATGCCTTCCGGCTTCCCGGTTGCCACGGTTGCCCTGAACGGTGCCAAGAACGCCGCTTACCTGGCCGTTGCCATCTTGGCTGTTGCCGATGATGAGCTTGCCGCTAAGCTGGATCAGTTCCGTGCCGACACCGCCGCCGCCATTGCCAAAAAGGACGCCGCCATCGCTGCCGAAGCCGCAGCTATGTAACTTCAAATCCCGGTTTATTTGCTGTTGTTTTATCCCTTTTTATAAAAAGGATTCCATAAATCAATTCATGAAAGAATATAAAGGAGCGCATTACAATGAACGTTGAAATTAAAGAACAGATGTACGAAGGCAAAGCTAAGCAGGTATTCGCAACTTCTGACCCCGAAATCGTTATGGTTCATTACAAGGACGATGCCACCGCCGGCGACGGCGAAAAGAAGGGCACCATCCGCGATAAGGGCATTGTCAACAACAAGCTGTCCAACGCTCTGATGCAGAAGCTGGAAAAAGAAGGCATCCCCACCCATTATGTTGAGGAGCTGAACGACCGCGATACCCTGGTCAAGAAGGTTCAGATCGTTCCTCTGGAAGTCATCATCCGCAATGTTGCCGCCGGCCACTTCAGCCTGCGCATGGGCGTGCCCGAGGGCAAGGTGTTCAAGACCCCCATCCTGGAGTACAGCTACAAGAACGACGACCTGCATGACCCGTTCATCAACCATTATTACGCCTTGGCCCTTGACCTTGCCACCCAGGAAGAGCTGGACACCATTGCCAAGTACGCCTTCAAGGTCAACGAAGTGCTGAAGAAGATCATGCTGGATGCCAACATCCGCCTGATTGACTTCAAACTGGAGTTTGGCCGCCTGTCTGACGGCACCATCATTCTGGCTGACGAGATCAGCCCGGATACCTGCCGCTTCTGGGATGCCACCACCGGTGCCCACCTGGATAAAGACCTGTTCCGCCGCAGCCTTGGCGGTGAGGCCGATGCCTACCAGGAAGTTATGAAGCGCCTGCTGGGCTGATTGAACCAAGCTTAGTCCAGCCAATGTTCAGGGTGTACTGGAACCGCCGTTCGCTCTTCCGGTGCACCCTGCCATCGTTTGAAACAGGAAACGGAGAACTGAATGAAGGAGCTTTGTCCCGCCGAAGCACTGCATGAAGAATGCGGCGTGTTCGGTATTTATGATTCCACCGGCAAAACCAACATGGTCAGCGCCGTGTACAGCGCGTTGTATGCCCTGCAGCACCGCGGCCAGGAAAGCTGCGGCATTGCCCTGAACGTGGACGGTGTGCTGACCGGCTACCGCGATCTTGGCCTGGTCAGCGAGGTATTTACCCCGCGCGTGCTGGCTGACCTGCCGCAGGATGCCAAGATGGCCACCGGCCATGTGCGCTATGCCACCAGCGGCCAGCGCACCCGCGCCAACGCCCAGCCCATGGTTCTGCACCACTGCAAGGGCACTATGGCCATCTGCCACAACGGCAACCTGACCAATGCCCCCCAGCTGCGCCACAAGCTGGAAATGAACGGTTCGATCTTCCACGGCACTTCGGACACCGAGGTCATCGGCTATCTGCTGACTCAGAATCGCCTGATCAGCCCGGATATTGAAACAGCTGTCTGCCGCACGATGGAGCAGATCGTGGGTGCTTACAGCCTGGTCATTATGACCCACACCAAACTGATCGCCGCGCGCGATCCTAATGGCTTCCGCCCTCTCTGCATTGGCCAGCTGCCGGATGGCTCCGGCTGGGCTTTTGCTTCGGAATCCTGTGCGCTGGATGCTGTAGGCGCCCGCTTTGTGCGCGATGTACTGCCCGGCGAGATCGTGGTGGCAGACTACACCGGCCTGCGTACCATCCGCACCCACTGCGGCACCGCGCCGCACACGATGTGCGTGTTTGAGTACATTTATTTTGCCCGCCCCGATTCCATCATCGAGGGCACCTGCGTGCATGACGCCCGCCTGCAGGCCGGGCGCTTTCTGGCACAGGAGCATCCGGTGGAAGCCGATGTCGTCATCGGTGCGCCGGATTCCGGCCTGGATGCCGCCCTTGGCTATGCGCAGGAAAGCGGTATTCCCTATGGCGTGGGCTTTATTAAAAACAAATATGTGGGCCGCACCTTCATCCAGGGCTCCCAGGCCCAGCGTGAAAGCAGTGTGCGCATCAAATTGAACGCAATTTCCTCCACCGTTGCGGGCAAGCGCGTTGTGCTTGTGGATGACTCCATCGTGCGCGGCACCACCAGCGCCCGCACCATCAAGCTGCTGCGCGACGCCGGTGCCAAGGAAGTACACTACCGCATTTCGGCCCCGCCGTTTGCCCACCCCTGCTATTTCGGCACCGACATCCCGGACGAAAAAGACCTGATTGCCACCGGCCATACGGTGGAGGAGATCCGCCAGATCGTGGGGGCCGATTCCCTGGGCTACCTGAGCATTGAACATGTGACCCAGCTGGCCATCCACAGCAAGTGCGGGTTCTGCACCGGCTGCTTTACCGGCCATTACCCGGTGCCCGCCCCCAACGAGACGATGGACATTGTATACGATAAACCCCTGAGCCAGTCCCAGACCAAAAAACGCCTGTAAGCTGATAAGGAGAGAAACATAATGGAAAAAAGCTATTCTGCAAGCTACGCTGCCGCTGGTGTGGATATTACCGCCGGTTACAAGGCAGTTGACCTGATGAAGCAGCACGTTGCCCGCACCATGAACGAGCACTGCATTGGCGGCCTGGGCGGCTTTGGTGGCCTGTTTGAGCTGGACTGCACCGATATGCCCCACCCCGTGCTGATTTCCGGCACGGACGGCGTTGGTACCAAGCTGCGCATTGCCCAGTACATGAACAAACATGACACCGTTGGCATTGATTGCGTTGCCATGTGCGTGAACGATGTCATCTGCGCCGGTGCCAAGCCGCTGGTGTTCCTGGATTACATCGCCTGCGGCAAAAACGTGCCGGAGCGCATTGCCGAGCTGGTTGCCGGTGTAGCCGAAGGCTGCGTGCAGGCTGGCTGTGCCCTGGTTGGCGGTGAGACCGCCGAGATGCCCGGTTTTTACCCGGAGGACGAGTACGACCTGGCCGGCTTTACCGTTGGCGCTGTGGACAAGAGCAAGATCCTGGACAACTCCACCATGCAGCCCGGCGATGTGATCATCGCCCTGCCTTCCACCGGCGTACACTCCAACGGGTTCTCCCTGGTGCGCAAGATCTTTGACCTGGAGAACAACCCCGATGTGCTGAAAAAGACCTTTGACGGCATGGACAAGACCCTGGGCGAAGCCCTGCTGGCCCCCACCAAGATTTATGTCAAGCCTGTGCTGGCCGTGATGAAGGAAGTTACCGTCAAGGGCGTTTCCCACATTACCGGCGGCGGCTTTTACGAGAACATTCCCCGCAGCCTGAAAGCCGGCTGCTGCGCTGTGATCAAGAAGAGCGATGTGCGCACCCCCGTGCTGTTTGATGTGCTGGCTAAAGAGGGCAACATTCCGGAGCGCGATATGTTCAACACCTTCAACATGGGCGTTGGTATGATTTTGACCGTGGCTGCCGAGGATGCCGACAAGGCCATTGAGATCCTGAAAGCCAACGGCGAGGATGCTTACCGCCTTGGTGTGATTGGCGAAGGCAGCGGGGTGCAGCTGGTATGATGAAGATTGCTGTGCTGGTTTCCGGCGGCGGCACCAACCTGCAGGCCATCCTGGAAAGCGAACGCCGCGGGGAGAACCCCAACGGTAAGGTTACCCTGGTGGTTGCCAGCAAACCTGGTGTGTATGCGTTGGAACGCGCTGCAAACTTCGGCGTGGAAACCGCCGTGGTGCGCCGCAAGGATTACGCCACCAGCGAGGAGTTTGACACTGCCCTGCTGAGTGTGCTGAAAGACCATGGCATTGAGCTGGTGGTTCTGGCAGGATTTTTGAGCGTGCTGGGCCCCAGCGTGATTGCCGCTTACCCCAACCGCATCCTGAACATCCACCCCAGCCTGATTCCCAGCTTTTGCGGCCCCGGCTACTATGGCCTGAAAGTGCATGAGGAAGCGCTGAAGCGCGGCGTGAAAGTGACCGGCGCTACCGTCCACTTTGTCAACGAAGTGTGTGACGGCGGGCCCATCCTGCTGCAAAAAGCCGTGGAAGTGCAGCCCGGTGATACCCCCGAAGTGCTGCAGAAGCGCGTGATGGTGGAAGCCGAATGGAAGTTGCTGCCCCAGGCCATTGCCATGGTGTGCAATGGCGAAGCCTGACCGAACAAGGAGGATTCCCGCATGAAAAAGAATCTTTATACTTATCTGGCCGGTAACGAATATCCCGGCCGCGGCATCTGCATCGGCCGTTCGCCGGACGGCACCAAGGCCATGATTGCTTACTGGATCATGGGCCGCAGCGCCAACAGCCGCAACCGCGTGTTTGACGCCATCCCCGGCGGCATCCGCACGGTAGCCGCAGACCCCGCCAAGCTGGAAGATCCCCACCTGATCATCTATAACCCGGTTCTGACCCTGAACGATACCACCATTGTGACCAACGGTGACCAGACGGATACCATTTACCGCTACATGCGGGATAACCTGTTCCCTGGTTACGGCTTTGAAGCAGCCCTTGCCACCCGCACTTTTGAGGACGATGCCCCCAACTTTACTCCCCGCATTTCCGGCGTTGTGGATATGCGTCGCGGCGGCTACAAGCTGAGCATCCTGAAAAGCTGCGATGGCAACCCCGCCAGCGTGCAGCGCCAGACCTTTGACTATCCGCAGCCCGTTGCAGGCGAAGGCCAGCTGATTACCACCTACCAGAAAAACGGCTCCCCCATCCCCAGCTTTGCCGGTGAGCCGCTGCGCGTGACACTGGACCAGAACGATGCCGACGAATTTGCCGGAAAGTTGTGGGAAGCCCTGAACGAAGATAATAAGGTCAGCCTGTTTGTGCGTGCCATCACGCTGGAAACCGGCGATTATGAAGATGTGATCCTGAACAAATACAACACGGTGGAGGGCTGAACTTATGAACGAATTCCAGCTGAAATACGGCACCAACCCCAACCAGAAGCCTGCCCGCATTTTTATGGCAGACGGTTCTGATCTTCCCGTTACCATTTTGAATGGCAAACCGGGCTACATCAACTTTCTGGATGCGTTCAACAGCTACCAGCTGGTGCGCGACCTGAAAAAAGCCCTGGGCCAGCCTGCTGCTGCCAGCTTTAAGCATGTTTCCCCCGCCGGTGCCGCCATTGGTCTGCCACTGGACGAAACGCTGAGAAAGATGTATCATATTAGTGCAGAGGCTGAGCTTTCTCCCCTGGCCTGCGCTTATGCCCGCGCCCGCGGTGCGGACCGCATGTCCAGCTTTGGTGACTGGATCGCCCTGTCTGATGTGTGCGACCTTGCCACCGCAAAGCTGATCCAGCACGAAGTTTCGGACGGTATCATTGCCCCCGGCTATGACGCCGACGCCCTGGAAGTGCTGAAATCCAAAAAGAAAGGCAACTACAACATCGTTGCCATTGATCCGGATTATATCCCCGCTCCGCTGGAGCGCCGCACCGTATTCGGTGTCACCTTTGAGCAGGGCCGCCAGGATCTGGAGATCAGCGTGGATACCATGCTGCAAAACTTTGTAACCGAGAACAAGACGGTGACCGATGCCCAGAAGCGCGATCTGATCATGAGCCTGATCGTGCTGAAATACACCCAGTCCAACTCCGTCTGCTATGTGCAGGACGGCCAGACCATCGGTGTAGGCGCAGGCCAGCAAAGCCGCATCCACTGCACCCGCCTGGCAGGCCAGAAAGCCGACAACTGGCAGCTGCGCCATATGCCCAAGGTTCTGGACCTGCCGTTCCGCGAGGATATCTCCAAACCCAACCGCGATAACGCGATTGATGTTTACATCGGCGATACCCCGGAGGATGTGATTGGGGATGATGTTTGGGCCGAAACCTTTACTGTGCAGCCTGCCCCGTTGACTGCCGAGGAAAAGAAAGCCTGGCTGAGCAAGGTAACGAATGTTGCCCTGGGCAGTGATGCATTCTTCCCCTTTGGGGACAACATTGAGCGCGCCCGCCGCAGCGGTGTGACCGCCATTGTGCAGCCGGGCGGCTCCATCCGCGATGATCAGGTTATTGCCACCTGCAACAAGTACGGCATTGCCATGGCGTTCTGTGGTATCCGGCTGTTCCACCACTAAGCAAAAACGAAGTTTTTGCTAAATAATAAATAATAAAGAATAATTAAGAATGAAGGTGTGCCGCAAGCGGCACGGTTTTGGATATTAGAGTTCTAATATTTTTTAAGCGGTGCGCAGCAACGCGGTCCACCTTTATTATTCTTTATTCATTATTCTTTTTTCATTTCAAGCTAAGGAGTTTGCCATGAAAATTCTGGTTGTTGGCGGCGGCGGGCGTGAACACGCCATTATCCGCGCGCTGAAAAAAAGCCCCGACTGCGGCGATATCTGGTGTGCCCCTGGCAACGGCGGCATTGGTTACGATGCCACCTGCAAAAACATCCCTGCAACGGATGTAGACGCCATGGTCGCCTTTGCCAAGGCAGAAGCCTTTGATTATGTTGTTGTTGCACAGGACGATCCCCTTGCCCTTGGCATGGTAGATGCTTTGGCCAAGGTGGGCATCCCTGCTTTTGGCCCGGATGCCGCTGCCGCCCGCATTGAAGCCAGCAAGGTGTTCAGCAAGGACCTGATGAAAAAATACGGCATTCCCACCGCCGGCTATGAAACCTTTGATGACCCCGCCAAGGTGATGGATTACATCCGCAGCAAGGGCAAGTACCCGGTTGTTATCAAGGCGGATGGCCTGGCGCTGGGCAAAGGCGTGCTGATCTGCCAGAATGAGCAGGAAGCCGCCGATGGCGTAAAGGAAATCATGCTGGACAAAAAGTTCGGCGCTTCCGGCAACCATGTTGTAGTGGAAGAATTTTTGACCGGGCCGGAAGTCAGCGTGCTGTCCTTCTGTGATGGCAAAACCGTCAAGCCGATGGTTTCCAGCATGGACCACAAGCGCGCTTTGGACCATGACGAGGGCCTGAACACCGGCGGCATGGGCACCGTTGCCCCCAACCCCTGCTACACCCCCGCCATTGCCGCCGAGTGCATGGAGAAGATTTTCCTGCCTACGGTTGCCGCCATGCAGGCAGAGGGTTGTCCCTTTAAGGGTTGCCTGTACTTTGGCCTGATGCTGACCCCGGACGGCCCCAAGGTGATTGAATACAACTGCCGCTTTGGCGACCCCGAAACCCAGGTAGTACTGCCCCTGCTGGAAAGCGACCTGCTGACCGTGATGCAGGCCTGCACCAACGGCACGCTGGACAAGACCGAGGTCAAGTTCAGCGATGGCGCTGCCGCCTGTGTGGTGCTGGCTTCCGGCGGATACCCCGTTGCCTATGAAAAGGGCAAGGAGATCACCGGCCTGAAGAATGGCCAGGTGCCCGGTGCTGCCGATGTGACCGTGTACCATGCCGGTACCGCCATCAAGGATGGCAAGCTGGTTACCAACGGCGGCCGCGTGCTGGGTGTAACGGCAACCGCCGCCACCCTGCCCGAAGCCCTGAAAAAGGCTTACGCCGCTGCTGACTGCATCCATTTTGACAAACTGCACCGCCGCAGTGATATTGGTGCCCGTGCCCTTGCGGCAATGAAAGCACAGGAGGGTTAAACAAGAATGGTTTACCGCATTTATGTAGAAAAAAAGCCCGGCTTTGACGGCGAAGCCCAGGGCCTGAAGCATGAACTGGTTGAGCTGGTTGGCATTAAGGGCCTGAAAGCTCTGCGCCTGTTGAACCGCTATGATGTGGAAGGCATTGACCGCGACCTGTTTGAGAAAGCCATCCCCACCGTGTTCAGCGAACCGCCAGTCGATGTGACCTATACCGAGCTGCCCACCGCCAAGACGGTGTTTGCTGTGGAGTATCTGCCCGGCCAGTTTGACCAGCGTGCAGATTCTGCTTCCGAGTGTATCCAGCTGCTGAGCCAGGGCGAGCGTCCGTCTGTGCGCAGTGCCCGCATCTACCTGCTGGACGGCGAGCTGAGCGCAGAGGATCTGGAAGCCATCAAGAAGTACGTCATCAACCCGGTGGAAGCCCGCGAGGCCAGCCTGGACACCCGCGATACCCTGAAAATGGAATTTGCCGTGCCCACCGCTGTGGAAACCCTGAACGGCTTCTGCGCTTTGGATGACGCTGCGTTGGAGAATTTCCGCAATGAAAAGGGCCTGGCCATGGACCACGCCGACATTGTGTTCTGCCAGAACTACTTCAAATCTGAACAGCGCGACCCGACCATTACCGAAATTCGCCTGATCGATACCTACTGGTCTGACCACTGCCGTCACACCACTTTCGGCACCATCCTGAACGATGTCAAGATTGACGACGAAGTTGTGCAGGCTGCATTTGACCGTTACATGGCCCTGCGTGCCGAGACCGGCCGCGATAAAAAGAACCGCACCCTGATGGACCTGGCCACCATCGGCGCCAAGGCCCTGAAACAGCGCGGCATCCTGCAGAACCTGGACGAGAGCGAAGAGATCAATGCCTGCACCGTCAAAATCAAGTGCGATGTGGACGGCGAATTGCAGGATTGGCTGTTCCTCTTCAAGAACGAGACCCACAACCACCCCACCGAGATTGAGCCGTTCGGCGGTGCTGCTACCTGCATCGGCGGTGCCATCCGTGACCCGCTGTCCGGCCGCAGCTATGTTTACCAGGCCATGCGCGTGACCGGCGCAGGCGACCCGCTCAAGCCGGTTGCCGAAACCATGCCCGGCAAGCTGCCCCAGCGCAAGCTGGTTACCACTGCTGCTGCCGGTTATTCCAGCTATGGCAACCAGATCGGCCTTGCCACCGGCCAGGTTGCTGAACTGTACCACCCCGGCTATGTGGCAAAGCGTATGGAGATCGGCGCTGTTGTGGGTGCTACCCCGGCCAGCCATGTCCGCCGCGAAGAGCCCCTGCCCGGCGATGTGATCATCCTGCTGGGCGGCCGCACCGGCCGTGACGGCAT
>CEAB01014038.1_pt1 | contig 10443 bp, 9 predicted proteins | sample 557651 | NCBI WGS metagenome assembly CEAB01 (sample SAMEA3182046, study PRJEB8094) | gut metagenome | biome: human; feature: gut; material: Stool; isolation source: human stools | place: Canada | collected 2011-11-15
CCCCGCCGAACGCCGAATCGACCAGCGCCTCTCCCTGCGAGCAGTAAAACGCCTCGCGCGAGACGAGCGCGCGGACCATACCGCCGTCGTTCTGAAAAAGACCTCTCTCGCAGAGCTTACGCAGTACATTATATGTCGTCGTCCGCTTCCAACCCAGCTCCTGCTCACAAAGATGTGCCAGCTCTCTCGAGGCAAGCGGTGCATGCGCCCAGACGATATCCGCAAAGCGCGACTCGACCGCGCCGAGTTTTCCTTCTGCCATGTCGTTTCTCTCCTGTCTATTATCTATGGACAAACTTAGTCTATTACAAATAGACAATTTTGTCAAGCATCCTTCAACTTTTTCTGCCGATTGGCTGATTTTGCCATTGACTTTTGCACATTGCAGCGCTAGAATGAGACCATCTTAGATGAGGAGAACCGACAATGGCTCAGTTTGTTTTTGGCGCATATTACTTTTACTTTACTATTTGCAATAGTAAGGGCAATTTGTGATGCGCAAAAAACGACAAAACCAAGGTTTTTCGGGCGGCACAGATTCCCTGTGCCGCCCTTATTTTTTGGAGGTGCAAGACCATGATCGTTATTTTGAAACCGAACGTAAGTGAAGCCCGCCGTGACCAGCTGATCAGCTGGTTCAAAGCCCAGAATCTCGGCGTCCATATTTCGCAAGGCGATTATCAGACCGTCCTCGGACTCATCGGCGACACGAAATCCGTCGACATGGACCTGATTGCAAGCCTCGATATCGTCGACGCCGTGCGCCGCGTCTCCGACCCGTTCAAATGCTGCAACCGCAAGTTCCATCCGGACGATACGATTGTCGATGTCAGCGGCGTCAAAATCGGCGGCGGCAACTTCGCGATGATCGCAGGTCCCTGCTCGGTCGAGTCGGAAGAACAGATCGTGGGCGTTGCAAACGATGTGAAGAAGGCGGGCGCAAAGCTGCTGCGCGGCGGCGCGTTCAAGCCCCGCACGTCTCCGTATGACTTCCAGGGTCTCAAGGCAGAGGGTCTTCGGCTTTTGTCGGTTGCGAAGAAGGAAACCGGTCTTCCGATTGTCACCGAGATCATGGACGTGCGCCATCTGGACCTTTTTGAAGACGTCGATCTCATTCAGGTCGGCGCGCGCAACATGCAAAACTTCGATCTTCTCAAGGAGCTCGGCAAGACGAAAAAGCCCATCTTATTAAAGCGCGGCATTGCTGCGACGATGAAAGAGCTTCTGATGAGCGCCGAGTACATCATGGCAAGCGGCAACGAGCAGGTCATCCTCTGCGAGCGCGGCATCCGCACCTATGAGACCTACACCAGAAACACGCTCGATCTGTCTGCCGTTCCGATGCTCCATGAGCTTTCGCATCTTCCCGTCGTTGTCGACCCCAGCCACGCGACCGGTCTTGCCCGTCTCGTGACGCCGATGGCGCTGGCGGCAACGGCAGGCGGCGCAGACGGCATCATGGTCGAGGTCCACAATGACCCGATTCACGCGCTGTGCGACGGCGCGCAGTCGCTGACCCCCTCGCAGTTTGCAGAGCTTTCCGCAAAGGTCATGAAAGTACGGGAGGCTGTTTCACAATGAGAGCCGGAATTGTCGGTCTGGGTCTGATCGGAGGCTCGTTTGCAAAGGCATACAGCGAGGCAGGACATGAGGTCCTTGCCTTTGACCGCGACGAGAGCGTTCTGTCCTTTGCACAAATTGAAGGCGCGGTCTCCGCGCCGCTCACCAAAGAGAACATCGGCACGTGCGACATCGTCCTCGTTGCCATCTACCCCGAAGCCGCCATCGCATACGTCACGCAAATGGCGCCGTACATCGGCAAAAAGCCGATGGTCATTGACTGCTGCGGCACCAAGCGCGTGGTCTGCCGGGCACTTTTCCCGCTGGCGCAGGAACATGGCTTTACCTACCTCGGCGGGCATCCGATGGCAGGCACGCACAATTCGGGCTTTAAATACGCGCGGGCAAATCTGTACCACGGCGCGCCGATGGTCCTCGTCCCGCCGGTCTTCGACGACATTGACCTGCTGCAGCGCGCCAAGGACCTGCTTGCCCCGGCGGAGTTCGGAAAATTCTCCGTCACCACGGCGGAAGAGCACGACCGGATGATCGCCTTCACCTCGCAGCTGGCGCATGTGGTCTCCAATGCCTACATCAAAAGCCCCACGGCAGGCAGCCACAAGGGTTTCTCTGCCGGAAGCTACAAGGATATGACGCGCGTGGCGTGGCTCAACCCGCAGATGTGGGCAGAGCTGTTTCTGGAAAATCGCGATTATCTGATGCAGGAGCTTTCCGTTCTGTCCGAAAATCTCGCCGCCTATCAGAAGGCGCTGGAAACGCAGGACCTTGCGGGGCTTGCAAAGCTGCTGGACGACGGAAAGCGGCGCAAGGAGGAGGTCGACGGCAGATGAAAACCATCCATGTAAACGCCTCGAAAAGCTACGATATCCTGATTGAGCGCGGCATTCTTGAGCGCGCAGGCGAAGAAATCAAAACCGTCTGCGGCGCAGGCGAGGCGCTGATCGTCAGCGACGACACCGTCTGGGATCTTTATGGCGAAACAGTGCTCGCTTCGATGCAAAAAGCCGGGTTCGACGTAACCAGTTTTACCTTCCCCCATGGCGAGCAGTCGAAGAATCTCTCGGTCTACGCCGACATTTTAAATGCGCTTGCTGCGCGGCACCTGTCACGCAAGGGTCTTGTTGTTGCGCTCGGCGGCGGCGTGGTCGGAGATATGGCTGGCTTTGCCGCGGCGACCTACCTGCGCGGGGTCCGGTTCGTGCAGATTCCGACAACGCTTCTGTCGCAGGTCGACTCCTCGGTCGGCGGCAAGACAGCGGTCGATCTTCCGGCGGGCAAAAATCTCGTCGGCGCATTCTGCCAGCCGTCTCTGGTCCTCTGCGATCCGCACGCTCTGTCTACCCTCCCCGACCCCGTTTTCTACGACGGCTGCGCCGAGGTGATCAAGGCGGCAATGCTCAAAAGCCACGCCTTTTTTGAGGACCTGCAGAAAACGCCGCCGCGTGAGCAGCTTGAACACATGCTGGAGTTCTGCATCTCGATGAAGCGCGATGTCGTGGAGGAAGACGAATTCGACACCGGCGCGCGCCAGTATTTAAACCTCGGGCACACGTTCGGTCACGCGGTGGAAGCCGCCAGCGCGTTTTCCATCAGCCACGGCTGCGCGGTCTCCATCGGCATGGTCATGATGACGCGCGCCGCAGTGAAGAAAGGCTACTGCAAAGAAGATACCCTTGAGCAGCTGATTGCGCTTCTAAAGCAGTATCATCTGCCGACAGAGGTTCCCTATCCTGCGCTTTCTCTTCTGGGTATTGTGCGCAGCGACAAAAAGACCATAGGCGGTACGGTGACGCTCGTCGTTCCCGAAAAAATCGGGCGCTGCACGCTCGTTCCTGTTCCGGTCTGCGACGTTCCCGACTGGCTCACCGCCGGAGGCGCGCAATGAACCGCGTGGTTGCGCCGGGCAGTCTTTCCGGCAGCTTCCGCGCGCCCGCTTCCAAATCGCACGCGCACCGGCTTCTGATCTGCGCCGCGCTCGGAACCGCACCTGTTACGGTTTTGTGCGATACCTTCTCCGACGATATTCTTGCCACCATCGACTGCTTAACCGCGATGGGCGCGCAAATCACGCACGAAGAAAGCCGCATTTCCGTCACGCCGGTTTTTGCAAGCCGGAAGCCGGATGGATTATGTAAACTCCCCTGTCGGGAAAGCGGCTCAACGCTTCGCTTTCTTCTGCCTGTTCTGGGCGCGCTGGGGCTTTCCGGCGTGTTTCAGATGGAAGGTCGGCTCCCCGAGCGCCCGCTGCATCCGCTGGACGAAGTTTTGATGGCGCACGGCATGGTCCTTCGGCGCGATGGCTCTGCGCTTTATGTTTCCGGGCAGCTGCAGCCGGGGCGCTTTTCCCTTCCCGGCGATGTGTCGTCGCAGTATCTGTCGGGGCTGTTATTTGCCCTGCCGCTGCTGGATGGAGACAGCACGCTGGAAATTACGGGTGCGCTCCAATCAGCAAGCTACTTTTCCATGACGCAGGACGCCGTTTCCAAATCTGCAATTCGCTTTTCCAAAAACGGAAATTGCCTTTCCATTCCCGGAAACCAGCGCTGCGCGCTCCCGAACGGCTGCAGCGCCGAGGGAGACTGGTCCGGCGCGGCATTTTTCCTCTGCGCGGGCGCACTGTCTCCAACCGGCATTTTTGCGTCCGGTCTGAACGTGCGCAGTAATCAGGCGGACCGGGCGGTTTTGGAGCTTCTGCGCGCGTTCGGTGCGGAGGTTCAGACGCAGGCAGACGGCATTCTGGTCCGAAGTGCGCCGCTTCACGGCATTTCCATTGACGCAGGTCCCATCCCGGATTTAATCCCTGCCATCGCTGCCGTCGCCGCCTTAGCGCGCGGCAAAACCGAAATCCGCAACGCCGCAAGGCTCCGTCTCAAAGAATCCGACCGCCTGCACACCGTCGCCGAGACCGTGAACGCCCTCGGCGGGCAGGCACAGGAACTGCCAGATGGCTTGATCATCACAGGCTGCCCGCAGCTTTCAGGCGGCAGCGCCGATTCCTTCGGCGATCACCGCATCGCCATGCTGGCGGCAGTTCTCGCAGGCGGCTGCAACGCGCCCGTCACGGTGCTGGGCGCACAATGCACGTCCAAATCCTATCCTTCGTTCTGGCAGACGCTGGACACACTGAAAGGAGACCGCACATGAGCAGCTTTTATCACGGCGAGGTTCTGGAGCTTTCCATCTTCGGGCAGTCGCACAGCCCGGCAATCGGCATGAGCCTTTCGGGTCTTCCCGCGGGCTTCGCGATTGACATGGACGAGCTTTCCGCATTTCTTCGCCGGCGCGCCCCTGGGCAGAACGCCTGGTCCACGCCGCGAAAGGAGGCAGACGCCCCGGAGTTTCTCTCAGGTCTCGTCGGAAACGTAACCTGCGGCGCGCCGCTCAGCGCTATCATCCGAAACACCAACACCCGCTCGCAGGATTACAGCAATCTCGTGGATGTTCCGCGCCCCGGACATGCCGATTATACCGCGCAGGTCAAATTCGGCGGCTTTCAGGACGTCGCGGGCGGCGGGCATTTTTCCGGCAGGCTGACGGCGCCGCTTTGCATCGCGGGCGGCATCTGCAAGCAGTTGCTGCATGAAAAGGGCATCGAGGTCATGGCGCGCATTGACGCTGTTGCCGGAATTCAGGACACAGCCGAATTTGACGCGCCGGTCGCGCAGAAGGATTTCCCCGTGACGAGCGACGAAGCCGCCGGGAAAATGAAGGCAGCCATTGCGCAGGCGCGCGCGGAGGAGGACTCCGTCGGCGGGGTCATTCAGTGCCGCATGCTCGGCGTTCCGGCTGGGCTGGGAGCACCGATGTTCGGCGGTCTGGAAAACCGGATCAGCCAGCTCGTCTTTGCCATCCCCGCCGTCAAGGGCATTGAATTCGGTCTCGGCTTCGAGGCAGCAAAGCTGCGCGGCAGCGAAAATAACGACGCCTACCACATGGAAAACGGCAGCGTCGTCACGGAGACAAACCACTGCGGCGGCATTCTCGGCGGCATTTCCAACGGCATGCCGATCGTCTTCCGCGCCGCCGTCAAGCCTACGCCGTCCATCGGAAAGCCGCAGGACTCGGTTCGCCTTTCCGAAAAGCAAAACGAAGTGCTCCATATCCACGGCAGACACGACCCGTGCATCGTCCCGCGCGCGGTGCCGTGCATGGAAGCTGCCGCGGCAATCGCTATTTTCGACGCACTCGCTGCATCCGGAACTTACAGGAGGTAATGAATCATGAACTTGGAACAGTCCCGCAAAACCATTGACGAAATCGACAGCCAGCTGACAAAGCTCTTTGCCGAGCGCATGTCCTGCGCCGCGGAGATTGCCGCGTACAAAAAGGAAAACAACCTTCCCGTTCTGGACGCCGGCAGAGAGCGCCAGAAGCTTGCCGCCATCTCCGAGCTGGTGCCGGATGAGCTGGAAAACAGCGCCAGATGCCTGTATTCTCTCATCTTCTCGCTGAGCCGCGCGTACCAGCACCGGCTGCTCGGCAACGACGCGGAGCTTCCCAAAAAAATCGCCGCTGCCATCGAGCAGACCCCCAATCTCTTCCCGCCCAAAGCGATGGTCGCCTGCCAGGGCGTGGAGGGCGCATACTCTCAGATCGCCTGCGAAAAACTCTTCCAGGCGCCGAACATTCTGTATTTCTCGAACTTTGAGGCGGTCTTCTCGGCAATCGAGAAGGGTCTTTGCCAGTACGGCATCATTCCGCTGGAAAACAGCACGGCAGGCTCGGTCAACAAGGTCTACGACCTGATGCTCCAGCACGAATTTTCCATCGTCCGCAGCACGCGGCTCAAGGTCGACCACAGTCTGCTTGTCCGTCCCGGCACAAAGCTTTCCGACATCCGCGAGGTTTATTCCCATGAACAGGCCATCGGTCAGTGCCAGGAGTTTTTAAAAACTCTGCCGAACGCACAGATCATCCGCTGCGAAAACACGGCGGCAGCAGCAAAATTTGTCGCCGAGAGCGGCAGAAACGACGTCGCGGCGCTTGCCTCGCGCACCTGCGGCGCGCTCTACGGTCTGGCAGCGCTTGCCGAGTGCGTGCAGGATCAGGGCAACAACTATACCCGCTTTATCTGCATCAGCAAGAATCTGGAGATCTATCCGGGCGCGGACCGCACAAGTCTTCGCATGGTGCTCGCGCACAAGCCGGGCGCCCTGTATCAGGTGCTCTCGCTGTTCAACGCCCTCGGCATCAACCTCAACAAGCTTGAAAGCCGCCCGATTCCGGAGCGCGACTTTGAGTTTGCCTTCTATTTTGACCTCGACACGTCGATCTACTCCCCCGACTTTTTGCAGCTTATGGCAGAGCTTCCCGGCATCTGCGAGCAGTTCTCGTATCTCGGAAGCTACAGCGAGGTGATCTAGGATGCTGCGCTGCGGACTGCTCGGCAGGAAGCTCGGTCACAGCTATTCCCCTCAGATTCACCGGGAACTGTCCTGCTATGAATACAAACTCTATGAAAAAGAGCCGGAAGAACTGGAGGCGTTTCTGAAATCCGGCACGTTTGACGGGCTGAACGTCACGATTCCCTACAAAAAGACCGTCATGGCATATCTCGACGAGATATCCCCGGAAGCCGCTGCCATCGGAAGCGTCAACACGATTGTAAACCGCGGCGGCAAACTCACCGGCTACAACACCGACGCCTTCGGTTTTTCGTGGCTGCTGCAGAAAAGCGGGGTCGAGGCTGCGGACAAAAAGGCGCTGGTCTTCGGCTCCGGCGGCGCATCGGTGACCGTGTGCCACGTTCTGAAAAGCCTCGGCGCAGACCCTGTCGTCGTCATTTCGCGCACCGGCGAAAACAACTACGAGAATCTGGACCGGCATCTGGACGCGAAGCTGCTGATCAACGCGACGCCTCTTGGCATGTACCCGAATAACGGCGAAAGCCCCGTCGATCTGACGCGCTTTTCCGCGCTCGACGGCGTTCTGGACGTGGTCTATAACCCCGCGCGGACCGCTTTGATGCTGCAAGCCGAGCAGCTCGGTATTCCGCATGCGAGCGGGCTATCGATGCTCGTGGCGCAGGCGAAAAAGGCTTGCGAGTATTTTACGGGGAATCCGGTTCCGGACGCGGAAATTGACCGCATCGAGCGGCTTTTGTCCCGCCAGATGGAAAACATCATTCTTATCGGCATGCCCGGCTGCGGCAAAAGCTCCGTCGGAAAGGCGCTTGCCGCCGCGCTCAACCGTCCGTTTCTCGATGCGGACGAGGAAATCGTCCGCCGCGCGGGCTGCTCCATTCCGGAGATTTTCGCCGCGCAGGCAGAAGTGGGCTTCCGCCGTGCGGAGTCTGCGGTGCTTGCCGATCTCGGCAAACAGTCCGGCATTGTCCTTGCAACCGGCGGCGGCTGCGTCACGAGACCCGAAAACTATCCGAGCCTTCATCAGAACGGGTGCATCGTCTGGCTGACGCGCAACCTTTCCCTGCTGCCGACAGACGGACGCCCCATGTCGCAGGCAAATCCCCCGGAGTCACTCTGGGAAAGGCGGAAGGCGCTCTACGAGCAGTTTTCCGATATCAAAGCTGCCAACGACGGCACAATTTCTGAATGCGTGAACGCCATTGAGGAGGCGCTGCTATGAAAATCCTGATCATCAACGGACCGAACCTCAATCTTCTGGGGCTGCGCGAACCGGCAATTTACGGCACGCAGAACTATGCTGCGCTTGAAGCGTTCTGCAAGGACGCCTGCCGGGAGGCGGGGTTTGACTGCGAGGTGTTCCAGTCGAACCACGAAGGCGCAATTGTGGATAAAATCCAGCAGGCTTACGGCGTGTTTGACGGCATTGTGATCAATCCCGCCGCCTACACGCACACCAGCGTCGCAATTCTGGACGCGCTGAAGGCGGTTGCGCTTCCGGCAGTCGAGGTGCATCTTTCCGATGTGGACGCGCGCGAAGCGTTCCGCCACGTTTCTTACGCCGGTATGGCTTGCTTTGCCCGTTTCACGGGGTTAGGCTTCGAGGGCTACCGGCAGGCGGTACTGGCGCTCAAGGATCGTCTGAACGCAAGCTGAAAGCTAACCAATGGTTACTGTTTTTTCTTCATTCCCCGCGGTACACTCACTGTGTATCGTGGGGTTTTCTGCACATTCAAACGCCCCACCGGCTCTTGGACCGTATTCCGGAGATTGAAGGAGGAACCTATGAAGAAGAAACTTGCATTGCTGCTTGCGGCGCTGTGTTTGCTGCTGGCTCTGACCGGCTGCGGCGAAAAAGAACAGTCCGTACATGTCACGCTTTACAACCAGAGCGGACACGACATTACGTCCGTCTGCATCACACCTGCGTCCAGCGACGACTGGGGAGAAAATTTCCTGGACGAGACGCTTGCCGACGGCGCCGGCGTCACGATCGGTCTCGGCACCTACAAAGAGTCCGAGGTTCCCACCGAGTGGAACATTCTCGTCTACGGCGAAGAAGATTACATTCTGTACGAAACGGATGTCGACGAGGTCGATTTCACGATGCACGACGGCGACTGCATCGTGTTCCAGTCTCCGGAGGAGAGCATCAGCATCGTCGTCTGCACCGACGCAGAGTATCAGGAGCTTTATGCCGACTACACCCCCGGCGCAGCTGCCGAGGAAGTCGAGGAAGCTGCCGGTATGGACGTCAATGAAATGGGCGACGCCGGCGATATCTCCGGCTACACCGGCTGCTGGAAGCTGGACAACGAGCCGTTCTATTTCGTCATCAACGAAGAATACGAGTGGATTGCCGTCAACCTCTACGGTGAGCAGGTCGGTCCGGGCTATGTTGTAAACGAAGGCGAAAACATCACGCTCTGCATGGAAGACGGCACGGAGCTTGTCTCCCTCTGGCAGACCGCCTACGGCGCTTTGAGCGACGCCAACGGCAACACGCTGACCGCATCCGAGTACATCATGCTCCTGCCGACGCCAGAGGACGAGCTGAACCAGACCGTCTCCTTCCCCGGCGGCTTCACAAACGTCACCATCGACTACCCCATCCAGATGGAGGCGCATGAGCATCCGAACGTTTCGAACTCCCTGAGCTTCAATGCAGTCATGGAGGACGGCACGGACGACTACTACTCCAACATCCAGATTTCCTTCCAGCCGATCTCGGGCTTTGACCCCTACATGGAAAAGGGCGCGGCGTCCGCGAAGCCCTACATGGTCAAGATGCTCGACGATTTCATGAACAGCATGTACGGCAGCTACCTCATCAAGTCCTTCGGCTCGGACTTCAAGGACAACGGCGACTACTACAGCCTGACGGGCTATATGTGGCTCGACGGCTCGGTCTTCCAGAACAGTCCTTCCCAGCCCGTGCGCGGCTGCATGGAGGTGCGCTACTACGGTCCGACCGGCTACGCGCTCGTTGCAACGACGATTGCACTCGAGGGTCGTATCCGCAACTACTTTGATATCTGCAACAACATGCTCCCGACGCTCTCCTACACCGCAGGCTGGAGCACCGCGCCCAAGCCCGTCCCCGCGCAGCCGGTCTATTCCGGCGACACCGGCGACTACGGCACGCCGTACTACTGGTATGACGAGGACGGCGACGTCTGGTACTGGAACGGCTACGAAAACGAGTTCATCTCCTACGGCTCGGACGGCTATATTGACACCGATTCTGGCGAGTACATGGAGAACAACGACGCGGGTTGGGACTACTCAGACGAGTATTACGACGACTACGACCCGTGGTCCGATCCCGGTGACGGCTGGGATGATTATGCCTACGACGACGAGGGCTGGGGAGATTATTTCTAATTTTCAGTTCTTCACCCAACTGCCTTCCGTGGTGACAAGCGCCAGTGCTTTTCTGGTCGTAATCTGCCAAGCTGTCCCTTTCTCGACCCCATTCTTCTTAGCTGCGCAAAGAAGA
>CEAB01009833.1_pt1 | contig 10395 bp, 8 predicted proteins | sample 557651 | NCBI WGS metagenome assembly CEAB01 (sample SAMEA3182046, study PRJEB8094) | gut metagenome | biome: human; feature: gut; material: Stool; isolation source: human stools | place: Canada | collected 2011-11-15
AGATAGCCGCCGAGGAGATGGGGAGCGTCAGCGCGATGCCGACGAGGACGGAAACGAGCACGCCCATGACGAAGGGCTGCTGCGTGGTCGCCCATTTTATGAGCGTGCCGACCGCCATGGCGCCCTTGCCGATGGGGGCGGCGATGAAGTACGCAGCGCCGATGCCGATGAGTATCGTGACGATGGGGGTCACGAGGATGTCGATCTTGGTTTCCTTGGAGACCATTTTGCCGAATTCCGCCGCGATTATCGCAACGACGTAAACGGCAAGCGGGCCGCCCGCGCCACCCATGACGTTTGTCGCATAGCCGACGGGTATGAGCGAAAACAGCACCATCGCAGGCGCGTGAAGCGCGTAGCCTATCGCCACCGCCATCGCAGGACCGACCATCGACGAGGCAAACTTGCCTATCGTGTAGCCGACTTCGCCGATTTTGATAAGCGGAGTTGCCAGAAACGCGATGCCGAGCTGCGTGCCGAGAGTATCAAGTATCGTGCCGACGAGCAGGGTGCAGAAAAGTCCCTGCGCCATCGCGCCGAGCGCATCGATGCCGTAGCGCTTTAAGCTGACCTCAACATCCTTGCGCTTTAAAAAGCTCTTTACCTTTGCCATATATTATACCTCCGAAAAAGACCATACAGGTGTCATGACACTTGTATGGTCTACTTTAACTCTTGTTTTCGGTTTTGTCAATGAGCAATTTGCTCTTTGCGCATATTATTCGGTGTAAAGCAGCCCGTTTTCCTCAAGCTCGGCCTTTGTGCGCTCAAAGCACTCGCGGTTCGGGCAGGAGAGCGCGTGCAGGTGGATGCCGCCCGTGAGCGTGCTCAGGGGGCTTGCACCGTCGGCTCGGCACTTTTTCACGAACTGCGATACCTCATAGCGGTTTGACAGATGCAGCTGACCGACGAGCTGACCGTACAGCGGGTGCTCTACCGTGACGTTTATGACCGTGCAGCCGTTATCGACCATGATATTGAGCTCTTTTTCCATGTTCTCAAAATCATGCACGCACGCGAGCGTGTACAGTCCGTCGTCGCTTGCGCTCTGCATAACATAGCCGCGGGGCGTGGCGGTGATGCTCACACCGGAGGCGCGGATAAGCGCAATATCGCCGACGATTATCTGACGGCTGACAGACAGCTCCTCACCGAGCACGGTCGCGCTCACGGGCTTGTCGCTCTCCTTGAGCCTTTCGATTATATATTCACGGCGTTTTGATGCCTGCATTGCTTCACCTCTTAGCTTTCAGCATTTCGTCCTTGAGCTCCATGAGCTTTTCGGACAGATCGACATAGTACTGGTGCGGGAAATCAAATCTCTTGACCTCGGGCCAGAGCGTGCTGACCTCGTAGGCGCAGCGGCGACGGATTTCGTCAAGGCTCGGCAGTGAGTAGACAAGCTCGCCGTGCTTGAATATCGGAACGAGCAGCTCCTGAGCCGTGAAATTCTCAAGCGTCTTGCGCTTCCATCTCGCCTCGGGGTCGCAAATTTCAAGGGGCTTGGTATCGTCAACGTTTTCGTCTGCAAGGCAAATATAATCCGCCTCCGCCATGCCGTTTTCCTTCTCGAAGAAGCGATACACCTTCTTGAAGCCGGGGTTTGTTATCTTGCCCACGTTCTCGCTGATCTTTATCTTGGGGATGATCGTGCCGTCCTCGCCCTCAACGGCGCACAGCTTGTAAACGCCGCCGAATACGGGGTCGGACTTCGCGGTTATGAGCCTCTCGCCGACGCCGAAGGAGTCGATCTTCGCGCCCTGGAGCATGAGCTCGGTTATGAGCCTCTCGTCGAGTGAATTGGAAACGGTTATCTTGCACTCCGTCCAGCCGGCCTCGTCGAGCATGGCGCGTGCTCTCCGCGTGAGATATGCCATGTCGCCGGAGTCAAAGCGGATGCCGCACTTGGTGATGCCGAGGGGCTTTAACACCTCGTTAAAGGCGCGGATGGCGTTGGGCACGCCGCTCTTGAGGGAGTTATAGGTATCCACGAGCAGCGTAGCGTTGGTCGGATAGGTCTCGCAGTATGCCTTGAACGCCTCGTACTCGGAGTCGAACATCTGCACCCACGAATGAGCCATCGTGCCGCCCGCGGGGACACCGTAGCGGGTGTCCGACAGTGCGCAGGCAGTACCCGCGCAGCCGCCTATGTATGCCGCTCTTGCGCCCGTGACGGCGCCGTCGATGCCTTGAGCGCGGCGCGAGCCGAATTCGAGCACCACCCTGCCCTCGGCGGCGCGGCAAACGCGGTTTGCCTTGGTCGCGATAAGGCTCTGATGGTTTATCTGAAGAAGCACATAGGTCTCAATAAGCTGCGCCTGGATAGCCGGGGCGCGCACGACCATAAGCGGCTCGCGCGGGAATACGGGAGTGCCCTCCGGCACCGCCCAGATATCGCCCTCGAATTTGAAATTGCGCAGATATTCAAGGAACTCCTCGGAGAACATTTTCCTGCCGCGCAGGTATTCAATGTCCTCATCGTCAAAGTGCAGGTTCTGGATATACTCCACGACCTGCTCAAGTCCCGCGGCGATGGCAAAGCCGCCCATGTCGGGATTTTGTCTGTAAAAAACGTCAAAGTATGTGATCTTATCGCCCATGCCATGGTCAAAATATCCGTTGCCCATAGTCAGCTCGTAGTAGTCGCACAGCATGGTGAGATTGAGTTTTTTGTCGTTCATAGCAGCCTCCGGGGTATTTTCATACCGTTTTTATATGATTATCATACTTCGGATTATATAACATATTTATATTTATGCAACCATTGTTATTAAAAAAATTAACGCCCCGGTTTCCCGAGGCGTTAAAATTACCGTTTAATTATGCTTCCGCTTCGACTGCTGCGGGCTCGGAGGCGGGCTTCTTCGACATCGTGATGATGACCGCAAATGCGACCGCAACGACGGTGAAGAGGATTATGCCGACAAGCTGCAGGGTGCCGGAGTAGGTGCCGTCCTTAAGAGGATAGGTGTAGCCGTGGTAGCGGGTGGCTATACCGAACACGTTGCAAACGAGTGCGAGTGCTGCGGTGATGATGCCGAGCACGGCGGAAATTCTCTTGCCTGCGAGGGCGAGAGAAGCGCTGACGATAGCCAGAAGGCTCGTGATAGCGAGTGCGAGATAGAGCACGAAGCGCATGGTGAGCTCGTTGGTGACGTCGGCGACGTGGTCTGCAACGGACTCACGGAAGCTCTTGCAGACTACGAGGCACTGGTCGAGATCGAGGTACGGATCGCCGGTGCGCAGGGTCATGAGCTCGCCGTTTTCGTCATACTTTTTCCAATCGAAATCGGAGCCGAGGCGCTGCTCGGGACCGGGAACTGCCATTGCGCCGTTATGACGGTAAATGGGGGAGTTCTTGTAGCAGGTCATGGTGTACTCATCGACAAGAGCCATGCCGCCCTCGAAGGTCTCGAGGTCTGCCTTGCCTGCTGCGAGCTTTGCAGCGCCTGCTGCCAGCTCATTTGCGCCCGCCGCGAGCTGTGCCTCGCCGTCTGCGAGCTGCTTCTCTGCCGCCTTGAGAGCTGCCTCACCGGCTGCTATCTCCGCCTTGCCTGCCTCGAGCTGAGCCAGACCGTCCTCATACTCCTTGAGCTGAGCCTTGCCCGCTGCGACCATCTGGTTCATGTATGCGGGGAAATCGGTGACATCTGCGGGGATCTCAAGACCCGCGCGGGCCGCTATCGGACGAACGATGCCGACGAACCATGCCTGAGCATTGTCAAAGCCGGGCAGCTTGCCGATGGTGCCGTCGCGGAACTGGATGTACTGGTTAAGATACGGCATGAGGGGTTCGATCTTTGCGAGCATCGCCTTGCCCTCGTTGTATGCCTGAGTGTTGGCGTCTATCTTCGCCTGACCCTCTGCGAGCTTTGCCTTGCCCTCTGCGAGAGCCTTCTTGCCTGCCTCATAGTCCATGTAGCCCTGATTGAGCTCTGCCTTGCCGGAGTTATACGCCTTCTGACCTGCCGAGTAATCGCTCAGGCCCTTGCTGTATGCGCCGACACCCTCGAGGTAAGCCGCTTCATTCTCCTTGAGCAGGCCGATAGCCTTCTCAAGCTCTCCCACGACGTCTGCTGCCTTAGCATCGTCTTCTTTGTACTGCTTGATCGCAAGGCCGTCTTTTACGCCGAAACCGGCAACGACAAGACCGAACACGCCCGCAACGATGAGCAGTATGCTGATGATGGTGGTAAGTGCTGATTTTTTCATGTTTCTTCCCTTCGACTTTTTCCAGTAGTACGTGACTTAGCACGCAGGTGTTAATATTTTATTCACAAACACAGCATTTGTCAATACCCAAGTGCAAACACTCGAAAAAGCAATGTTTTTACAGTCCTTGAAATTTTCGCGCAAGTGTGCTAAATTTAATTCATACGTAAGCACGGAGGAAGAAAAATGGCTGTAACGGAGGAGTTTCTGGACTCTATCAGCTTTGATATCGCAAAGCAGAAATATTATAACGCAAACAAGGTCGATGCAAAAATGGCGGAGATAAAAACCGCCCTGCGCGAGCTCATCGAGGAGAACGAGCGGCTCAAGGCGGAGGCGGCGAGCGTCGGCGAAATGAAAAATCACGCGGCACAGCTCATGCTCAGCGCGCAGGAGCAGGCGGCGAAAATCGAGGACGACGCGAAGAAAAAGGCCGCGCAGATCATCGAAGAAGCCCGCAGCGAGGCGGACGGCATCGTGGCGGCAAAGCGCGTGCAGTCGTCCGGCGCGGGACTGTCCGCGGCGCAGATGGAGGCTATCGACAAGATAAACCGCCAGCTTGACGACCTGAGCGTTTCTCAGACCACGCAGATTTTCCGCATAAAGCAGGCGCTCATGGGCGTTGCGATCGATAAATAAAAAAGCAATATCCAAAACAAAAGCAAGCAGCGTGAAGTGCTCATACCGCTTGATTTTTCACTTGCTTTTTTGCAGGTTTTATTTTATAATCTATTATAGTAGAGCCGATTCTACTTATAACTGGAAAGAGTACCAAAAAATGCGCACAAGATACGACACACCCGAAACAAAAAAGAGAATTCTTTCGACCTGCGTCCGTCTTTTTATAAAGCAGGGCTACAAGAACACCCCACCCAGGCAGATATTTGTCGAAGCCGATGTCAGCTCCGGCACTTTTTATCACCTGTTCCCCACAAAAAGCAAGATCTTAATTGAACTGACGAGCTTCATGTTCACCAGCCAGTTTGAGATCGCGGGGCAGATCGCGGGAAAAGACGCGACGCCTGCGATGCTCTACGCCGTCGAGACCGCCATTCAACTCACCCTCGTCGAGCTCAATGAAAATCTGCGCGAGATTTACGTCGAGGCATACACGAACTCCGAGCTGCTCGGTATCATACACGAGAAGATGTCCGAAGCTCTTGTAAAAATCTTCACGCCCTACACACCCGAGCGCAGCGGCAAGGATTTCTATGAGATCGAGATAGGCACGGCGGGGATGATGCGCGGCTATATGGCACGTCCCTGCGATGAGGATTTCACGCTCGAGCAGAAGCTTCAGCGCTTTCTCGGCATTACCCTGCGCATATTCTGCGTGCCCCGCGAGGAGCGCGAGCACATTCTCGAAACCATCGGCGCACTGGATATGCGCAAAGTGGCGGACGAGGTCATGCAGACGCTTTTCTCCGCGCTCGAAATGAAATACGATTTTAAGTTGTCCAAGTAAACAAAATTCCCCTGCACCGTGCAATATGGTGCAGGGGAATTTTTTTCTTCATTCTTCGATTTTTATCTTGTCGCCCTTTTTGACCGTGCCGGATTCGAGGACCTTTACGAATATGCCCTCGCGCGGCATGACGCAGTCGCCGGCCGCCTTGCGGATGGCGCAGTCGCTGTGGCACTCCTTGCCTATCTGCGTCACCTCGCACAGCGCCGTGCCGATGCGAAGCCTTGTTCCGACGGGCAGGGTGTGCACCGCCATGCCCTCAACGAGTATATTTTCGGCAAAAGCGCCGTGCTTGAGCTCGAAGCTGAGCTTCTCCTGGAGCTTTGCAACGCTGTCAACGGACAAAAGACTTATCTGTCTGTGCCAATTTCCCGCGTGGGCGTCGCCCTCGATGCCCCAATCCTTGCGAAGCGTCGCCTCCGGTATCTCATGCTTCTGGATACCGCGCACCTCGCTTATGCAAATTGCCGTTACCTTAGCCATTATTCAGCCTCCTATACGATACATACTGCGCCGCGCCTCGCTGCGCTCCGTGGCAGAGAGCGCAACGTGCATCTGCGGCTTATGCGACACTGCCGTGAGTATCGCCTGCCTGAGCTGCTCGCCGTGCAGCCCGCGCACACTCAGCTCCTCGGCAGAGTGCAGACAGGGCTTCAGGCAGCCGTCCGCAGTCAGGCGCAGACGGTTGCACTCGGCGCAGAAATGGTTGCTCAGGGGGCTTATGAGCCCGACCTCGCCCTTTGCGCCGGGGAGCCTGTACAGCCGCGCGACGGTGTGCTTTTCGCTCGGCACGGGCACGAGCTGCGGCAGACGCTCAAGCACGGTGCTGTCCGGCAGATACGCCTGCTTGGGGAAGTCTCCTGTGTTGCCGATGGGCATGAGCTCGATAAATCTCAGCTGCACGGGATAGCGCACGGTCATTTCCGCGAGAGTTTCGATCTCGTCGTCGTTAAAGCCGCCTATGAGCACGGTGTTGAGCTTCACGGGGCTCATCCCCGCCGCCCTTGCCGCGCGAATCCCCTCAAGCGCGTCCGAGAGCCTGCCGCCACGGGTTATCTCCGCGTATTTTTCCGGCATGAGCGTGTCAAGGCTTATGTTTATCCTGCGTATCCCCGCCTTGTAAAGCTCCTCGGCGCAGGGCGCGAGCAGCGTGGCGTTCGTCGTCATGCTCATATCCTCGATGCCCTGCACGGCGCCCAGCTCGCGCACGAGGGGGATGATGTCGCCTCTGACAAGCGGCTCGCCGCCCGTTATGCGCAGCTTTTTCATGCCGAGCTCCGCCGCGGCGCACGCTATTTCGACAAATTCGTCGGCGCTCATCGCCGTGCGGCACGGGCACTCCGCCATACCGTCCGGCGGCATACAGTAGCGGCAGCGCAGATTGCAGCCGTCCGTCACCGACATACGCAGATATTCGATTTTTCTGCCGTAAGCGTCTGTCATTTTTGCTTCTCCGTTTATTCGCAGAATACTCCTCTGCTCTTTCTGAACGCGCTGATGCGCTCGTCGCGGATGACGCCGTCCTTTATGACGGTCGCCTTTTTGAGCGATTCGGGGTATTCGTCAAAGTCCTTTTCGACGATGGTGTCGATGTAGTTTGCAATGCCCTCGCTGAGCACCTTCGTAACGGTGATGGGGTACATTGCGGGGGTGTTGTCAACGGCGTAGTGGATAACTCCGTCCACGGTGTAGACGGGGTCGTCGATGGTCGTCGGGTGGGAGGTCTCTATCTCAAGATAGGGGTCGCAGCTCACGTCGATGATGAGCGTGCCGGGCTTCATCTTCTTGAGGTCCTCCCTGTAGATTATCCTGTCCGTGCGGGAGGTGTCCCACATGACGCAGTTTATGAGCACGTCGTAATCGAACATATTCTTGCGGAAGAGCTGCTCGAGGCGGTGACTGTAAACATCGACCTTTGCGCCGAGGCCGTGCAGGATGCGCATTGCGCCCTTTGCGGTCTGGCCGTTGCCGAGGATGGCCACGCGGGTGTCATAGGGCATCTTGCCGCAGTAGCGGAAGGCCTGCATGACGGCTGCCTCGCCCGCGACCTCGCGGTTGCGGTAGAAGATATAGCGGCCGTGCTCGAATATCTCCTCCCACGCGATGACGGTGTGCTTTTTGCGGATCATGTCGCTCGTGAAATCAATATTCTGCACCGCGTGCGCCCAGCCGAACATTATCTTGCTCCGGCTTATCTCGTCAAGGTAGTCCGCGTCGCCGAGCTTAACGTCGGTGATGACGTCGCAGGCGAGAGCCTGCTCGCGGGAGACGATGTTCGCGCCGTGTGCGCGGTACTCCTCGTCAAGAGCGCCGACCGCCTCGCCGTAGCCCTCTTCAAAATAGAGCTTATCTACGTTTTTTATCTTATCAAGCTGCTCGGGCAGCAGTGCGCGGCGCCCCTCGCCGTTTTTGTGGCTTATGAGAAATCCTATCGTTTTCATATCTTGCTTTTCCTTTCCGTTTACCATTTTTTCAGATCGTACTTTTTGGCCTTGAGCGCGAGCTTATCGCGGAAGAAGGCCTTGAACTCCTCCGAGTGCTCCGCGACCTTGTGCAGATCCTGATGTATGTTTATCTCGATTATCTTGAAGCCGTCGTCGGTTATCGCAATGTCAAAGCCGAGATATTCAAGCTCCGGCATGAAGCGGCATATATCCGTTATGCCCTTTTTCATGAGCTCCCAGTTGGGCACCGTGCCCTCTATCTCAACTCCCGTGTCCGGATGTATCGGGCAGGGCGTAAAGACGTGGTTTATTATCTTCTGCGGGCAGTAGTAATGTCCCGTGGGTATGTCGATCTTTGCGCAGATGCCGCCGTAGCCGACATTGTCGGTAAAGCCCGTGGAGGAGGAGCCGATGCGCATATAGGTCTGCATGATCTTCGGCTCGTATGCCGTCTGATTTACGACCGCAACGCGGATCGTGTTGACGGAATAGGGGTAAATTTTCTTGAGCTCGCGGTGCATAAAGAGATACTCGGTGACGATATAAATGGACTTGAACTCCGATATCATCGCAACTATCTCGTCCTGCGTCATTTCCTTGCCGTTTATGAGATATTTTCCTCCGTCATACTCCATGCGGTAGAAGCCGTCGCCGTGGGTGCCGGAGGAGGGCTTGAGCGCGAGCAGTCTTTCGCGGCGCAGCAGGCGGAACATCTCGTCAAACGATGCGCCGAAGCCTTCGGGAATATCCTGAAGCGCCTTTATGCACGTTTCGCCCTGCATTTTTATTATGTCGTAATAATACTTCGCAAAATACTGCTTATACGGCTCAAAGACAAATCTCGTCGTCGTTTTGTCGTTTATCCATATCTGATAGTCGTTGTTTATTCTGTTGAGCCAGTGATACTGATAGTCGGACAGGAAGTTTTTATAATTATCCTTCGTGAGCCCGTACTGCTTTATTCTGAACGAGAGGAAGCCGCGCTTATAGCACCATATTTTCTGCGCGAGCGTCGTGTCCTTGTTGTGGCGCAGATCGTCCCAAACGGAGGTGAGCCAGAGCTTTTCCATGTAGGGGCGCATTCCCGGGCGGCAGAAGCGGCGGACGAACGCCTTATAGCGCTTGTACTTAAACGCCTTAAACCACTTTTCTCTCGTCACGACGACGGTCTCGCGCTTTTTCTCAAGCCGCTCTAGCAGGAAATCGTTGAGCTGCTTGCTGTGCGCGACGGGAGGCAGCACGGGGTTAGTGTCAACGGAGTCGATTATAAAGCCGTCCCGCGTCGGGATAACGCCGACGGAGAAATATTCGATCTCGCTCATAAAGCGGGCAAGGCGCGTGACCTCGGCGCATATTTCGTCCCAGCGCTCGAGCTTTTCGCCGTCTACAATGCCCTCGCGGGAGACTGCGCGGCAGCTCTCCTTGCCGTCAACGAGCTTGGTTTCGTAAAAGTCCAAAAGCCGTGTCGAGCTCAGCTTCTCGTTTGCGACGTAGATGCGCAGCATCCTCGCCTCAGAAGGCTCGACCTTGTACGGCTCTGCTATGACATAGCCGTATTTAAAGGTCGAAATGAGCTCATAGAGGCTGTCCTTATCGTAGCTGTCGCGCTTGCAGGGATTTTCCTCAAAATTCTCGGGCAGCTCCTCGGGAAGCTCGGTGACGAGATATTCCCTGTCGTACTGACTGCCCGCAAGCTCCATGCGCGCGCGGCTGAGCTCGTCGGGGAGCAGCTTATATTCGCCCTGCCCCACGCGCACGATCCTGTACGCGCTGCGGTAAGCCGAAAATCTGTCGGGGCGGATGATGAGCTCGCCCTTTTCCTCAAGCAGCTTTATGAAATCGTCGTAGTTTTCGCCGTATGCGCGGGAAACGGTGTCTATCGGGAGAAAAATCTTCTTCTCCTCGCGCTCTATAATGTTAAAATAGAGCTTCGGCAGATGCTCGCGGTAGTCAACGAGCACCTTGTTCGCAGTCACGAGATCGCGCACCCATTTGGTGAAGCTGTTGTCAAACGGCTTAAGGTACATATAATCCAGATCCGTTATGTAATTCGTCTCCGGATGATTTTTAAGATCGTACTTTGCGATGCTGTCGGAGAAATATTTATGCTGATGCGCCCATTTCTTATCCGCCTTGGAAACTCCGTTGTCGGTCCTGAGATCCTTCACCGTCTTTCGATAGTAGGAATTTGCAAGCCGCCTCGAATAGCCCTGCCTGAGCCAGGGTCGGATAAATATCTCGCGCTTTACGCGCTCTATTATGCCCATTATGCTG
>CEAB01034054.1_pt1 | contig 10388 bp, 14 predicted proteins | sample 557651 | NCBI WGS metagenome assembly CEAB01 (sample SAMEA3182046, study PRJEB8094) | gut metagenome | biome: human; feature: gut; material: Stool; isolation source: human stools | place: Canada | collected 2011-11-15
TTCCAAGAAAGGGAGAGGATTCGGATTCAAAGGGAAACACCGGAAGAGAGCGAAGATGAGATTCTGAGGGAAATGAAAACCATGTATGAAATGGAGAACGAAATTAAAAAGGGAAAATAGGTATATATATATCGTATATATTATATATATTTGCAGTATATTAAAATCTGCATTTATGGAAGCAACGATTAAGAACAGCAAAAGGAAGGTGATAGATATACCGAATGATACATTCCGTTATTTGTCTATGAAGGCGGCTGCCAAAGGTACGAATCTAAAGAATTATATTGAAAATTTGCTTGCTATGGACGTTATGGATATGGTTGGTAACATGAATGACGAAGATGCGTATAAGTGGCTGTCTGAAAATGTACCAGAAGGTCATGTAATGGCAGATGAGAAAGAACAGGGGGAATTTGAAGAATGGTTAGGCATTAAAAGGAAATGAAGGTAAAGTATTCCAAGTCTTTTATGAAGGCTGTACAGAAACTGTCCGGTAAAATGCGACAATCGGTAACAGATGTCATTCAAGAGGTTGTGGATGCGGAGGGTATAGAAGGTATAACGGATTGTAAGAAACTTGTAGGCTATAAGTTTATGTATCGCATACGCATTGGGAGTTATCGTGCATTTTTTGTATTTCATGTGCATATAGAAAATGATGTAGTTGAATTTGAATACCTGTTGAAACGTGGAGAAGCATACGACAAGAAGAATGAAGAAAAATTTCGGGAAAAAGATGTGTAAATGATAGCAAACAATCTAAATCCTTTTGAGCCTACGCATCCGGGAGAGGTATTAAAGGATGAGATAGAATTTAGAGGTATATCACAAAAGAAACTTGCGGAAGAAACGGGTATTTCTTATACTGTTTTAAATGAAATACTGAATGCCAAGCGTCCTTTGAATACCGAATATGCCATGCTCATAGAGGCTGCGCTTGATTTGGATGCAGAGCCTTTGCTGAAGATGCAGACGCGCTATGACATGCAGATGGCCAAAAGGGATAATACATTCATGGAAAGACTAAACAAGATACGTAAAATTACTGCTGTGTTATGATATTGGAGTATAAAAAGCGGAGTAATTATACTCCGCTTTTCTTGTTTACATCAGCCAGATATAGCGAACAGTTGTGGCAACTGAGGGGAAGGTAATAGTGTACGGTCGTTTCTTCATCTTTGAGTTCGTCTTTTTTTACTTGTGTGATGTCGGCTATCATTTTTTTGATGTCGAGCCATTCCTTGCTTCCTTCGGGGTGCATTTTCTTGGCCGCTATGAGTTCCCGGAGCTGGTTGTCTTTTGACAGCTCGGCGGCTATGTCGTCTTCGCTTATTCGGACGGATTTCGGGGATTCCTTGACATCGGATTTTTTCGCTTTCCGCCATTGTTTTTCGGCGGATGTGAAATAATCGATGAAGTACTTGTCTTCGGAGAGAAGTTTGTTCATATCCCTCATGTTGGCGTCGGAAGAGTAAACTGGATTGTACAGCCCGACTGCAATGTAGGCGTCGGAATCTTTCCAGCCTCCGGCTACCAAATCGGCGAAGGCTTTTTCTTGTACGGATATTTTATATTTTTTGCATTCACTGTTGAGTGTGCGTGAATATTTTATGGGAATGTTTTTCTTGTTGAGCATGGTTTTCTTGTTTTAGAATATGAATACTGCCCCGCATACGCAGTTGAGATGAAGCGGGGGTAAGGGGTCGGACAAGGGGTGCATGTGCGAGGCGTAGGCATTGCATGTATTGCAAGGATAACTGCTGCCCCGGAATGTATAGAACCCTTTTGCCCCGTTCCTGCGGGCATCGATGAGAGAATAGCGGGACCACCCTTCGGCCACGGCAAAGACGGAGATGTTTTTCAAAGAAGTGTACATGCTGTTGCTGTGCCCTACACCGTAACTGATGCCGCCTGTCCTCAACCGTGTGGCGACATTTCCTTTTTGCTGCATGGCCTCTACTATATGGGGATTGGAATAAGGGCGGGAAAATGAAGCGGTGATATTACGGATTATTTCCTCCGACCCTTTTCCCAGAAATATTCCTGCGGCGACAGCTGCTTCGAGCTCGTATTTGTAACGTCCCGTGTATATGCTGTTTCTTTGACGGAATGTCTTTCCGTGGTTTTCCCGGTTGATGTAATCTATTATTTCTTCCCTTTCATCGGTATGTCCGGCGACGGCCAGAGTGAATGCGAGGTCTTCGACACGTTCTTTGAGCCATCGTATCACCTCGTCCACTTCTTTTTGCAGACGGGTATCGGCAGAAAATCGAAATTGCGAAGGCGGAATGTTGTATTTGCATGATATGTCTACGATTTTTTCCGCCGCACGGGTCATCGCTTTTTCGAGATTGTCTTTCATGGAATTTTCTGCCGACAGCCTTTTCCGCAGATATTCTTTCGCTTTTTCAATCTGTTTTTTGTCCGGGGTCGTCATCTTCTGATGTTGTATGGTCTATTTTCATTTGGAAAAGCAGGTCGGCTTCTTGTTCCCGTTTTTTTTCGGACATGATGCGGCTCCATTCATCGGTCATCGAGTAGAACGGTGTTTTTTCAGAAGCTGTTTGTCTCGATATGAATCCGTTCTGTACAGATGTTGCCAAATCCTGTATGATCGTGCTTTCGCTGGTATGTACATAGGGCTTGATCCACCATTTGACGGGACAATTCATAAAATCGATGGTCTTTTTTTGCTCCACTCCATATCCGTATAAGAATATCCTGACCATTTCATTGAGGAACGGCTGATATTCTTCGGCATCGACCATCGCTTTTTCATAAGCCGGTGAATACAAGGTTTTCAAAGCTACCCCCGGGAGGTCTCCCGATTTTACTTCGGGCGGGTCCACGCAGAATGCCTGCTTGTATATCATATTATAGAGTGTTTCGAGCTGCTTCATGTAAGATTCTGCGGCGCTTTGGGCCGGTAGATAGCTGGCCTTATCGTCGACACCCATACTCAGCGTTTTTATGGATCCGTTGATTCCATGTTGTATGTCGATACCTTTTTCCCCTTCGCTTTGGAATACGAGAATGGGTTCCCCGAAGGATTGGTTGTTTTGCGCCATTTGGGAAAAGGAGAGTTCATACCCCTCTATGGAGTCTTGCGCAGGTGTCCAACAGGCTCCCGATTCATCTCTACGGTATGCTACGGGTATGGACGGGAATCCGTGCGGCTTCGGACCGCAGACTGTCGTAAACCCGTCGAGGCCTAATAATGCGTTTACCTTGTCTTTTACGGATCGGGATTTTCCCAAAGCTTGTTTGTACCGGGTGTAATTTTTGTCGTCCCATGTTTCAACCCATCTGGTAACGGCATCACCCTCTTCGTCGTAGTCGTAGTATGAACGGGCAAACAGAGACAATTTCCCGTTGTTGTCGTAATGGGGAAACAGCGTGTCTCCATCTTTAAAAGAAAAGACTTTGTATCCGAACTCTCCACCGGAGATATATCCGACGAATGCCGTATCTCCTGTAAGTTTGACAGATTTTACGGATTCGTAAAAGGCGACTTCCATGTCTTTTTTTAGCCAGCCTTCCCGGATTGAATTGTATATGTCTTCCTGCTCTGTCGTGCGTTTATCGACATTCAACTCGGATTGTATGTCGTTCCCGCACAGGTGGACACATTGTTTTACCAGTATGATTTGTTGGAAAGAGAAGGCATATCTCGGGACGGATTCTTTGTATATACGTACTCCTTTCCTGCCTGTTTTATCCCCGTTTTCGTCGGTTATGTCGTACTCTTCTTCCCGATATATGTCGGGATATACGGAAGGGTCGTTGATGGCATGTCCGGAGGGATAGTATTCCCGTAGGAAATCAGCTTGTGTAACAATGCGGAATGACAAGTTGTCGACCGGATCGGTCGGGCATATCGGACCGCTGAATATTCCATGGTTCAAATACCCCGAAGGCATAATCCTTCGCCAAGGCTTTTTGGTAAGAATGTCCTTTTTTTTCATCGTTTCAATATCTATGTTGTGGGTTTATATATCGGAAAGGGATTTTGGCATGTGTCTTATGGGTTCCTATATCGAACCGCATACGGTATATCATGGCTTCTATGAAATCGGGAGAATGGCCGACGTATTTTTTCATCGTTTCCTTTTTGATCAACGAGAAGCCTTTGTCGGTCTGCGCATCGCGTATGGCTTTCCGTTCTTTCAAGAGTATGTTGGTCAAAGGTGTATCGGAATAACCGTTTCCGGAGAATCTGCGTTTGAGCAAATAGGGGTTGATGGATATTTCCCCTCCCAATATTTTTTTTACCAGCATATCGGCACATTGGGATTTCAAGGAGGAGTAGATGTACCTGATGGATTTTTCTTCGGCCTTGCAGGTCGGGATAGGTGCAGCCATATTGTTGAATCTCACGGCATCGGGAAATTTTCCTTTGAAATCTTGCCCGGGCCCGTTCAGGTCGAATACGAAATCTTTTTCGAGCACACCCCAATCCCGCAGTTTGAAGGAAACGAGTTCTTCGGTACGTTTGGAATCTGCTCTGCTCACAAATACGTCTTCGATGTGGTTTCCTATCCATAGCCATAAGACCAGATTGTCGCCACCATCGTAGGCAATGTCGCAAGATGCCCGTCTGCGCCCGTCGCCATATTGTGCTGTGTTGGAGAAGAACTTTTCCATGTCTTCTATTTTGAGAATATCATCACCCGCCGCCTTGAAATTCCAGTTTCCTTCGAGGTCGCGGGCGCGTTGTTCTTCGTCTTGCTGGGCGAGGTTGGCGACGTAGTTCGGGTCGGATCGAAGGAGAGCCCTGTTTTCTTCTAATTTCCCTTTGATGAAGGTTACGGATTTTGTCATTATCTCCAATTTCCCTTTTTCGGGTACGGCGTATTCTGGTTTCCAGAGCCTATCTATGGTTTCTTTGCATTGTTCGTATACTTCTTGTCTGGTGTTCCCCCAATAAATGGTATCGGGCGAATCTCCATCCATGAAACAGTATCTTATCTCTCCGTCCCGTTCTGGTATAGGGATTCCGTCTTCTCCAATCCACCAGTCGATGAATTTCCGCACCCAAGAATCGGGATCGGGGTTGCAAGTCCCGTAGAATCGATTGCGTATTCCATATGAGTTGCGGTTGTTGGTGAGTATATATTTGAATTTCTCATAGGGTATGTGCGTGATTTCGTCAATGCCTATGTAAGAATATTCCTGCCCTTGGAATCTTTTTCTAAAATCTTCTATCGGGTCTGAAAAATAGGTGAGGTACAGTTTTCCTCCATTGTTGAAGTTCCATGTCATATCGTTTTGTGAGCGGTTGTATGTCCCAAACTGCTCGAATAGTCGGTTTGATTTTTCTATGATACCTTTGAAGTCTCCTTTTTCCGCACGTAAGATGACTGCGTTGAAATTCTTGTTTTTTATATCTTTAAGGGCTTCCATGAGGAGGGAAAACGTTTTTCCGGGTCCCCGGTTTCCGCCAAAGATGGTGATGTCGGCCGTCGTGGAAAGGAATTTTTCCTGACAGCCTCTTTGGGCGATTATTTTCAATCCGCCGCCGTGTTCCCGTAAATATTCGATTTTTTCGTAGGGGAGCACGTCTTCTCCTTTAGATGTCTTTATCATACCCGTTTTGTTAAAAAAGCCGATCCATGCAGGTTTCCCCGCATAAATCGGCTTGATTTTCAGCTCTGTTCTCAAATGTGTGGCACAAATATAACAAAATAGGTTTATTTACATCATTTATTATGAAAATAATAACAAAAATCTTTTGGAATTTAAAATAGGTTATATATATTTGCGCATGAAAACGACTCTTTATGATAAAAATAAGGACTTCGCCGGAAGATCTTTACATAAAGGAAGAAACTCTGGAAATGGTTATATGCCCCGTATGCGGGCAGAAAATGTGCCAAGTCAGGTACGTGAACGGGGTCATCATGTTACGAGTTCAGTGCAGACGGTGCAGGAACTATATCGAAGTTGACCTGACAGGGACGAAATAAAATTTAGACATATAAAGCCGATAGAGCTGTATTGGAGGAAACCCCTCCGGTACAGCTCTATTTTTTTTGACAAAAACGAAAATTATGGAAAAAGAGACCCTTTTGACAGGATTAAAAAAAGTGCTTGGAGAACCCACAGCAGAAGGATATATCGGAGACACCGGTGTATCGGTCAGAACTCTTGATGCGTATGCAGAAGCCCTGATGCCTACTATTACGGAGGAATCCTTGAATGATGATTTTTATTCAAGGCATGCTTCGGTGGTAAAAAAAATGGGCGGACAGATGCGTCATGAGAAATCGGAATTTATCAAGACCTATAAGCCGGACGATCATGGCGGACAACCGAAGGAGACCCCGGATGTGAATGCCGAAATGATGAAACGGATCGAGGCTCTTGAAAAAGAACGCGAGCAGGAACGCAAGAAAGCCCATATCGATGGCCTTATCGCAGAGATTCAGAAAAAGTCAGATTCCTTGAAGGTAAGCCATAAGAATTTGTGGAACGATGCCGTGAAGATGGTAGAGTACAAAGATGGAGTGTCCGTCGAGAATGCTATCGAATCAGCAAAAAAGATTTATGAAAGCAAGCTGAAGGAGTATTTCGGTGAAGGTGCCGTTCCTTATGGAGGACACGGGAATGGAGGTACTACTATGTCAACGGAAGCGGCGAAGTTGAACCGTGAGGCTTTCAAAAAGCGTATGCAAGCGCAAGGCAGATTGCCGAAAGAAACGTAAAACTTAAAAACATAAGAAAATGGAAGAAATACAATTGGGAACGTTCAATACGATGGCGCAGCATGGCGCACAGTTCGGCGGGGATTTTCCCGTATGGCAAAGAGTCGACAAGCTTTACCAAGGCGGCGGTTATCTTGACCTGACAAAATTCAAAGCAGGTGATGTGATACATGCCGGAACCATGGTAAAATACAATGGACCCGGCAAACAAGTGGATGTCATCACGGCATCGGGAACTCCTGCCGTTGTAAAGCTTACCGTAACAACCGGAGCTACGTCATCGGCAGATTGTACGGTCGTTCTTGGAGATTTGGAGGTTGCCGTTACTCTTGCAGCCAGCGATGGCACAGACCAAGTAGCCACTAAAATCAAGTCTAAGAGTTTCACCGGGTGGAAGACATCTGTGGAGGGATCTACCGTAACGTTTACGCAAAGTACGGCGGCTCCCGTATCGAATATAGCATTTGTATCCGGAACGAGCGGAGCAAAAGCTTCTATGGAGATTTCTACCCAAGGAGTAGCAAAAATGGGTAAAGATTCGGATGTAAATGGTCTTGTATTCAATGACGTATGTATTCCAACAGGTTGTACTTTGGCTACTTGTGCCGTTGTAAGAGCCGGACGTATTTATGCCGATCGTGTTGCTAATGGAGGCATACCGGCCAGTGTAGAGGCAAAATTGCCCATGATAGAATTTGTGAGAGAATCGTAAGAAAAGGAGGATATGTTATGTTGACCAGAGATAAGAATTTTTACGACTTTGTAGGCCGGGGATTATCCTCTTTTGGCTATGAGGGAAATTCGTTCCAAGCATGGATCGATGAAATGTTTGCAAATAAATACAACGCGGACGCTACTTTTTCCCAGATGGGATTTCCTTTGAATCCCGATATTCCCATAAACCCGACGTATGAGCAGCTTGAAGCAACCATACGCCCTTACACGATGGCCGCATACGTGGACATCGATTCGGACGGACCGACCAAATCGACGGACGGACTTCTCTTGAAAATGGGGAAACTGCCGACGTTCAAGCATGAAATAACATTGAGCCGTAAGACTTTACGCGAGCAAATGATGCTTGCCGACAAAATCGGAAACATTACCCCAGAGATGGAGGGTATCGTCATGGACCTTCTTTTCTACGGAATCGATGATTTGCTGGGCGGTAATTACAACACATTCCTTTACCAACGCCACCAAATTGTCTCAAACAAAGGCAAACTCGTCATCAATGCGGAAAACAATCCGCTTGGTATTCCGGTAGAAGTGGACTTCGGTGTTCCGAAAAAGAATATCAAAACCTCCACATGGTATACCAAATCGGACGATACGGTTACGGAAGATTCCGGAGTATCGGGCGGAACGGTCGACCCCATCAAGGTGATGCGTGATGTGAGACGTAATGCGACAGAAAAAGATTTCGCACCGGCCGGACATTGGGAATGCGACCAAGTAACGTTCGACGACTTGATAAGCCTTCCGTATTTCCGAAAGATGTACGCGACTTTCATGCGTCCCGACATTACGGACGGAGACCAGAAACTCTCATACGCCAATCTCGTTGACGATGCAGCTATCAAGACATTTATCGAAGGTCGTATCGGAGCCCCCATCACTATAATCGATTCGGTGTCGGCGGTAGAAAAGTTTGATACGGCTACCAAGAAAATCTCCTACTCCAATCTTCGCAGTTTCAATGAAGGTGTTCTGGTATATGTTCCCGACGGGGCTCTTGGAGATGTACAATGTGGAAGACCCATCTATATGGATACTCCCGGATCACGAGTTGCTTTGTATGATGGAGGCCGTACATTGATACGCCAAGTTTTCAATGACGAGAACATGATACAAACCGTGAAGTCGGAGGTTACGGGGTTGGTTGTTCCCAACAAGACCCGTTGGTTCTATTACCTCACCATAAAAGAAGCGTAGCCGATGGAAGCCGGACCAAATGAAACGGGGAAAGATACGGTCATGACCATCGAGGAATATCTTCGAGGGTGTGTCGGGTTTTCCATAGAAGACAATGCGATTGCCACGATACTTACAGACAGGAATATCCTTCGGGGTACGCCTGTCTGTGAACTATCGAAAAAGCAGAAAGACCTTTGCAAGGCGGACCTTTATATGTGGTGTGCGAGTACTCCGAGCATAACCAGCAGTGTAGAGGAGGCAGACGGGGACTGGAAGCATAAAACGGGAAGCACGCAGAGTTCGGCATACGACAAACGGAACTTGCGAATCATGGCCAATGAGATTTATGACAAGTATGGTGAAGGCACGTCGAAGGCGGGTATAAAACTAACCGCTTACGGCATGGGAACATGGAGGAGGAGATGATGCCGGATAATCCGAGACACCCGCATACCTGCAAGATTTACCGCATGGAAGGGGAGACTTCTTTCAAGGATGGTACAGAAAAGATCCTTTATGAGGGAGCCTGCCGGAAGTACGGTAATACATCGATACGGACGTTCTCTTCGAAAAATGTCGTGAAGGGGGATTATGCGCTTAGCGTTCCGGGTACAGTTTCCGGAATACGTGCGGGAGATCTTATCGATGTGAAAGACAGGCAAGGTGCGTTTTCTCGATGCCTTGTAACGGACAGCTATGCCGGAAATCTCGGAACAACGGTCTATTTCAAACTATCAAAGAATTAGGGTATGAGTAAGGAGAATAAAGCTGTATTGGATAAGGCAGAGAAAGTCTTTTTTAAATGGAAAAAGAAAGTTCTTCTTATTGGTGCTCGTATTGTGGCAGAAAAGATTCTTAGGCACATAGAAGCTAATGGTAAATACTATAATGTTACCGGTAATACGAGAGGTTCTATTGCGTGGGGAATTTATTACGATGGCAGATTACAAGAACTTGCCACTCCTTTGAAAAGAAAATATGTAAAGAGGAGAACCCTAGTGCAAGGAGAAGTAGATAAAGATACTTCGTTTATGGCTCCTACGGGAGAAGTCCATTATTATGGATATGAACTTTCGGAAGAGTTTCTTATGGAATATCGTCCTACAACTAAAAGTCTTGCCATCGTATTTGTGGTAGGTACTGGATATGCCGAATATATAGAAGATTATAGACATCTCAATGTGATGACAGACACAGTAACATTTGTTAGGTCTGCTTCTACTGGCATAATAAGAGGGGCTTTTGATATGGATAATACAGGAGCGTTGCCATTTGAATTTCCTTCGTTAATAGATACCACATTTTAAAGGTGTGATAATATGATGAGTAACAGATATTACATAGGAGAATGTCTTGAAACAGTATGCGGACTCATGGCAGACGTGAGTCAAAATGTTTTTGCCGGACACCGCCCTGAAGCTGTCGGTGAGCAGATAAAAGACTTTGTAGTTATTTCGCTTCCTGTAACGATATACAACAAGAATGTACAGCAGCTGACGACAATTCGGATAGAGATTGCGACCCGCAATAAAGCCACTGGAATAGCCAATATAGCGAGATTACAGGAGATGCTCGATGCTTTGATGGCGAAATTTCCCATAGTGGAGAGGCGATTTTCTGTTACATCTCCTAATCTCGTCCTCAAAGGAAATGACGGCTTAGGTTTTACATTGTGGAACGTGCAGGCCAAATTGCTTGTGAATACCACAGACAGTTATAAAAACAATCAACAACAAACTATTTAAAAATTTACGATTATGGCAG
>CEAB01035320.1_pt1 | contig 10363 bp, 9 predicted proteins | sample 557651 | NCBI WGS metagenome assembly CEAB01 (sample SAMEA3182046, study PRJEB8094) | gut metagenome | biome: human; feature: gut; material: Stool; isolation source: human stools | place: Canada | collected 2011-11-15
GGCGTATTGGTGCAGGATAAAGATACTAATATTGAAACGGTAGCCGACTTGAAAACAGTGACCGACAAGATTCCTACTCCGGAAGAAGTAGAGGATATGCTGTTTGCTAACAAGATTGTCAAGAATAGTAAATCAAACGCTATTGTACTGGCGAAGGGTAAACAACTGTTGGCAAGCGGTGTGGGACAGACTTCACGTGTGGATGCATTGAAGCAAGCGATTGAAAAAGCTAAATCATTCGGTTTCGACCTGGATGGTGCAGTAATGGCTTCGGATGCTTTCTTCCCGTTCCCTGACTGTGTGGAAATTGCCGATAAAGAAGGAATTACAGCTGTAATTCAGCCGGGTGGTTCAGTGAAAGATGATTTGTCTTTTGCTTACTGCAATGAACATGGCATGGCAATGGTGACTACCGGTATCCGTCATTTTAAACATTAAAAACAAGAATCAAGAATGGGATTATTCTCTTTTACACAAGAAATAGCAATGGACTTGGGTACAGCCAATACCATTATCATCACGAACGGGAAAATCGTGGTGGATGAGCCTTCGGTTGTAGCCTTGGACCGCCGTACGGATAAGATGATCGCCGTAGGAGAAAAGGCGAAGTTGATGCATGAAAAGACCCACGAAAATATACGTACAATTCGTCCGTTGAGAGACGGGGTAATCGCTGACTTCTATGCTTGCGAGCAGATGATGCGTGGTCTGATTAAGCAGGTAAACACCCGCAATCATCTTTTCTCACCCTCTCTCCGTATGGTGATCGGCGTACCGTCGGGAAGTACGGAAGTTGAACTCCGTGCTGTTCGCGACTCTGCCGAGCATGCCGGCGGACGTGATGTCTATCTGATTTTCGAACCGATGGCTGCAGCTATCGGTATCGGTATTGACGTGGAAGCTCCGGAAGGAAACATGATTGTTGATATAGGTGGTGGCTCTACGGAGATTGCCGTTATCTCTTTGGGAGGTATCGTTTCCAACAACTCTATCCGTATTGCCGGTGATGACTTGACTGCGGATATTCAAGAATATATGAGCCGTCAGCATAATGTGAAGGTCAGCGAGCGTATGGCGGAACGTATCAAAATTAATGTAGGTGCGGCTTTGACCGAACTGGGTGAAGACGCTCCGGAAGATTATATCGTTCACGGTCCGAACCGTATTACTGCCCTTCCTATGGAAGTGCCGGTATGTTATCAGGAAGTGGCTCACTGTCTGGAGAAATCGATTTCCAAGATTGAAACGGCTATCTTGAGTGCATTGGAGAATACTCCTCCCGAACTTTATGCGGATATCGTTCATAATGGTATCTATCTGGCCGGTGGTGGTGCGTTACTCCGTGGTTTGGATAAGCGACTGACTGATAAGATAAATATCCCGTTCCATATTGCGGAAGATCCTTTACACGCTGTTGCCAAGGGGACAGGGGTAGCATTAAAGAATGTAGATCGTTTCTCTTTCCTAATGAGATAAAATCACGGACTCTGATTCATGCGGAATTTAATAAACTTCCTTTTGAAATACAATTACTGGTTCCTCTTTGTCATATTGGAGGTAGCCAGTTTTGTTTTGTTATTTCGGTTCAACAATTACCAGCAGAGTGCTTATTTCACTTCTGCCAATACAGTTGTGGGGGCGGTTTATGAAGTTTCGGGAGGTATATCTTCCTATTTCCACCTGAAATCGGTCAATGAAGACCTGCTGGACCGGAATATGTTATTGGAAGAGCAGATCAATAATTTGGAAAAAGCGTTGAAAGAACGTCAACTCGATTCTATCGCGGTGAACAGTATCCGGAAGATGCCTCAGAAAGATTATCAGCTGTTTAAGGCACGTGTGATTAAGAATAGCCTGAACCTGGCCGATAATTATATAACGCTTGATAAAGGTTCTTCTTCCGGCATTCATTCCGAAATGGGCGTGGTAGATGGAAACGGGATTGTGGGAATTGTTTACGAAACATCTCCTTCCTATTCGGTGGTGATTTCTGTACTGAATAGCAAATCAAACATCAGTTGCAAGATTGTAGGAAGCGATTATTTTGGTTATCTGAAGTGGGAACACGGAGATTCGCGATACGCTTATCTGAAAGATTTGCCTCGTCATGCCGAGTTTAATCTGGGAGATACCGTAGTGACAAGCGGTTTCTCGACTGTATTTCCCGAAGGAATTATGGTGGGGACGGTGGATGATATGTCCGACTCTCATGATGGATTATCCTATCTGCTGAAGATCAAGCTGGCTACCGATTTCGGCAAGCTTAGTGATGTGCGGGTGATAGCGCGGAACGGTCAGCAGGAGCAGAAAGAACTCGAAAACAAGACAACGAAACAATGATTATTACCTATATACATAGAATCGGTTGGTTTATTGGGTTGGTGCTTCTTCAGGTGCTAATTCTGAATAATGTGCATATAGCCGGATATGCTACGCCTTTTCTCTATATTTATTTTATTTTGAAGTTCAATTCCGGCACTTCCCGGAATGAACTGATGTTGTGGGCCTTCTTTTTCGGGCTTACCATTGACGTGTTTTCCGATACTCCGGGAATGAATGCAGCAGCAACCGTGTTGCTTGCTTTTCTTCGTCCTTCTTTATTGCGTTTGTTCACTCCCCGCGATAATCAGGACAATCTCGTACCTTCTTTCAAGAGTATGGGAATCACTCCTTTTCTGAAATATACTACTGCAAGTGTTTTTATACATAGTCTGGCTTTACTCTCTATTGAGTTCTTCTCGTTTTCCGGCATTTGGCTGTTGCTGCTGCGGGTGGCATTGTGTACCGTTCTGACTGTAACTTGTATTGTAGCTGTGGAAGGCATAAGGAGATAGCGATGGCAAAAGATTATAGACTGGAGAAACGGAAATTTGTTATCGGGGGAATTGCACTGTCTATTGTGCTGATTTATCTGATCCGTCTTTTTGTATTGCAGATTACTACCGATGATTATAAGAAGAACGCCGATAGCAATGCGTTCCTGAATAAAATTCAATATCCTTCACGCGGAGCTATCTATGACCGTACAGGTAAGTTGCTGGTTTTTAACCAGCCTGCTTATGATATAACGATTGTCCCGAAAGAAGTAGAGAACTTGGATACACTCGACCTGTGCCAGTCGTTGAATATTACTCGTGCTCAATTCCTGAAAATCATGAGCGACATGAAAGACCGTCGCCGGAATCCGGGATATTCCAGATACACTAATCAATTGTTTATGTCGCAACTTTCGGCGGAAGAATGTGGCGTCTTTCAGGAGAAGTTGTTTAAATTCCGTGGCTTCTATATCCAGCGGCGTACGATTCGCCAATACTCTTATGATGCTGCCGCGCATGCCTTGGGTGATATTGGAGAAGTCTCGGCAAAAGAAATGGAAGCCGATGAAGAAGGCTACTACATTCGTGGCGATTATGTCGGCAAGTTGGGTGTAGAGAAATCGTATGAGAAGTATCTGCGTGGAGAGAAAGGCATTGAAATTCTGCTTCGTGATGCTCACGGACGTATTCAGGGGCATTATATGGACGGAGAATATGACCGTCCTTCCGTACCCGGAAAGAACTTGACACTCAGTTTGGATATTGACTTGCAGATGTTGGGTGAACGGTTACTGAAAAATAAGATCGGAAGTATTGTTGCTATTGAGCCGGAGACAGGAGAGATTCTTTGTCTGGTATCTTCGCCGAATTACGACCCGCATTTGATGATTGGCCGTCAGCGTGGAAAGAACCATCTGATGTTGCAGCGTGATAAGATGAAACCGCTTCTGAATCGTGCATTGATGGGAGTATATCCTCCGGGTTCTACTTTTAAGACGGCACAGGGATTAACTTTTTTGCAGGAAGGCATTGTGACTGAGCAGGCTCCTTCTTTCCCTTGTTCGCGCGGTTTCCATTACGGCAGGCTGACGGTGGGATGTCATGCCCACGGAGCACCGATACCACTTATTCCTGCTATTGCTACATCGTGCAACTCTTATTTTTGTTGGGGACTGTTCCGTATGTTCGGCGACCGTAAATACGGTTCACCGCAAAACGCAATTACAGTCTGGAAAGATCACATGGTTTCCCAAGGCTTCGGTTATAAGTTAGGTGTTGATTTGCCCGGAGAGAAACGTGGTTTGATTCCGAATGCACAGTTCTATGATAAGGCTTATCGCGGCCATTGGAATGGACTGACGGTAATCAGTATTTCGATCGGGCAGGGAGAAATTCTGGCTACTCCTCTCCAGATAGCCAATCTAGGTGCAACGATTGCCAATCGCGGATATTTTATCACACCGCATATTGTGAAGGAGATTCAAGATAATCAGTTGGATAGTATTTATCGTACGCCACGTTATACTACAATTGAGAAACGGCATTATGAATCGGTGGTGGAAGGGATGCGCGGAGCTGCCACAGGCGGAACTTGCCGTATGTTGTCGGTAATGGTTCCGGACTTGGAAGCTTGTGGAAAGACGGGTACGGCACAGAACCGCGGACATGACCATTCTGTATTTATGGGCTTTGCGCCGATGAACAAGCCGAAGATAGCCATTGCTGTGTATGTGGAGAATGGAGGTTGGGGAGCTACATACGGAGTACCTTTCGGGGCATTGCTTATGGAGCAGTACTTGAAAGGCAAACTATCTCCCGAGAATGAATTGAGAGCAGAAGAATTTAGTAACAGAGTGATATTGTATGGTAACGAGGAACGATAGTTTGTGGAAATCACTGGATTGGGTAACGATTTGCATTTACCTGCTTCTGATTGTCGGCGGGTGGTTCAGTGTCTGTGGAGCCAGCTATGACTATGGTGATCGTGACTTCCTCGACTTCTCTACCCGTGCCGGCAAGCAATTTGTCTGGATTATCTGTTCCTTCGGTCTCGGTTTCGTGTTGTTGATGTTGGAAGACCGGATGTATGATATGTTCGCGTACATTATATATATAGGAATGATAATCTTGCTTATCGTTACTATTTTTATCGCGCCGGATACCAAAGGCTCCCGTTCTTGGTTGGTAATGGGGCCTGTCAGCCTGCAGCCAGCCGAATTTGCCAAGTTTGCTACCGCATTGACATTGGCCAAATATATAAACTCCTATTCATTCAGCATAAAGAAAGAGAAATGTGCTCTGGTACTGGGTTTTATTATCCTCCTTCCGATGTTGTTGATTATCGGTCAGCGGGAGACAGGTTCTGCCTTGGTCTATCTTGCTTTCTTCTTGGTGCTTTACCGGGAGGGAATGCCGGGTGTGGTACTTTTTTCGGGGGTATGTGCGGTCATCTATTTTGTGGTAGGCATCCGCTTCGATGAAGTATTCATAGCCGATACACCGACTCCGTTGGGAGAGTTTATTGTGTTGCTGCTGATCTTATTATTTGCCGGTGGTATGGTGTGGGTATACGGCAAGCGGTGGGAACCTGCCCGGAATATTATCGGAGGAAGTTTGATTGTCTTGCTTATCGCTTATCTGATATCCGAATATTGGATCCATTTCAGTCTGGTCTGGGTGCAGTGGGGGCTTTGTGTCGTTGTGGTAGGTTATTTGATTTACTTGGCATTGAGCGAGCGTCAGCGCTCTTATTTCCTGATTGCTTTATTCTCAATCGGCTCCATTGGATTCTTATATTCCAGTAACTATGTCTTCGATAATATATTAGAGTCGCATCAGCAAATCCGTATTAAAGTAGTATTGGGTTTGGAAGAAGATTTAACCGGTGCCGGCTACAATGTAAACCAGTCCAAGATTGCTATCGGTTCCGGCGGATTGACAGGGAAAGGCTTTTTGAACGGAACGCAAACCAAATTGAAATACGTCCCTGAGCAGGATACCGACTTCATTTTCTGTACGGTGGGAGAGGAACAAGGGTTTGTAGGTTCGGCCGCGGTCTTGCTGGCTTTTCTTATTTTGATATTGAGATTGATATTCCTTTCCGAAAGGCAACCGTCTGCTTTCGGTCGCGTATATGGGTATTCGGTCGTGAGTATTTTCCTCTTTCACCTATTTATCAATATAGGGATGGTGTTAGGGCTGACTCCTGTAATTGGTATCCCATTACCCTTCTTTAGTTACGGAGGTTCTTCTTTATGGGGATTTACGATATTGCTGTTTATTTTCCTGCGGATAGATGCAGGGCGCGGCAGGAGACTCTAGTTCGTTTATTTTCTAATTCTCCTGTCTTTCAATTCGGATACCAATGTCATTGATTCCGGACAACTTCTCATCTTTCATCCCGTTCATAATTTTGAAGGTGTAATTAGCAGGATACAAAGGACGTACGGATTTGATAAAGACCGCTGATTGATAGATACTTCCCCAACCATTTCCGATCCACCTTCCCGTGGAATCAGCCAGGTTTATAGTAATAGTATCCGTCCGCCATACCGTAGAGTCTTGCAGGTTTTGACTGATAAATAGATACAGGTTATGATAAGGGTAATCTGTTCTGTTGCGAACCTCCGCGAATAATCTGAGTGTAGGCGGAATACTGTCGGTGACAGGAATCAGAAAAGAGAGTGTATCACTCTTTCCCCACCCTTCGTCGGGAAGGGACTGATAGGAGTGATACACGGTATTCTCATTGCAGGCAGCCATTAGGCAAATACCGAGCAGACAGAATAAACTATTCCTGAGAAGGTTTTTCATTATTTTGCGGTTTCGCTTGATTTGGGTTTCTTTCCGGTCTGGGTTCTGGTCTTGCAGGGCGTTCACGTTCCTGACCTTGCGGGCGTTCCTGGTTTTGTGGCCGTTCCTGTCTTCTCTCCGGACGTCTGTTCTCATTATTCCGTCCCTGGTTTTGTCCTCTGTTCCGGTTGTTATTATTATTTCTTGGTCTGTTTTCCCGATCTCCTCTGTTTCCGTTTTCCGCAGGTTGTGGACGACCCTCGTTTTCCCGTTGCGGTTGCTGCGGACGATTAGTCCCTTCTACTTGTTGTTGCGGTCGGTTGTTGGGAGTTCCTTTTTTCTTTTTCTTGTTTCGGTTGGCGTTATTGCCTTCCTTACTGTTATTACGGCTACGGTCGAAACGGGTTACACTTTCCTGTTCCAACAAGTCTATCGGTTTCTTCGGCTCCGCTTTCCTTTCTTCTTCAAGCAGGCTGTCCGGTTTCATACCCTTCTTATTCATGCCGATCACTTCAAAAGCACGTTTCCCGCTAATAGTGACTAAGTTGGCAGGGAAGTTCTTATCTGTAGAATAAGAAACTTGGTTGCTGAGGATGTCGGCCTTGAAGAAATAGAAAGTACCCTCCTTGGTTTCCAGCTCAATCTCTTTAGAAGGCAGACGTTTCTGTGCTTCTACGTAACAGTCTACTTCGTAGTTCAGGCAGCATTTCAGTTTTGCACACTGTCCGGCAAGTTTCTGGGGATTGAGTGAGATATCCTGGAAACGTGCGGCGCTGGTAGATACGGAAACAAAACTCGTCATCCAGGTAGCACAACAAAGTTCACGTCCGCAAGGACCGATTCCACCGATACGTCCGGCTTCCTGACGGGCACCGATCTGCTTCATCTCGATGCGTACTCGGAAAGCTTCGGCTAATACCTTAATCAGTTGGCGGAAGTCTACCCGTTCGTCGGCGATGTAATAGAAGATAGCCTTGTTACCGTCTCCTTGATATTCCACATCTCCGATTTTCATGTTCAGATTCAAGTTCAATGCAATCTGGCGTGCACGGATCATGGTAGCGTGTTCTTTATCTTTTGCTTCGTTGAACTTCTCCATGTCCACCGGTTTGGCTTTCCGGTAGATTCGTTTGATTTCCGCATCCGCTTTGAAGTTGGCTTTCTTCATTTGCAGGGGGACAAGTCTGCCGGTAAGGGTTACTACGCCAATGTCATGTCCGGGGGCAGCTTCAACGGCAACAATGTCTCCCTTTTCCAGTTTGATTTTATTGCTGTTGCGATAATACCCTTTGCGGGTATTTTTGAATTGTACCTCTACCATATCACTTTCTTCCGCATTGCCCGGTATGTCTGCCAGCCAATCGTAGGTGTTCAGCTTTTTATCTTGGCGGGAGCATCCTTTGCAACAAAGGCTGCCGCTCCCATTATGAAGTTTATATTCCATAGTTTATATATTTATTATTGCTTCAACAGTACGATCATCTTCAATGAGAAGTCGAAAAATACCATTTTAGCATTTACATTCTGTTCAATATGCAGTTGTGCTTCGCTTAGCTCGTCCATGATACCCATGACGTTACGTTCGTTGACGAAAGGAGCAAAGCGGATTGCAAAATTCTGTTCGTTGATAGTCATATAAGTAAGGTCGCGTTGATGCAGGTTGAAGATAAAGTTCTCCCGAATCATGCGCTGGCAATATTCCAGAAAGTTCTTCTGCCGTTCGCGTCCCATACCTGCCACTTGCTCGCTCCACATCTTCATCTCCCTGATTTTCCGTTGATAAGACAACCGCATCAGGCTGACGAATAAATCAAAGAACTGTTGGTTCTCCTCGTTCAGATGAATTGTTTCAAGCGCTTTTATAAAATTACCGTTTGCCAGGTGGGCAATGGAAAGACTGTCGGCAGGCTGAATGCTATATTTTGACTGTAATATCCGGTCGATACTGGCTTCGTCAATCTTCCGAACATTCATACGCTGTGTACGGCTCAGAATAGTCGGCAGAATCATATCCGGCGCTTCCGATACAAGCAGGAAAACCGTCTTCTCGGGTGGTTCTTCCAGTAATTTCAGCAATTTATTGGCACATACCGGGTGCATTTTTTCCGGTAGCCATACAATCGTAATCTTAAATCCGCCTTCACTGGATTTCAGACTGAGCTTCTTCAATATCTCGTCACTCTCTTTGGCATAAATCAATGCTTGCGAGTTTTCGGCGTCCATTTCGTTCAGCCAGTGATTGAGATTGAAATAGGGATTGTTGATAACAAACGGCCGCCAGTCGGCGATATAATCATCGCATACCTCCTTTTTCCCCTTCGCACTTTTGACGATCGGGAAAACAAAATGTACGTCCGGATGTACCAGCTTATTGAATTTTACGCAGGACGGACAGACGCCGCAAGCATCAGTCTCGCCCCGGTTGGTGCAGCTGATATAACGTGCGTAAGCAATAGCTAACGGCATTTTTCCGACTCCTTCCGGGCCGCAGATGAGCTGGGCGTGCGGAATCCGTCCCTCTCTCACTTCCTGAATGAGCCGTCGCTTGATTTCTTCTTGTCCGATTACGTCTCTAAAAAACATATCAATAAATGATTTTGGCTACTTCTTTGATACTGTCTACTGCTCCGATAGAGTAGAAATGAATACTTGGGGCTCCGTGGGACATCAATTCCTTGCATTGTGTCACGCACCATTCGATACCGACCCGTTCGGCTTCAGCATCGTTTTTGCATTTTAAGGCCTCCTTTACTAAATCTTCCGGCAAGTCCACTTTAAATGTCTTAGGAATCATGCTTAATTGGGATAGTTTTTTGAAAGGTTTGATTCCCGGAATGATAGGGATGTTGATACCCGCCGCCTTTGCCTGTTCCACAAATTCGAAATATTTCTTATTATCATAAAATAGTTGCGTCACGGCATATTCTGCACCTGCTTCCACTTTCTTTTTCAGCCAATAGAGGTCGGATTCTATATTGGGAGCTTCTTCATGCTTCTCCGGATAACAAGCTACGCCATAAGAGAACGGACTGGCGGTGACTTTCATCTCCGAACCGTCTACAAAGATTCCCTTATTGAAGTTGTTGATTTGCTCCTGCAATTCAATGGCGTGGTGGTATCCGTCGCCTTCCGGAGTAAATACAGACTCATGCTTCGCCTTGTCTCCGCGCAGCACCAACAAGTCGGTGATATTCAGAAACTGGAGATCAAGCAGTACATATTCAGTTTCTTCGCGTGTGAAACCACTGCACAGAATATGCGGAACTACGGTGATATTATATTTGTTCTGAATGGCAGCAGCCACAGCGACAGTTCCCGGACGTCTTCTCAAACGGTTCCGTTGAAACAGGCCGTTGCCGAGGTCTTTATATACGTATTCGCTGCGATGCGTGGTGATATTGATATATTTCGGGTCAAATTCCCGGAGCGTATCGACTGTTTGATATAACTTTTCAATCCCCGTACCCTTCAGTGGAGGGAGGATTTCGAAAGAAAAGGCTGTTTTTTTGCTGTTATTTATTAAATCAATTACTTTCATTCTCTTCGCAAATGTTCGTTACCTATTTGGATTAAACGTGCATATTGGGACAAAAATACGAAAAAAGAAAGATTTCTTCCTGATTTACTCTAAAATAGTTTTGTTTTTATCGTACTATATACATAAAAGAGGGTATATCCTGTAAATGGATGCCCCTCTCTTACCTAATCATTATTAAATTAGAATTTACTTTTCGAGAAATGATTTCTTCATTCTG
>CEAB01006588.1_pt1 | contig 10354 bp, 3 predicted proteins | sample 557651 | NCBI WGS metagenome assembly CEAB01 (sample SAMEA3182046, study PRJEB8094) | gut metagenome | biome: human; feature: gut; material: Stool; isolation source: human stools | place: Canada | collected 2011-11-15
CTTAAAAACCGGATTCCGCCGGATTTTTTCCGGATCGGCCGGTCCCCTCCTGCAGAAGCGGCAGAAAAAACCACCGGCGGGCTCTCCCGTTTCGGGGAAATGCCTGTCGGTGGTTCTCTGCATCACACTGATCTGCGGGGCCGGGAGAGGCCGTCCCTCAGTCCGGCTCCGCCAGGCGCCGCAGCTCCTCCGGGCTCCGGATGCAGCAGCGTCCGTGTGCCCGGGTGAGGATTCCCGCTTCCTCCCACTCCCGGAAGATCAGGTTTACGCTCACACGGCTCACATTGGTGATCCCCGCCACATCGCTGCAGGTGAACCGGTTGGTCAGCCAGATGCCGTCCTCCTTCTGCCGCCCGTACTGTCCGCACAGATAGAGCAGGGTCTTTGCCACCCGCTGCCTGGCCCGGTCAAAGGACAGGGTCATGTTCTGCCCCAGCAGCAGACGCACCTTCCGGGCCTGGTACTGAAGCAGCCAGTCCGCAAACACCGGGTCGGCATGGAACAGCTCCTGCACCAGTGCCGACGGCACCGCCCGGACCCGGCTGGGCAGCACTACCGTAGCGGTACTGCTGTACGGCTGTCCCAGGATACAGTCGCTCTCCCCGATCATGGCACCGGTGTCCGCCACATACAGGGTCTTTTCCTGTCCATCCGCATGACAGACACTCACCCGTACCCGGCCTGACTCCACAATATACACCGAAGAAAAATCCTCCCCCTGCCGGAATACCTGCTCCCGGGGCTGATATTCCCGGAGCCGTCCGTGCCGCAGCGGGGTCTCCCAGGTGGAGAGATCGGTGGAAATCCAGGGGGATTCCAGATCTCCCCAGTCCCGGGATGGTATCACGATGGGCATTGCCATTTCCCCCTTTTTTCTCTCTTTTTCTCCAGTATATCCGCGGTCTGGCACCATGGGCTGTGACATTTGCTACTGCTCTTTGCTCCGGACTGGTTCCAGCCTGTCCCTGGCTCTCTGCACAAAATCTTCATTCGGATGTTAAGTGCCTTACAGAATTCCTCCAAAGTCTGTGGGACAATGAAATCACAGAAAAACGAGATCCCAAGTGATTTCAAAGGAGGAATTTTTATTATGAAACAGATCGATTGGGAAAAGATCCGTCAGGAGGAATTTCCGATCCTCAATACCATGACATTCCTGGATGTGGCCTGTGTGAGCTTTGCTCCCCAGCGGGCTGTAAAGGCTGTCAAGGATTTCGCTGATATGACCGCCCGTCAGGACGAAGCCAATTCCAGTGCCCATCACATCGCCATGGACGCCCTGCGCCACAAGGCTTATGAGGAAGCTCAGAAGCTGCTCAATGCCGACCCCGAGGAGATCGCCCTGGTGGAGAGCACCTCCCATGGCCTCAATATTGCCGCTCAGGGCATTGAACTCCAGCCCGGCGACAACATCATCACCACCAATCTGGAATTTATCCAGGTGGCTCTGCCCTGGTGCGTGATGCGCAATGAGAAGAAGATCGATATCCGGGTCTGCAAGACCCCGGACAACCGCTTCCGTGCGGAGGACTTTGCCAAGCTGGCAGATGAACACACCCGCATTCTGGTGATGTCCACCCTGGAATGGTGCAACGGCTGGGCCAGCGACCTCAAGGCCATCGGTGACTGGTGCAAGGAAAAGGGCATCTTCTTTGTGGTGGATGCTGTACAGCAGCTGGGTGTCACCGAGCTGGACACCAAGACCTTCCATGTGGACCTGCTCACCGCCGGCGGACACAAGTGGCTCAACTCCCCCTATGGCACCGGTGTGCTGTATGTGAACAAGAACAGCCTGGATAAGATCAAGCAGAGCTATGCCGGCTATCTGAACACCACCGTGCCCGAAGGCGGCTGGGGTGCTTACTGGGAAAAGGTGGACGCCCAGGCTGTCTATGACTGGACCTTCCCCAACACCGCCCGCAAGTATGAGATCGGCGGCACCAGCAACTATGCCGGCGCCATTGCCCTGGGTGAATCCCTGGGTCTGGTCAACGAGATCGGCATCGAGAATATCCAGCAGCGTGTCTGGGAGATCGGTGAGTACTGCATGGACCGCTGGGAAGAGATCGGCGGTACTGTCATCACCCATCGTGACCCGGGCCGTCGGGGCGGTATCATCATCACCCGGCTCTATCAGGACGTGGAACAGGATCGTGCCATTCTGCGGGAACTGCACAGCCGTCAGATCTTCATCGCCCAGCGCTTCACCGACCATGTGGGCGGCTTCCGGATCTCCTGCTCCTGGGTCAACAACAAGCAGGACATCGACAATATGATCGAAGCTGTCAAGGAGATCATTGCCTCCATCGGCAAGGCTCCCGATTACAAGGGCTGATTCACCGGCAGCTGAGCCAGGCAGTCCCCCGCTGAGCAGATACCCGAAGATGGACGCCGATGAGGTGCGCACAATGATGTCGATCTCCCCGCCGGCTTCGGGAGGCGGGGAGAACATCACCGCCGCAGACTGCACCAGCAGCACCAGGAACATGAAAAACAGACAGCGGTCCGCCAGCGACAGGGTCCGCAGTTCCCGCCGGAACCGGGAAAACAGCGTCACCCTGCGCCGGGAGCGCCGGGAACGTTTCGGCATAGGGGTCACACCCTCCTTTCGGATTATCCTATGCCGCTGCCCCCGGATCAGTCCCTCTCCGCCCGGCTGGTATTATGTCCTCAAGCGGGATCTCACCTTCAATATGGTACTCCGGGACGGCACCATACCTTCGACCGAGGAATCCAAAAAGTCCTTCCGCAACAAGATTCTGGATAACTTCCGGTTCACCGCCTTCTGGAATGTGGGCGATGAGCAGAAAACACAGATTTCCATCCTGCGGGCCATGGAAAGCTATGTACAGATCACCGAGGACAATGACAACCTGACCCTGACCGTTGCCGGCGTATGGAAATACAATCTCGATGGCTCACTCATCACCTATAAGGTGGATCAGCTTCCCGAGTCGGAAGGCGGTACGACCCCCGGGCGTCTTCCGCTGGAGAATATGGGAGAGGATTACCTCGCCATCACCTATGACAACTCCGATGTGCCCAACTTCGGCTCCATTGAGGACGCCCTCTATTCAGGCGGTACCCTCAATCTGACCCTCACCGGCAGCACTGAATACGAGGCCTACAAGGTCTGGATGGACAGCGGCACCGAGGAGGCCATTAAAGCCCGTCCCGGCGGCACCTTCCAGCTGTGGCGGTACCGCAAGGGACAGGATTTCGGTACGGCGTCCCCGCTCCGGGATGCTGACGGCTACCTTGTGGAAGTGGCGGTGGAAAAAAATCCCCAGCCGGATGAAACCGGCGTGGCCCGGCAGCACATCAGCTTTACTGTGGACTTCAACGGCGATGGACGGGCAGATGACTCCCTGCTTCCCAAGTATGACCCCGAAGGCTATGAATACATCTACTGCGTCAAGGAGGTCACCCAGAGCAGGGCCGATTCCAATCACTACAAGCAGGTCTTCGGTGAAGTCCAGGACGACGACACCCTCCTGGACCGGATTGAAGTGAACGGCTCCATTGTGGAGGATACCGAGGGCAAGCGCCCGGCGGGCAACGCCTACCTCTACAACGGCGGCACCCTCTCCAACTGCATTGACGCCAATATCACCACCCGGGTCACCAAGACCTGGGACGCTGCTTCCTTCCAGTCGGAACTGGAAGATGTCCGGGTGGAACTGAAACTCCAGTCCCGTCCCAAGGACAGCTATGAGCCCTGGGAAGATACCCGTCTGCCCGCTGTGACTATGGACGAATTCTATTCCGAACAGCTCACCCAGATCAGCAGTCAGTCGGTACCCCAGTATGACATGCTGGGCCGGGAACTGGAATACCGCTGGGTGGAATGCAGTGTCTACCAGGGGAAGAGCGAGGAAAACCTCCTCCGGGACAACGGCACCTTCACCCTCCAGCAGAACGGCTACTCGGTGAACTATCAGTCCTCCTCGGTACAGCAGGACGGCAGCAGCACCCTCATCACCAATACCCTGGACAACACCATCGACTACCAGGTGGCCAAGGACTGGCAGGACGAACAGGGACAGCCCATGCAGGCTCCTGCCGGGGAGACTGTCACCCTGCAGATCTTCCAGGGACTGCCCGGCGAACCCCTTGACCCCGATCCCTATGTGGAGATCACCCTGGACGGCGTTGCCGATCCGGCTCCCACGGTGGTGAATGCCGATCTGGGCATCACCGTCCAGGAGACCGAACCCTGGAAGGGAGAGGTCAGGAATCTGCCCGAATTCGACAGCTCCGGTCGCCAGTATGAATACTACCTGCTGGAAGAGGGCGACGGGGTTTCCCGCTTCCCCATCTATGAAACCGAACGCACCGAGGACGGCGGCTACCAGACCCGGGTCATCAATGTACCCACCGGCGCCGGCAACCGCATCATGGTGCGCAAGGTGTGGATCGATGACAGTGATACCACCCACCGTCTGCCGGTGACCATCCAGGCCTATGCCAAGGAGGATAACAAGGCAATCTCCTCGGTTACCCTGCAGGACGGCGTCTGGTATGGCTATATCGGCATCGGGAAACATACCCCGGACGAGGTCTATATCCTTGAGACCTCGGTGGGCAGCACCCAGGTCCCGCTGACCACCTACTATCTGGACAGCGGCGCCTCCCCCAACTACACCCAGCCCGAGGCTCCGGCGGAATACGACCCTGACGGCACCTATACCGCCATTCAGTATGAAACCGAGTACCACCGGTATGAGGCCACCTATTCCCGGGATACCATCGCCGGCACCGAGTTCCTCACCGTCACCAACCGGCGTCTGGGCAACATCGACCTCACTGTCACCAAGCAGTGGCTGGACGGCGAAGGCAGTGTGCGGGAAGAACTCCTCGCCGAGCTGGAAAAGACCCAGGAAAACCCCGACCTCGCCCAGCGGCTCTACCTGGCCATCCGCCTGGACTTTGAGGGCAGCGAGGACTACTACAGCATCACCCGCAGCGGCGTCGGCATGCCGGACAGCGTCACCATCGGCAGCCTGGACAACCAGGTGGCCATCCTTGACCGGAACGGGAACGCTGTTTCGTCGGTGCAGATAGTCAGCCTGAAGCCCAAGGACAGCACCAGGGACTACGACTTCCACAACCTGCCCAAATACGACCGCAGCGGTCAGGTAGTCCATTACACCGCCGTGGAAGTCTGGGTGGACGGCAGCGGCAGGGAACTCAGCCGCACCGAGCTCGCCCAGAAATTCCCCGATGCCTATGCGCTGATCCGGTCCTATTCCACCGGCTATTCCGATGAAAAGTATCTGGTGGGCAAACACCGTGCCAATGACCAGCAGACCATGACCGTTTCCAACCGGCTCACCGGCAGCAAGACGGTGCTGTGGCACAAGCAGTGGAAGGATACCTATAACTATGAAAACGGCCTGCGCCCCGATATTTATCTGGACATCTACCAGGTGACCCATGTGCGGGACAATCAGGGCAATCCCACTACACAGGTATCCCTCTATCAGGCCAACTATCACTGGACCTACCTCGAGGACGATGTATGGAACGGCGATCAGCTGCTCAGCCCCATCTACCACTGGCATGCTGTATTCTCCAGCCTGCCCAAGTACGACAGCCTGGGCTATGAGATCTACTACTACGCAGTGGAGAATACCCATGTGAATGCCTCGGACTTTGACTACAAGGATACTGCCCTGGCCTATCCCTTTGGCGGGGCCAATACCACCCCCAGCCGCATCGGCACACAGTCCGGCATGGACGACGGCATTCCGCAAAACGGCGAGGGTGTTGACACCGCTGTGCTGATCCCCGATGGTCTGGCAGACGCAGGCAAGTATGCCCTGCTGGAGGACGGTACCTTTACCAACACCGCCTCCGCCAATGTGACTGTCCTGGGTCAGAAGCTGTGGAAAACCATGCCCGCCAGCTATCGCGCTGAGGATCTGCCGGGGGTCACCTTTACCCTCCAGCAGACCCTGGGCACCACAACCAAGGACATTGCCACCCTCACCATCCAAAGCTGGAATCTCCCGCTGGAGGACGGCGCCTATCACTTCGGCTTTGCCTATACCGGTGAAAATGTGGTATCCATGAACGCCGACGGCACACTCCGGATTGACCCGGCTCCCGGCAATGAAAATGCCCAGCCGCTTCCCAAGTATGATGAAAACGGACAGCGGTACACCTATACCCTCAAGGAAACTGCCATCACCCTGAAAAACGGCACCGGCTCCAAGCTGGTCTACCTCGACCCGGTGATCAACACCTACCTGGTGGAAAACGGCTACCGGAGCATCCAGGGCGCCCTGTCGGTGAAGAAGTTCCTGGAGCTGCCGCTGGATAACGGCACCCCCATCGCCTATCCGGCGGTGCAGTTCGCCCTCGACCGGCGCTACACCAGGAATAACGGCTCTCCCTCCGACTGGGAGGAGGAAGTGCAGACGGTGACCTGGACCTCCGCCGAAGTCCAGGAAGCCTCCAAAGCGGCCCAGGACAAGACTGCCCCCCTGGAAAATGTACTCACCTTCAAGAACCTGGACTACTATGCCCCCAACGGCTCCCGGTGGGAGTACCGCATCCGGGAAGTGACCGACGGCTGGCTGGGCGGCTATGAGATCACCGTCCTGAACGGCGATGCGAGTGACACCAGCCTGATCGTCGACCTGTACGACGAAGAAAACGGCGTCCTGGTCGATGGGGCCAACATCACCCTCAATGAGGACGAGGGACGGGGCGGCACTGCCGCCGATGTGGCAGTGGCAGCCTCCTTCTACAACAAGCCGGACGACACCCGTGAGACAGTCACCCTCGAGTTTGACAAGGTCTGGGATGACTTCGGCAACGCCTTCGGCACACGGCCCGATGAACTGACCCTCACGGTTCTGCGCCAGGCCCATCCGCAGGAAGGCCAGGACAACGCAATCCTGCCGCCGCAGACTGTGGACCCCAGCCTGTATACGATCAGCATGACCAAGGACCCGGACGGCAATACATGGCACTACACCATCACCGGCACGGAATATGGCGAACTGGAGCGGTACGCTCCCAACGGCATGCCCTGGGTCTACGGAATTCAGGAAGTGAAGCCGGCTGAGTACGATTCTCCCAGCGGCGGCGAAACCTGGACCACCGGCGATCCTGTGGACGGCGTTCTCACTGCGGGCGACCTCACCAACTCCATCACGCAGACGGTCTACTACCAGAAGCAGTGGCTGAATTCGGACGGCACCGCCGTCACCGAGGACTACCTGGGCACCGAAATCACCGTCACCTTCCAGCTGCAGGTGTGGAACGACACCGCCTCCCGGTGGGAGAATGCGGATACCTTCTTCCAGAACGCCTTCCCTGACAAGTATGATGATATCTTCGACGGCTATAACTTCACGCCTGAGCTCACCGGGCGGATCAATGACGATACCGTCTGGAACAAGAACCACGCCCTCATCAATCTGCCCCAGTTCATCAGCGATGGACAGGGCGGCACCACCCAGCTGAGCTACCGTGTTGTGGAAACCGAAATCAGCTGGGACGGCGGCAGTCCGATCACCGTCACTGTAACCGAGGACAGCAAGGACAGCTGGAAGTATGAATTTTCCAGAAACGGTCTCTTCTCGCCGGTTCAGGGAGCTCTCTCCCTGCCGTCGGACAGCACCTTTATTATCCAGAATCAGCTGAACACAACCGGCATCACCGCACGGAAGGAATGGGACGGCGATCAGAACAACGCCTATGGCACACGCCCGACCACCGGACGGGATGACTACAACTGGGAAGTGAGCCTGCTGGTGCAGTACAGCAGTGACGGCGACAGTGACAATGACAAAGACTGGACCACCCTGACTGCCCGTACCCCCAGTGTCGCTGACCCGGATACCCCGGTGATCCTGCACATCTACGGCAGGAATACCGACGCCAGCGGCGAAGCAAGCCTGAGCGGCCTGCCCGCCTATGACCTGGAGGGCAATCCCCTGACCTACCGTGTGCGGGAGCTGCAGCCCAAGGTGGAGGACAGCACCTGGTGGTACAGCGAGGTGCGTAATATCACCGTGGAGGAAGCGGAAGACGCCATTGTGTGCGACAACAAAGCCTTCTACAACAACTACACCGCCAATAACGGCACGCTGGTGGCAGAGAACACCTATGGTTCTTTGCTGCAGTTCACCGCCAAAAAGACCTGGCACGGCACCCCTGCCGCCTCCCTGACCCTGGAACTCCAGTACCTGGCAGTGGAAAACGGCAAGGAGGTCTGGAAGAGCTTCCCGACCCCGGCAAAGGTGGAACTGGACGGCACAGCTGACCCGAACCCCACCGATCATCCCTACTATGAGAATACCCCGGCTGACAGCGCTGTCTGGACCGCTGTCTGGGAGAAGGTGCCCACCGTGATGCCCGGCAGTGTGACCGGCAATGACGGGAACACCCGCTACCGCATCGCCGAGACTGTCCCCGGCGGCTACCAGACCGTGGACGGCAGTCCCACCTGGCAGGAGGTCACCGCGGACAATCCAGAAGCGACCTTCACCAATGTGAAGAGCACCAGCCTGACGGTGGAGAAGAAGTGGGGCACAGCCCTGAGCAGTACCTCGCTGCCCTCCATTACCGTGCAGCTCTATGCCTCCACCAATCCCGATGATGCCAAGGCAGGCCGGGCCGATGCCGGACTGATTGTCCGGGGCCAGACCAAGACCCTGACCGGAACCTCCAAGACCTGGACCGCAACCTTCACCGGTCTGCCCCTCTACAACGAAGCGGGCGATCAGCTCTACTACTACGCTCTGGAAACCCAGATCGCCGGCAAGGACCTTGTGAAGGCGGCGGATGGCTGTTATCTGGTGACCATCGGCAGCAAGGAGTATCACTTCCGGTTCAGCTTTGATACCACAACCACCGGCAGCTACAAGACCACCCTGGTGAATGTGGAATACAGCGACATCACCGGCACCAAGACCTGGGAGGACAACAGCGATGCCTATGGCACCCGTCCCGATGGCATTACCCTGGCCCTGTACCGCAAGGCCGGAACCGGCACTGAGGAGGTTGTCAACGGTGCGGACGGCAAGCCGCTCCAGCCCACCTGGGTAAAGAGCGGCAATACCTGGACCTACACCTACACCCACCTGCCCCAGGCCAATGCCCAGGGTGAAACGTATACCTACCGTGTGGAGGAGATCCAAACCACCGGTCCGGCGGGCGGAGATCAGTACACAGCCACCCAGAACGGCATGAATCTCACCAACACCCTCACCGGCACAGTGAACCTGCAGGTGGAAAAGCTCTGGCAGGATAACGACAATGCCCTTGGCCTGCGCCCGGATGAGATCATTGTGGAACTGTGCGTCAACGGCAGTCCCGATCCCACCCGGACCCTGACCCTCACCGCAGCCAATGACTGGAAGGGCAGCTTTGACGGCCTTGCCAAATACGATTCCAATGGCGCTCTGATCCGGTACAGCGTCCGGGAGGAGAGCCAGTCGATGCCGCTTGGCTACCGGGTTTACTATGGAGAGGCTGTCACCGGCACCCCCGAAAGCAATGAGGAACCGGTTTACCAGTTCACCAATGTGGCAGACGGCGCTGTGAACCTCACCAAGAAGGTAAGCGGCAGCCGGGGTGATACCTCCAAGGCCTTTACCTTCACCTTTACCCTGACAAGCGGTCTGCCCTCCACCGCACCGGCAGATGCCTATCCCTATACCATCACACGGCAGGACGGCACCCAGGAAACCGGTGTGATCCGCAGCGGCGAAACCTTTACCCTGCGTCACAATGAGAGCATCACCATCAGCGAACTGCCCGGCAATGCCGCCTATCAGTTCACCGAGAGCGACAACGCCGGCTATCAGGTATCTTCCACCGGAGCTTCCGGCACAGTCCTGCCCGGCAGCACCATCTCCGCCTCCTTTGAAAACTACCGGGGCGGCGGTGGAGGCGGCGGTCACGATCCCGATCCTGACCCCGATCCCAGGCACGACCATCCGACTCCGTCCCCTGATCCGGAACTTCCCTATACCGGTCAGGACTGGCGTACAGTGGGTCTCCTCAGTGCCGGCGGTGTGATCCTGCTCAGCCTGGGCCTGTTCCGAAGGAGGAAGGACCATGAACCCTCTCAGCCGGAATAATCCCCTCTGGAAACGGATCTGTGTGATCCTGGGAAGCTGTCTGCTGCTGGCTGCCCTGGACCTTACCCTCGGCAACCTGTGGGAGCAGCGTCAGGCAGAACAGAATTCCACCCATCTGCTGGCTCTGGCCCAGCAGCGTCTGGACGGGGAAAATCCCCAGCCCGATGATGATCCCCTCAACCCCGATCCCCTGGCTGGCTATGCCATTGATGGGATTCTGTCCATTCCCGATCTGGGACTGGAACTCCCGGTGC
>CEAB01022704.1_pt1 | contig 10310 bp, 6 predicted proteins | sample 557651 | NCBI WGS metagenome assembly CEAB01 (sample SAMEA3182046, study PRJEB8094) | gut metagenome | biome: human; feature: gut; material: Stool; isolation source: human stools | place: Canada | collected 2011-11-15
CACCTGATCGACCCGGATGTGATGGACGAAAAGGGCGTGGACCCCTACCGGGACGTGCTGACCCTGGAAAAATACCGGGAGCTGTTCGGCTACACCGTGCACCCCTTCACTGGCGTGGACTATGTGGCCTACTACATGGACCTGATCCGGGACTGCGGCGCGGAGACGGAGGTCATCTTCGCCAATGACGCCAAGGCCATCCTGCCCTATACCAAGAATGTCATCAACTGCGACATCCACACCCGCAAGCGCACCAAGCGCCGCCTGATCGCCGCCGGCGCAGAAAAGGTGTTCTCTCTGGACGAGATCCTCACCGCCCCTGTCAACGGCAGCGGCTATAACGAGAACTACGGCCTGCTGGGCACCAACAAGGCCACCGAGGATACGGTGAAGCTGTTCCCCCGCGACTGCCAGAGCATGGTGGAGGCCATTCAGAAGAAGCTGTATGACGCCACCGGCAAGCACGTGGAGGTCATGGTCTACGGCGACGGTGCCTTCAAGGATCCCGTTGGCAAGATCTGGGAGCTGGCAGACCCCGTGGTGTCCCCCGCCTACACCGCCGGTCTGGAGGGTACGCCCAACGAACTGAAGCTGAAGTACCTGGCGGACAACGATTTCGCCGGTCTGGACGGCGAGGAGCTGCGGCAGGCCATCAAGGGCCGCATCGCCGCTAAGGACGGCAGCTCTCTGGTGGGCAACATGGTCTCCGAGGGCACTACCCCCCGCCGCCTGACGGATCTGATCGGTTCCCTGTGCGACCTGACCTCCGGCTCCGGCGACAAGGGTACCCCCATCGTCTACATTCAGGGCTATTTCGACAACTACACCAACGACTGAGAAAACAGCGAAAAACAGACGCCGCTTCTGCATGAAGCGGCGTCTGTTTTTTATGGTTCGTCCTCCGGGGACAGCAGCCGCATGACGGATACCTCGTAAGCTGTCCGCTCCTCCGGGCCGGTTTCTGTCACCTTTCGATATACCCGGCTCTGGATCCGCCCCTCAAGGGACAAGGGCGCTCCCGCCTCCAAGGTACACACCTGTGACGCCACCTGTCCCCACGCGATCACCGGCAGGTAATCCGCCCGGCCGTAGCTCCGGGGCACGGCTAAGATCAGATCGCTGATGCTGCGGCCCAGCGGCGTCCGCCGGTAGATAGGCGGCTTGCACAATGTCCCGGCCAGCAGGATGCGGTTGACCGGCTCTCCCAGCCCCGGCTGAAGGGACCGGGCGTACACCGTCAACACGAGACGCCGTCCGGGGCCGGACCGGTTGTTAAAAGAGCGGAGCTGTCCCTCTACCCGGAGGGGAACGCCCTCTTTCAGCAGCGGCAGCTGTGTCTGCCGCACCAGCAGGGGCAGACGGTCCGCCGTGCCGGACAGCCGGGGGACCTCCAGGATTTGACGGTAAAAAAGCTGGCCGTGATTTTCATGGGATGGCTCCGGAGCACCCACGGGGATCCCCTCCAAAAGCACTTCGTTTCGGGTCTGATTTGTCATCTCGTCCACCTCTCGGTTGTGATGCTCCATCCTATGAGGGGGCGGCGGGCCTTAGAACGAAATTTACAAATATCGCCTTGTAAGTCGCAGTGCAAGCGGATATAATACCCTCATCAAAACGAAACGGAGGGACGGCTATGGCGAATATTCTGGATTATCTGGACTGGCGGGGGGATCTGACGCTGGCGCAGGATCCGTTTAACGAAGTGGATAACCTGATCTTGGCGGAGCTGTCCTTCGTGGACTTCGGCGGCATCGTCCCCGGCCCCGGCGAGGGGAGGGCCGTGCCCCTGTGGAAGGCGGCGGAGGCGTATTTTGCCAAAACGGAAGGTCGGCCCATCGACATGGGTGTTCTGGTGCCCAATCAGATCCCGGAGCTGCTGCGCCGGACGGCAGCCTCGCCCCGGTTCCGGGACATGAAGCTCAACGGCTTTGTGGACCATCTGGACACGGTGAAGGCGGAGCAGTTCGCGGCGCTGGCGGCAGAGTGCGGGGATGGCACCGTCTACCTCTCCTTCCGGGGCACCGATGACACGCTGGCAGGGTGGAAAGAGGATTTCTATCTGAGCTGTATGCGGGAGGTCCCCGCTCAGAAAATGGCTGTGGCATACACGGAGTCCATGGCCCATCAGTACCCCCGGATCAAGCTGCGGCTGGGCGGCCATTCCAAGGGCGGCAATCTGGCAGTGTGGGCGGGGGTGTTCTGTCCCACGGCGGTGCAGCGGCGGATCGCCGCCGTCTGGTCCAATGACGGCCCCGGCTTCCATGACGATATTCTGTCTCTGCCCCGGCATATCCGGCTGGCGGAGCGTATCCACACCATTGTGCCGAAATCCTCCGTGGTAGGGATGCTGCTGGAGCACGAGGAGGACTACACCGTGGTAGACAGCAGCCAGCAGGGCCTCATGCAGCATGACGGCTTTTCCTGGGCGGTGCTGGGGAACCGATTTGTCCGGCTTCACAGTGTCACCCGGCAGGCCCGCCTGACGGATCAGGAGCTGCGGGGCTGGGTCCAGGGGCTGACCGTTGAGCAGAGGGAAAAATTTGTGGACAGCGCCTTTCAGGTGCTGGAGGCCTCCGGTGCCCAGACCCTGACGGACCTGAAGGCGGACAGCTTCAAAGCGGTGCGGCCTATGGTCCGGGCCTTGAAGGATCTGGACAAGGAGACCCGGGAGGCTTTGCTGAAATTCATGAGTATCCTATTCATGAGCAACCTCCGCATGACGTTGGAGGGTATTCAGGAGGAAACAGAGAAGAGCCTTCTGCGGAACGGAAAAAAGACGGAGAGACCCGCCGGGAAGAAGGGATAAACAACCGCAGATGTTCCAAGCGGAACGTCCGCTTATGCCGACAGCGGAAAAAGCAACCGGCTTCAGACATAAAAAGCATCCACCCGTCATTGACGGGTGGATGCTTTTATGCTTGGCCGGAATCCTGGCAGCTCCGTTCCAGAGCACGGCGGATATTGCCATCCAGCAAGTGACCCAGATGGTCAATGTAGGCATCGGTGTCATATTTCATGCCGTTTTGCAGCCACAGGGCGGTCAGCCCGGACAGAGCGGCGGCATAGAATTCCGACAGGACACGGATATCCTCGTCATCCGCCGGGAGGCCCTCAGCCTGATCCCGGATATAGGAGGTCATGGCAGCTAATGTCACTTTATGGTAGTAGCGCCGAAGCGTTTCCTGATTGCCCGAATTGTAGAGATGATACACGGCCCGCTTGTTCTGGGAGGCAAAGGCCGTAGCGTCCCGGAATGCTTCCTGCCAGCTGTCATACCGGCGCAGCTTGGACTGAAAATCCTGAATTTCCAGCTGAAGAATGTCCTCTACCAGTGCGTAGATATCCGCATAATAGTAATAGAAGGTGTTGCGGTTCACAGCGCCCTTTTCCGCAATGTCTTTGATGGAAATTTTATCCAGAGGGCGTTCGTTCAGCAATTGGATAAAGGCCCGCCGGATGGCATTTTTTGTCTGTTGTGCCATAGCCCGCTCCTTTTGAAACAAATTTCCTTTTTCATATCCATTATACACGGAAACCGGACCAGTCTCAAGTGCGAGTTTTTAACGAAATCTTTAAGGCTTTAGGCACGGAGGTAATTTTGCCTGAACTTTTGCGGGGCATTTTCCCATACCATTAGGCACAGGCGGCAGATATGCCCATAGTGGCGCCGGAGGAAACATGTTACACTTTCAGTATGGAGAAAAAGGGCGCATTGGGCGCTTTGAGGGAGAAGAGGTGCAATATGAGGCACGTTCTGACATCGGAAGCTGTGACCAGAGGCCACCCGGATAAGCTGTGTGATCAGGTGGCCGACGGGGTACTGGATGCCTTGCTGACGGAGGACCCGGAGGCAAGAGCTGCCTGCGAGGCGGCTGTGTGGGAAAACCACCTGCTTTTGTTCGGAGAGATCAGCGCCCGGCAGGAACCGGATTACGAGGTTGTGGCCCGGGAGGTACTGCGGGACATCGGCTATGACCGCCCCGGACTGGGCTTGGATGCGGATCACTGTGACATTCAGATCCGCTTTCATCCGCAGTCACCGGATATCGCTCAGGGCGTCAGCCACCGCTCGGCGGAGGATACCGGCGCCGGGGATCAGGGGATCATGACCGGCTACGCCTGCCGGGAGACCCCGGAACTGATGCCCTTGCCGGTCACTTTGGCAGGGACACTGGTGAAGCGGCTGGATCACATGCGGCGCTCCGGCGGGATGCCCTGGCTGCTGCCGGACGGCAAAGCTCAGGTCAGCGTGGCCTATGAGGATGGACGGCCCGCCCGGATCACCACAGTGGTCCTTTCCGCCCAGCATACGCCCAACGTTCGCACGGATGCCTTGCGGGAGGCGCTGCGGCGGGAGGTGATCCTGCCGGTGCTGCCCCCGGCGCTGCTGGACGAGGAGCCGCTGCTTTATATCAACCCCACGGGCCGGTTCGTCATCGGCGGCCCCGCTGGGGACGCCGGCCTCACCGGGCGGAAAGCCGTGTCGGACGCTTATGGCGGCGCAGCCCACCATGGGGGTGGTTCTCTGGCAGGAAAGGACCCTACAAAAATGGACCGCACCGGGGCCTATCTGGCCCGGTATCTGGCGAAAAACGTGGTGGCGGCAGGCTTAGCGGACCGCTGCGAGGTGCAGCTGGCCTACGCCATCGGCCTTGCGGACCCCGTCAGCGTGTCGGTGAACACCTTCGGCACAGGTATGATCCGCGATGAGACGCTGGCAATCTGGCTGGAGGACCATGTGGATATGCGGCCTGGCGTGGTGATCCGCCGGTTCGGGCTGACCCGGCCGATTTACCGGGGACTGGCCGCTTACGGCCCCTTCGGCGAAAACGGCCGGGGGATGCCGTGGGAGCGGACGGATCTGCGCTTCCCGGCGCAGTTTTGACCTGTATTCTGCAAAATTTAAATAGAAGGAAGAAAGTAAGATGCGAAATCCAGTGAAAACCGCGAAAAGACAGCTTCTGCGTGTAGGAAGCTGCGCACTGTCTGCCCTGATGGTGCTGGGCTCCATCCCGGCGGCCGCCATCGGGGACGGCGTGACCGCCACCTATGACGAGGCCTACTACGCCATGACGGACTACTACGGCAATCTCACCGACGGCAGTGTGGTAAAGAGCTACCGCACCAACGGTATTGCCACGCTGACAGACTACGGCGATTATGATGAGATCATCAACCTGACCGACGGCACGGTGCCTGCCCGGAACGGTGGCATGACCACCTTCCGGCTGGACGAAAAGGCCCTGCCCGGGACCTTCTACTTCGAGGGCAAAACCACAAAGCCCTTCCAGCAGCTTCCTTGGACGATCTCCATGAGCTATACCCTCAACGGTGTGCCTACCAAGGCAGAGGATTTGGCGGGACAGGCCGGCGTGGTGGAAATCCGTCTGGACATCGTACCCAATGAACGGGCCAGCGAGTATGCCAAAAACAATTACACCCTGGAAGCCATGGCGATCTTCAATCAGGATGACATCCTGTCTCTGGAAGCCCCCGGTGCCCAGGTGCAGCTGATCGGCAACCTGCGGGCGGTGCTGTTCCTCGGTTTGCCCGGTGAGGAATGCCACTATACGATCCGGGTAGGCAGCGAGGACTTCGCCTTTGGCGGCATGACCTTCCTGATGGTTCCGGCTACTCTGAGCCAGTTGGAGGAGATCGCCAAGCTCTCTGAGCGGAAGGACGATCTGGAGGACAATTATAACAAGCTCTCCGGCAGCATTGATTCCCTGCTGGACGCCATGACAGCCATGACCGGCAGCCTGAACGCCTCTGCCAACGGTCTGGAGCAGCTGAATAAGGCCCGGGGCATTTTCTCCGACGGCAAGGGCGTGATCTATTCCGGAACGGACGCTCTGCGGGAGGATCTCTCCAATCTGGCGGATGTGCTGGAGCCGGTGGAGGGGCAGATCGAAGCCCTCAGCAAGACAATTTCTGATTCCAAGTCCACCCTGCGCAGCATGGCCAACACAGTCTCCGACCTGAAGGGTGATCTGAAGGATGTGGAGAGTGCGCTGAGAGATCTGGAAGACGGCACCGGCGATGCGCGCAAGGTGTTCAGTGCGCTGGGCAGCCTACGCAAAAGCCTGAAGGCGCTGCAGGAGGCTCTGGGCGGCACCGTAAAGGACACCTCCGGCAAACTCGATGAAACCATCGACAAGAACCAGAACGTCGGATCCACTACTGTCAATCAAGTAAAGGAAGCGCATAGCGCCTATGTAGAAAAAGACCGCAAGACCTTCTATCAGGATTTGCTGGAGCTGAAGGGGACCGAAAATGCGGGGGAAACCGCAGCGACCGCTGCGGCAGTAATAGAAAATCTGGAGCAAGCAAAGACGGGACTTGCCGCCTGTGGGAAAAAGCTGACTGAGTACAAAGAAAAACTGGGACAGACAGAAGATCCCGTAGCGAAAGCTGAGTTAAAAGCTACGATTGATGCACTTGAAAGTAAAATCGCGGAGTTGGAAGGTACGATTTCCCTGTTGCAGGCGGCGATAAAGGAGAAAGGGATTAACAAGCTGGAAACCGCTTATCAGGCAAAGGCTCAAATGACCTTCCAGCAGTTCTGCCAGCAAGTCCTGGGACAGAGTGCCGCCACAGCCAAGCAGATGAACGATCTGTGGCTGGTGTATGCCAGCGGCAAGGTGAAAGGCGGCGATACTCCCGCCAGCGGCGGAACCCTTTCCGGTGAGCTGCTGCACAACGATCCCGAGGACAGTTCTGGGAAGGACACCTCTGGCGGAGACAGTGCGTCCTCCGACAATCATTCCGACAGTTCGTCCGAAAAGACACCCGGCGGCAGCGGTTCTGAAAGCACGGGCGGAACTGTGGAAGGCTCTTCCACGGACACCGGAAACGGGAGCGGAACTGGCGACAGCGGCGCCAACACAGATGAAAACGGTTCCGCAAATACCGGCAGCGGAGAGAACAGCGGAGAGAACAACGGCGGCGGATCCCAAAAGGATCCCACAGGCGCCCCAAATCCGCCTGACCCTGAAAACCCGGGAACTGAAACGGAACCGGATGCGCCGCTGCCTCCCAGTGAGAGTGTCGGCGGTGCGGTGGTGGACCTGATCTCCGGCGGTCTGGACAGCGCCATGGCGGAGATCGCCAAGCTTCAGAAGTCACTGGCAGATGTGATGAATAGATTGAAGGATCCCACCAGTCAGGTGATCAGCGACCTCAGCGCTCTGTGCGGCCGGATCGAAAACCTGTCCTCTTTGCTCAACAGTGCCGAGGACCTGTCTGCCGCCATCCGCCATTCCTCTGCGGACCTCCGGGATATCTTGGATGATGTGGAGGATCTGCAGGACATTCTGGATGATTACGAGCCGGTTTTGCAGGATACTCTAAAAACCGTCAGCAGCCTCAGCGCCAGTGCCATCAAGACCATCCGGGATACGCAGGGCCTCATCAGCGACACAGAGGCTCTCATGAAATCCACCGGCGCTACGCTGGATGACGGCACCAAGCAGACTCTGGAGGGTCTGGCGGCCGTCCTGCGGAGCACTGCCAAGACCATGGGCACCGCCGGACAGATCAAGGATGCGAAAACCAGCATCTGCGACATCATCGAGGACACCTGGGATGAGTATACCGGCGACGTGAACAACCTCCTGCTGATGGATGCCACCGCCGAGGCCGTGTCTCTCACCGACAGCCGCAACCCCTCTCCTGAGAGCATTCAGATCTTGATCCGCACTCAGGAGATCACCATGCCGGACGAGGATGAAACGGAGGCTGAGGCCGCTGCGGAGGTGCAGACTACCTTCTGGGGGCGTGTCGCGCAGATGTTCAAGGACTTCTGGGCGGCCATTACCGGCCTGTTCGGCGGAAAGGATTGATCGGCCATGCTGGAAAAAATCGCAAAATGGTTGACCCGCAAGCCGAAGCTGGTGGCCATGATGGCGGTACTGATGCTGATTCCCGCCGCCATCGGCTATATTTCCACCCGCATCAACTACGACATTCTGTCCTACCTGCCGGAGGACCTGGAATCCTCTCATGGCGAAAAGCTGCTGGAGGAGCCCTTTAAAATGGCGGCCACCAGCATGCTGGTGGTGGAGAGTATGCCCGCAGGCTATACCAACAGCCTGCTCAATGACATCAAGGCCATTGACGGTGTTTCCAATGCCATCTGGATCAGCAACCTTATGGGCATCCAGATCCCCACGGACATGATCCCTGCCAACTTCCGGGATATGTTCTTCGCCGGAGACGCTACCATGATGATCATTCAGTACAGCCACCCCGGCGCCTCGGACGAGACCATGGAGGCCATCGAGCAGGTCCGGCGGGCCTGTAATGAAAAGTGCTTCCTGGCGGGCTTCTCCGTGGTCATCAAGGACACCCGCGACCTGATGGACAGCGAGCTGCCCATCTTCGTGGGTCTGGCGGTGCTGCTGGCCCTGGTTGCCATGATGGTGACGCTGGAATCCACGGTGCTGCCCTTTATCTTCCTGGCCAGCATCGGCTTTGCCGTCATCTACAACTTCGGCAGCAACATATTCCTGGGGGAGATCTCGTATATCACCAAGGCTATCGCCGCTGTTTTGCAGTTGGGCGTCACCATGGACTACTCCATCTTCCTCTACCACAGGTACGAGGAGGAGCGGCCTAATTACGACGATAAACGGGACGCCATGGCCCAGGCCGTTGTAGCGGCCTTTCGGTCCCTGTCCTCCTCCAGCCTCACCACGGTAGCGGGCTTTCTGGCCCTGTGCGTCATGCGGCTGACGCTGGGCCGGGATATCGGCATCGTTATGGCCAAGGGCGTGGTGCTGGGCGTGGCTACCGTTATTCTGGTGCTGCCCTCTCTGGTGCTGATTTTCGATAAGCAGATCACTAAGCACAAGCATAAAAGCCTGATGCCCAGCTTTGACAAGGTGAACAGCTTTATCCTGCGGCATAACAAGGCCATTATGGTGATTTTTGTGCTCCTGTTCATCCCGGCCTACTACGCCCAGTCCCACGCCGGAATCTACTACAAGCTGGACGAGTCCCTCCCCCGGGACCTGCCCTCCATCGTCTCCAACGAAAAGCTGAAAAACGACTTCGATATGGCTACCTCTCACTTCATCGTCCTGCGGGACGATTTGAATCCGGCGGAGATGAGCGACATCGAAAACCGCATGGAGGAGGTCAAGGGCGTTACCTCCGTGGTGTCCTACCATAAGATGCTGGGTACCGGCATCCCCGACTTCTTCATTCCAAATGAGGTAAAGGATATGCTCAAGCAGGGGGGCTATCAGCTGATGATGGTGAACTCCAGCTATTCTCCGGCCACCGACGCAGTGTCGGCCCAGCTGGACGAGATGACCGCCATTTTGAAGCAGTATGATGAAAATGCCATGATCACCGGCGAGGGTGCCATGTACCGGGATCTGATCGACACCACCGCCGTGGACTTCGTGGTGGCAAACTACCTGTCCATTGCCTGTATTTTCATCATCGTGGCGTGGGCGTTCAAGTCCATCACCGTTCCGGCGGTGCTGGTGGGCACCATTGAGCTGGCGATCTTCCTGAATCAGGGCTTCTCCTACTTCTCCGGCGCTTCCACGCCTTTCATCGCACCTACCATCATCAGCTGCGTGCAACTGGGCGCTACGGTGGACTACGCCATTTTGATGACCTCTCGGTTCCAGGAAGAACTGCAAAGCGGCAAGAACCGGAAGGAGGCTATCCGCATCGCAGCGGATTCGGCGGACGCTTCCATCATCACCAGCGCGCTGGTGATGTTCTGCGCCACCCTGGGTGTGTCTTTTGTGTCCTCGATCGACCTCATCGGCGCCATCTGCATCATGCTGGCCCGGGGTGCTCTGATCTCCGCCTGCATCTGCCTGTTCGTGATGCCTGCCGTGCTGTATGTCTGCGAGCCGATGTTCAATAAGACTACCCTCCACTGGCGGACCGAGCAGCCTAAGAAGGAGTCCAAAGCCGCCAAGGCTTTGAAAGCAGCTTCTGAAAAGCTGCCTGCCCGCAAAGAAAAAGCGGCGCTGCCGGAAAAGGGAACGGAGCAGACCGAGACCACGGAGCCTGCGGAGGCAGCCGATTCGACAAAGCTTGCTGCGGAATCGGAAACTGAAGCAGACGCGGTGCGGGAGACTGCCAACGTCTGAGTTTACAGAACACCCGAAAGCGTCCGCCGAACGGCGGACGCTTCATCGGGGTGAAAAGTCTTTTCACCCCGATGAGCAAGTTTTCAGAACTTTATAAAAGTTCTGAAAACTAAGGATTTCAATGGCGTAGGACACCCTTCTTGGGTTTCCCACGCACACCCTTCACCCGCAAGGGGTATGCAGCATCCGTAAAGC
>CEAB01050948.1_pt1 | contig 10274 bp, 10 predicted proteins | sample 557651 | NCBI WGS metagenome assembly CEAB01 (sample SAMEA3182046, study PRJEB8094) | gut metagenome | biome: human; feature: gut; material: Stool; isolation source: human stools | place: Canada | collected 2011-11-15
TGGGAGGGCATCGACTTCGGCCTTGACGCTACTCCGACCGAGTTTACGGGCTATGATAAGCTCAGCGACACCGCAACGATTCTTGCCATCGTAAACGGTGAGGAGCTTGCGGGCGAGATAAGCGAGGGCAGCGAGGGCATAATCGTTCTCGATAAGACCCCGTTTTATGCCGAAATGGGCGGTCAGCTCGCCGATAAGGGCAGCCTCGGCTTCAGCCTTGAGGATATTGAGCACGGCCAGCTGACTAAGTTTAATGTAACCAACGTCAAAAAGGATAAGGGCAACAAGTACCTGCACTACGGCGTTGTGGAGTCCGGATCTCTGTCCGTCGGCGAATGCGTTGTTGCAAGCGTTGACCCCGAGCGCCGCAGAGCGATATCCCGCGCACACTCGGCAACTCATCTTCTGCACGCTGCTCTGAGAAGCGTTCTGGGCGACCATGTCCATCAGGCGGGCTCGCTCGTTGATGAGGACAGCCTGCGCTTTGACTTTACCCATTTCAGCGCGCTCACCGCAAAGGAAATATCCGCCGTTGAGGATGCCGTAAACGAAGCGATACTCGCAGGTATGGACATAAGAATTAACGAAATGCCGCTTGAGGAAGCAAAAAAGACCGGCGCCGCGGCACTTTTCGGCGAAAAGTACGGCGATATCGTACGCGTGGTCACGATGGGCGATTTCAGCACCGAGCTTTGCGGCGGCACGCACCTCGACAATACCGCCAAGGTCGGTATGTTCCACATAACGAGCGAATATTCCGTGGCAAGCGGTGTGCGCCGTATCGAAGCCGTCACAGGCAGAAAATATCTTGAAATGTCAAAGCATTCTTACATGACCGTTGCCCGCGCGGCCGAGAGCCTGAAGGCAAAGCCGAGTGAGCTGCTGACCAAGGCGGAGAGCTTTGTCAGCGAGGTCAGAAATCTGCGCCAGAAGGTCGATAAGATGAAGGACAAGCTCCTCGCCAACGATGTCGAGCGCTTTCTGTTTGCCTCCAAGAAGATTGGCGGCTACAATGTCCTCACCGCGACCCGCACCGATCTTGACGCAAACGATCTGAGAAAGATAGGCGACTTCCTGCGCGACCGCGATCCCAAGATCGTTGCAGTTCTTGCTACCGCGACCGAGTCCAAGGTCACGTTTGCTGCCTGCTGCGGCAAGGAAGCCGTTGCAGCCGGAATCAAGGCAGGCGATATCGTCCGCGCCGTTTCCGCAGTTGCCGGAGGAAAGGGCGGCGGCAAGCCCGACTCGGCAATGGGCGGCGGCACGGAGGTACTCAAGATGGATAACGCGCTTGCCATAGTTGACGATCTCGTAGCCGAAAAGCTCGGACTTTAATAGGAGGAAATAACCATGAACGACTGTCTGTTTTGCAAGATCATAGCCGGCGAGATACCCTCGACCAAGGTCTATGAGGACAAAAATGTATTTGCCTTCCGCGACATAAATCCGCAGGCTCCGGTGCACGTTCTCGTGCTGCCGAAGGAGCATATTTCCTGCGCGGACGAGATAAACGAGACTAATTCCGACAAGGTCGCAAAGTGCTTTGAGGCGATAGCCAAGATAGCAAAAAGCGAGGGCCTTTCAAACGGCTACCGTGTCGTGAATAACTGCGGAGAGGACGGAGGACAGACCGTCAAGCATCTGCATTTCCATCTTCTCGGCGGCAAAAAGCTCCCCGAGGGCATGGCATAATTATAAGCAATATCGTAAAAAAGCAGCGTCCTGCTGCTTTTTTGCGCATCCGGAGGTGTGATGATGAGAGGAGTGAGAAAGCTCGCCGCAGCAAGCACAGGCTACTGCGCGGCGGTGTTCGCATCTCATTATCTGCTGCCGGAGGGGCAGCTCGCAAGTGCGCTCATCTTGTGCCTTATCGTGCTTTTGTCGGCGTTTCTCACGCACGGAAATATGCGCCTTCGCATCGTCATTTTAGCGGTCTCTGCGTCGCTCGGATTTTCACACTATGCACTTAACGGCAGCCTGACGCTTGAGCGCTGCGAGCCGTTTGACGGCAGTAAAATGCAGCTGAGCGCGCGGGTGACGGACTATCCGGACGAGAGAAGCGGTTTTACACTTTTATACGTCAAAATAACCGACGAGAGCGTCCCGAACGTTAACGCAACGATGTTTTGCTATTCCGATGAGCTTCCGAGCCTGCGCCCGGGCGATGAAATAACTTTCACGGCAAAGCTCAGGAGCGCATCCGAGCGCTACGGAGAGGAAACCGATACCAATATCTCAAAGGACGTGTATCTGTGCGGCAGCGTTGAGGGGCTCGTAGAAAAAACCGGCCGCTGGGGCGTTTCGTTTATATACTTCCCGAAGTATATCGGTCATGCTCTGCATACGGAGATAGGCGAGGTCTTTCCCGATGATGCCTCGCACTTTATGAAGGCTCTGCTTGCGGGCTATAAGGGTGATTATTATAATGACGACAGGCTGTACTGCGCGATGAATATCGCGGGTCTTGCCCACGTCGTGGCGGTTTCGGGTATGCACGTTGCGTTTCTTGTCGGCGTTTTGCAGAGCGTAATGGGTAAGCCCCGCCGCTCGGGCATAATATGCATACTGCTCGTGTGGATATTTGTGGTGATGGTCGGTATGCCGCTGTCTGCCGTGAGAGCGGGAGTCATGATGAGCATGATACTTCTCGCGCCTGTGCTCGGCAGGATAAACGACCGCCCGACCACGCTGTCGTTTGCTCTGGCGCTCATTCTTCTTGCAAACCCCTACGCGGCGGGCAGCGTTGCGCTTCAGCTCTCGTTCGGAGCCGTCGCGGGAATGTTCCTGTTTGCAAGCCCCATATACGCCGCTATTGACGGTAAGCTCAACTTGCCGAGGCCTCTTGCACCCATCGGGAACTACATAAGCGCGACTCTTGCAAGTTCACTTTCCGTGACTGTATTCACCGTGCCGCTGCTGGCTGTCCATTTCGGATACGTTACGCTGCTTGCACCTATTATGAATATACTCTGCCTGTGGGCAATATCCGTGCTCTTTACGGGAGGCTTTATTATCTGTGCGCTCGGCCTCATTTCAGTCCCGGCAGCGTCATTTTTGGCAAACATACTGTCATACCTCGTGCGCTATATCGCCCTCGTGGTCGAGAGTGCGGTGAAGCTGCCGTACGCCGCGGTGTACACCGAAAACCGCTATGTCCCCGCGTGGATCGCCGCAACGTATGCAGCCTTTGCGCTCTATGCCGTAATTAAGTGCAAAAAGCCGAAGCTCACTGTGCTTGCTCCGACTGCCGCGTGCGTTATCCTGCTCATCGGCGTATTCTCGCTCACGGCACGCGACGCACGCAATGACGACGGCACCATTGGCATAATGAATGTCGGAAACGGACAGTGCATCGCCGTCACTCAGGGCGGCAGCGCCGTGGTCATAGACTGCGGCAGCCACGGCATTATCGGAAACGCCGGAAATATGCTCTCGTCCTATCTTCATGCGCACGGACACGATACGGTCGATTGCCTCGTGCTCACGCATCTGCACAAGGACCATGCCTCCGGCGTCGTCAGACTGTTAAATCTCATGAGCGTCAAAACGCTCGTCTTGCCCGATAACGCGCAGGACACAAGCTCCGACGGTATGCTCGAGGGCATACTCGCGGCAGCCGAGACTAACGGCACTCAAATAGTTTACATAACACAGGATACAAATATCACTGCTGGCGCTATAAGCCTTGCGGTGTATGAAAGCTCCGAGCACGGCCAACGCAGCGAGAGCGGCATTATGTTAACCGCAAGCATCGGAGAATACGATATGCTCGTCACTGGAGATGTTGAAAAAACCGTTGAGCGCGAGCTTGTGAGGACGCATGAGCTTGAGGGCACGGAGCTTCTTATCGTCCCGCATCACGGCTCAAAATACTCAACGAGCACGGCGCTGCTTTCCGAAACGCAGCCGGAGACGGCGGTTATATCGACAGGGTATAATACCTACGGACACCCCACGGTTGAAACGCTTGAGCTGCTGCGCGAATACGGCGCGGAGATACTGCGCACGGATGAGCTCGGCAGAATTGTAATACATATTTCGGCAGGTGGATAAATGGCAAAGAAGACGAAATCAAAGGAAGAAAAATTTAATTATAACGAAAGCGTGAGGGCTCTGCGTGCGCAGGGACCGGAGCGGCTGTACCTCATTTGGGGTCCGGAGGACTATCTTGCCGACCGCTATTTTGAGAAGATAAAGAAGTTGTGCGTTCCCGACGGCGGCGATGATTTCAGCTACCGCAGGCTTGATGACCGCGACTTCACGGCTCTCGCACTGCGCGAGGCGGTTGACAGCGTGCCGTTTTTGTCCGAGCGGAGCCTCGTCGAGGTGCGCGGCGTGGATATAAATAAGCTGCGCGAAACGGATGAGATAATTTCGATTCTCGCCGACATTCCCGATTACTGCACGGTCGTTTTCATGGCGCCGATCGGCTTCGAGCCGGATAAGCGCCTGAAAATATTCAAGACCTTCCAAAAATACGGCGTTGAGCAGTGCGTAACGGCGCAGAGCGGGGATATGCTCATAAAGTGGATAATCAAGCGCTTTGCCGCGGCGGGGAAGGGCATCGAGCTCAATGCCGTGCAGCGTCTTATAAACGTCAGCGGCGGGCTTATGAACGGGCTCATACCCGAAATTAACAAAATCGCCGCCTATACCAAAAGCGACAGAGTCACGGAGGCGGACGTAAACGCGGTTGCCCACCATATTCCCGAGGCGGTCGTTTTCGACATGACCGAGGCGCTTGCAAACGGCGAGAATAACGCCGCGATGCGTCTTCTCGGCGAGCTTTTGGCGGATAAGAATAACGAGCCTTTTATGATACTTGCCTTTGTCGGAAACCAAATGCGCCGTATGTATGCCGCGCGCGTCGCCATAGATAACGATCTTGGCAAGGACTATGTCATGAAGACCCTTGCAATAAAATATGATTTCATCGCAAACCGTCTGCTTGCCGCCTCAAGGCGATTTTCGACAAAGCAGATCCGCCGCGCCGTTGAGCTTTGCTGCGAGACTGACTACGCCATGAAAAGTTCGCGCACGGATCCCACGGAGCTTTTAAAGGACTGCGTGATGCGCATAGCGTCGGGTGAAGCCGGTGCATAGAGTATCCGAGGTCATCGTTGTCGAGGGGCGGTATGATAAAAATACTCTCTCGCAGATAGTAGACGCGGTCATCATCGAAACCTCAGGCTTCGGCGTGTTTAACGATTGCGAAAAGCAGCAGCTTCTGCGCACTCTTGCCGAAAAGCGCGGGCTTATAGTGCTTACGGATTCCGACGGGGCAGGGCTCGTGATACGAAATTTCATCAAGGGCAGCGTTGACCCGAAGCTCGTAAAGCACGCCTACATACCGGAAGTTTACGGCAAGGAGCGGCGCAAGGCGAAGGCCTCGAAGGAGGGAAAGCTCGGCGTCGAGGGAATGAGCCCCGAGGTGCTATTAAATGCGCTAAGGCGCGCCGGAGCCACAATTGACGGAGCCGCTGCGCAGGAAACCGAGCCCATCAGCATGGCAGATATGTACCATGCGGGGCTCACGGGAAAGCCCGACAGCGCCATGCGCCGCGAAAGACTTCTTTCGGGCATGGAGCTGCCGAAAAAAATGACTGCGAGCGCGCTTCTGCCGGTTTTGAATGCCCTGATGAGCCGCGAGGAGTTTCTGCGGCACAATTATTAAAAACTGTGGCAATATACGACATATTGTGTTATAATATCATGTCAGAGCATATTTATACTTGGAGGATAAATTTATGAAATGTCCGTTTTGCGGATTTCTTGAGAGCAAGGTCATCGACTCCCGCCCCGCCGAGGAGGGTACGACCATTCGCCGCCGCAGAGAATGCCTTGCCTGCCAGAAACGCTTCACGACCTATGAGACGATCGAGCATCTGCCTCTTGTCGTTGTAAAGCGTGACGGCTCGCGCCAGCAGTTTGACAGAGTCAAGCTCATAAACGGCATGGTCCGCGCCTGCGAAAAGCGCCCCGTGACCCTCTCGCAGCTTGAAAAGATAGCGGACGAGATCGAGCAGGAGCTTCAGAGCGCACTTGAGCGCGAGGTCAGCACCGTCGAGATCGGTGAAATGGTCATGAAGCGTATCAAGGCGGTCGATGAGGTCGCGTATGTCCGCTTTGCCTCCGTTTACCGCAGCTTTAAGGACATAAATACCTTTATGGAGGAGCTTACGAAGCTTTTGAGCGACAGGTGATCAGAAAATGCTCCCTATGCTTATCTGCTCCATCGTCATAAGTGAACGCAGAGTCTCCTTCAAAAGACCGTAGGAGCCCGCGGCGGCGTCTGCGTCGCCGGAGAATACGTCGGTCTTAAACTGAAAAAACGCCTCCGTCGTGGAGTTGATCTCACTGTGGCGGATGAAAATATGCGTGTACCAGTCAAGCTCGAGCCAGTGCTCTATGGCAGCGTTTGTTTGACTGCGCGAAAGCTCGGCTTCTCCGAGAAGAAGGCTCTCGTAAGCGTCGTTTATTTCATCCGTCAGCTCAAGCGCGAGCTTTTCCGAAACGCGGATGTTTATAATTACCCCCGCAAACAGCGCTGCCAGCAGTGCCGCCGCGACTATCTCTTTTTTCATCTATGCCTCCTTCCTTTGGCAGAAAACGCTTCCCGTTTCGGTCAGGGTCAGGATATAGACCTCGTCGCAGCTTCCAATATTCCGCCGCTTTAGCTCATTGTCGAGCCAGCGCCTGTCGCGCCCGAGCAGCGCGAGGTTTTTATCGAGCACGCGCCCGTCGTTTATGATGATGTGCGCGTACCCCTCGTCAGGCTCGGAGACGCAGAGCTGCCCCGCGGTAGCAGGCTGCTCAGAGCTTTTGAGGATGATGCTGAGCTGCCCGTTTGTTTCGAGCACGCCGTAAGCCACCTGCTGCGCACCGCCGAGCCCCTGTGCGCGCAGCTCCTGCATAAGCTCGTCCACCGTGAAGCGGTTACGCCGCATTTTTTCACGGTCTATTCTGCCGTTTTTGATGATAATTTCGGGTCTGCCGTAGGTGTATTTTCTGAGCCTCACGCACTTGAGATTGAGCCCCGCGATGATCGTTTCGAGGCAGAACATTACCATTATCGGCAAAAGTCCGTTTAGAAGCGGAATGCCGATATCCTGAAGCGGCGTTGCGGCAAGATCCGCAATGAGCGCCGCGACTATAAATTCGGAGATCTCAAGCTCTCCGAGCTGCCTTTTGCCCATTAGCCGCATTGAAATGAGTATTGCAAAATACAATATTACGGTGCGGATAAATATAATAGCCAAATTTTTCGCCTCCAAAGCTATTTTGCCTGCTTCGGAGCGAATTATCATGAAAGGATGCGATACAATGAAGATCATTGTGGACAGTAGGAATAAGATAAGCTCTCTTGCGGCGTCTATGATCGCCGAGAGGGTCGAGGCTAAGCCCGGCTGCGCGGTTGCGTTTGCCGCAGGCAGGACGACCGCGAGCGTTTACGATGCGCTCGTATCGCTCGACTGCAAGGCGCTTTCAGAGTGCAGCGCATTCACCGTGTGCGACTATGTAGGTCTCGCGGAGAATGACGAGCGCTCTTGCGCGGCGCGTCTTTATAACGAGCTGTATTCCAAAGCGGGCATCACGGATATCCATAACCCCACCGAGGAAAACGCCGAGGGCTATGACGAGGAGATCGCCAAGTGCGGCGGACTTGAGCTGGTCGTGCTCGGCATAGGCACGAACGGTCACATCGGCTTTAACGAGCCTGCCACGCCCTATGATTCCTACACCCGCGTCGTTCAGCTCACCGATAAGACCAAGGCGATGAACGCCGAGCTTTTCGGCGGCGAGGAGAACGTTCCCGATAACGGCGTTACGATGGGGCTCAAGACCATCTGCGAGGCCAAAAACGTAATTCTTGTCGCCTTCGGCAGCGAAAAGGCGGAGATAATCCACCAGCTCGTCTACGGCAAGACCTCGACCTATGTTCCCGCCGCAATGCTCCAGATGCATATGAACATGACGCTTCTGCTTGACGAGGAAGCCGCGGCAAAAATTTGATTTCACAAGGAGAAAACTATGGGTAAATATTTCGGCACCGACGGCTTCCGCGGTGAAGCCAACGTCGGTCTGACCGTTATGCACGCATTTGAGATAGGCCGCTACCTCGGCTGGTACTACGGCAACGGCAAAAAAGCCAGAGTAGTCATCGGCAAGGATACACGCCGCTCAAGCTATATGCTCGAATCGGCACTGTGCGCGGGCCTGACCGCGTCCGGAGCGGATGCATATCTGCTTCACGTTACGACGACGCCCAGCGTGTCATACGTGACGCGTGCGGATGATTTCGACTGCGGCATTATGATCTCGGCAAGCCACAATCCGTATTACGACAACGGAATAAAGCTCATTAACGGCAGAGGCGAAAAGATGGGCGACGAGCTTCTTGACGCGATAGAGGCGTATATCGACAGCGCCTCGGCAGGCGAAAAGGACAGCCTCCCCTATGCCGTGGGAGAGAAGATCGGCCGCACGGTCGATTATTCCGCGGGCCGCAATCGCTATATCGGCTTTCTCATTTCGCTCGCAACGCGCTCCTATAAGGGCAAAAAGGTCGGCCTTGACTGCGCGAACGGCTCGACATGGATGATGGCGAAAAGTGTTTTTGACGCTCTGGGCGCGGACACCTATGTTATCCATAATAACCCCGACGGCATAAACATCAATGTAAACTGCGGCTCCACCCATATTGAGCAGATGCAGAAATTCGTCATCGAAAATAAGCTCGACGTGGGCTTTGCGTTTGACGGCGATGCTGACCGCTGCCTTGCCGTTGACGAAAAGGGCAATATCATCACGGGCGACCACATTCTGTACGTCTGCGGAAAATATATGCACGACAGCGGGATAATGGGCGAGAAGAAGATAGTCACGACCGTTATGAGCAACATGGGACTTTACAAGGCCCTTGACGCCATCGGTATCGGCTATGAAAAGACCGCGGTGGGCGATAAATACGTTGCGGAGAATATGCGCACGAACGGCTATATCCTCGGCGGAGAGCAGTCCGGTCACATCATTTTCGGACGCCTTGCAAACTCCGGTGACGGACTTCTTACTGCGATCAAGATCATGGAGGCAATGTGCGAGAGCAAGCAGCCCCTGTCCGTTCTGGCAGCACCCGTCGTTATGTATCCGCAGCTTCTCAAAAACGTCGTCGTGACCGATAAGGACGAAACTCTTGAGTGTGCCGAGGTCAAAAAGGCCGTTGCCGACATGGAGGAAAAGCTCGGCGAAGAGGGCAGGATACTCCTTCGCAAGAGCGGCACGGAGCCGGTTCTTCGCGTTATGGCGGAGGCCAAAACCGACGAGCTTTGCGAGCAGTGCGTTGACTATATCATCAATGCCATGCGCGAAAGCGGCAGACTCATAAAGGAAAAATAACTCGAACGCAGGGAGAAAAATATGTACACGATAAACGACCTGCTCGATTTGAGCAAGACCATAGCCGCGCCTTTGTTTGAGGGCAAGACCTACCCCTGGGAGGTCCTTTCGGATATAAGCGATTTTATAATAAGGCTCGGCAGCACTCTGCCCGAGGATGAGTATGAAAAGCGCGGCGAGAATATCTGGGTGGCGCGGGACGCGAAGGTTTTTCCCTCGGCGTATATAGGCGCGCCCTGCATTATCGACCACGGTGCGGAAATTCGCCACTGCGCCTTTATCCGCTCGTCTGCGATAGTCGGCAAAAACGCGGTCGTGGGAAACTCTACGGAGCTTAAAAACGTCGTGCTGTTCGACAATGTGCAGACGCCGCATTATAATTATGTCGGCGACTCGATACTCGGCTACAAGGCGCATATGGGAGCGGGCTCGATAACCTCGAACGTCAAGAGCGACAAGACCCTTGTTGTGATAAAAAACGGCGCCGAGGAGATAGAGACCGGACGCAAAAAGGTCGGCGCGATTCTCGGTGACAACGTCGAGATCGGCTGCAACAGCGTCCTTAATCCCGGCACGGTGCTCGGCAGACGCGCAAGCGTTTATCCGACCTCCTGTGTCCGCGGAGTCATTCCTGAGGACGGCATATACAAATCCAAGGACGATATCGTTATAAGAAAAACCCGCTGAGGCGGGTTTTTTCTTAAATTACACAAGATCTCGGTACTCATCGCAGTCGCCGGGGTTATCGGGCGGGAAAAACTCATCGACGGGGAAGCGGATCCTGCCGAACATGGTGCACGGATCGTCCTCGGAGGAGCCTGCGCATTCCTTGTCGGGCAGGCAGTAGTCATAGGCGGGGATGAGAAGCTGCGTTGAGC
>CEAB01016046.1_pt1 | contig 10251 bp, 8 predicted proteins | sample 557651 | NCBI WGS metagenome assembly CEAB01 (sample SAMEA3182046, study PRJEB8094) | gut metagenome | biome: human; feature: gut; material: Stool; isolation source: human stools | place: Canada | collected 2011-11-15
GCGGGCCGGGCATGCCCGGCCCCTACGGGGGTGATGGTGGAGGGAGCGGTGTGTTTTCCACATTCGGCACACGTGAATGTGGAAAACACTTGCAATTTCTACCTTATTATAATAGTATAGAGGCAACATACTTGAAACGAGGTCCTGTCATGATCCTGGCATTGAATATCGGCAACTCCAATATTACGTTTGGCGGGTATACGCCGGACGGCAAGCTGGTGTTTTCGTCGCGGCTGTTTGCGGACACGGCGCTGAGCAGTGATGAGCTCCTGTACAAAATCGTAAACATGCTGGCGCTGTACGGGGCGGAGCCGCAGCAAATCACGGCGGTCATCTTTTCCAGCGTGGTGCCGGCGCTGACGCCGCGGCTGCGCGAGGCCCTGCGCAAGATGTGCGAGTGCCAGATCATGGAGGTCGGCCCCGGGCTGAAAAGCGGGGTGCGCATCCGCATGGACAACCCGGCCCAGCTGGGCGGCGAGCTGCTGTGTGCCATCGTGGGCGCGCTGCAGCGGTGCACGCCGCCCTGCGTGGTGGTGAACTTTGATACCGCCACTACCCTGCTGGCTGTGGACAGCACCGGCGCACTGGTGGGCGGCAGCATCCTGCCGGGGCCGCAGTGCTCTCTGTCGGCGCTGGTGCGCAACACGGCGCAGCTGCCCCAGGTAGAGCTGGAGGCCCGCCCGCGGCGTCTGCTGGGGGCCAACACGGCGGACTGTCTGCACAGCGGCATTGTGTACGGCACGGCGGCCATGCTGGACGGCATGGTCGCGCAGATCCGCGCAGCGCTGGGCGCACCCGACGCGCCGGTGGTCGCAACCGGCACACTGCCCGACAGTGTGCGCACGGCGTGTGCGACGGATATTGTGTACCGCGAGACGCTGGTGCTGGAAGGGCTGTATTGGATCTGGAAGAAGAATACGCGGAAGTGACGTTTTGGTTGCGGGCCATCCCTGTAGGGGGCGGCGTTCTCGACGCCCCGCGGAGGGGTCAAGACCCCTCCCTACGATGCAAACCAGTAACAGGCGGCGACGTAAAGTTGCGAGCCGGGCATGCCCGGCCCCTACGGGATGGTGGATGGTTGGCGGGTGCTGGCCGGGAGGTGCGGGCGGCATATAGGCCGCTCCCTGCGGGCAGACGTATTGTACTATCCGCATTCCGGACAAACATCATTCTATATCCAAAGAGGTGCTGCTTGCGCCTCTTTCTTTTTTTGTGGTGTCGTGTTATAATATATTATGTATAGTTATGTACAAAATTTACAGAGAAAGGTATTTATTCATCACCTATGCAGCATTTGAAAAACTTTAACTGGAAGAAATTTCTCTTGCAGGGGGTGCTCCCCTGCCTGCTGGCGGTGGCGGTGGGGTTCATCTCCCGCTATCAGCTGGAACTGTCCGACGGCGTGACCGAGAGCTTTTTGCAGCTTCAATGGCCGCTCTACGCGCCGCTCAACGCGCTGACCGCCTTTTGCCTGACGCTGATTTTGTTTGCGCTGCTCGGCAAGTGGAGCCGCGCAACGGGCATTTCGGGCGCGGTGTTCACCCTCATTGCGCTCATCAACTACTACACCCGCGACCTGCACGGCTCGGCGCTGATGCCCCAGGACATTTTGAACCTCGGCACCGCCGCCGAGGTCATGGGCAGCTACACCCTGAAAATCACGCAGGACGTTGTGAAGATCGTGCTGCTCTACCTGCCGATTCTGGCGATTGTGTTCGTGCAGGCGCAGCTGGTCAAGGGTGCGCCTAAGCGCGCCGGCTGGAAGGCCCGCGGCGTGCGGGCGGCGGGCAGCGCACTGGGCGTGTTTCTGGTCATGTTCTTCGGCTACTTCGGCCCCGTGACCATCAAGCCCAAGACGACCTACGGCTGGGCGTGGCAGAACACCTACTACACCTACGGCTATCTGGCCGGGACGATTGAGGCCACCAGCCTGATGGCCGACCCTGTCATTGAGCCGGAGAACTACAACGACGCCGCGGCGGTGAACACCGCCCGCAAGGCCGACGACTACACCGCCCCTGCCAGCCCCGAGAGCGCCGAGGACTACCCCGACATTGTGCTGATCCTGTCCGAGAGCTTCTACGACTTTGACCTTGTCACCGACCTGCAGGCCGACACCGACATCATGCCGGTCACCAAGAACCTGCCCAACTCGGTCTACGGCCACACGATCAGCCCCCATGTGGGCGGCGGCACAAACTCCACCGAGTACGAGATGCTGACCTCCAACTCGCTGATCCTGATGCCCAGCATTACGCCGTTCAACTGGCTGAACCTGTACAACGCCAACAGCGTTGTCAGCTACCTCAAGGGTCTGGGCTACTCCACGATGGCCGCCCACCCCTACACGAACTCCAACTACCGCCGCGACTCCGCCTGGCTGGCGCTGGGCTTTGACGAGACCCATTTCCAGAGCGATTTTACCACGCAGGAGACCTACGGGGACCGCCCGTACCAGACCGACTCGGCCACCTACCGCGACTGGGAAACGATGTACGAGGCCATGCCGGAGGACAAGCCGCGATTCAGCTTCCTGGTCTCCATCCAGAGCCACGGCGACTACGATATGAACGATGCGTCGCTGGATATTGTCCACGCCGCCACCGACTACGGCGACTACGATGCGCTGATGGACGAGTACCTGAGCTGCATCAAAATGACCGACGCCGCCGTGCAGGAGCTGTGCGATTACTTTACCGCGCAGTACGAAAAGACGGGCCGCAAGGTCATTGTGGCCATGGCCGGTGACCACGCGCCCAGCTTTGTGGGCCATGTGGCCGACCCCAGCTTTGCCGAAACCGACAACGAGCTGCAGATTTTGGAGCGCAGCACGCCGTTTTTCATCTGGGCCAACTACCCGCTGGAGCACACGGCAGCCGCCACCAGCACCACCGACCCGCTGAACCGCATGGACATGGTCATGCTGACCCCCACCCTGCTGCAGCAGGCGGGTCTGCCCCTGAGCGACTACTACGAGTACCTGCTGGAAATGAAGCACAACACCCCCGTTGTGACCGCCGCCAACGACTACATGAAGGTGGACGGCAGCACAGCCGAGTACGGCGAAGACCCCGCGCTGGACGAGTGGGCCAAGGGGTATCTGATGCTGGAATACAACAACATCGGCGCGCACGCCAAGCGCGACCAGAACATTTTTAACCCCGCCGAGTAAAGAGGAGGCATCCCTATGACAGGTCTGAAACGAACCCCGCGCAGCCGCGGCGGCTTTACGCTGGTGGAGCTGATCGTGGTATTGGTAATTCTGGGTGTGCTGGCGGCCTTTGCCGTCCCGGCGCTGACCGGGTACATTGACAGCGCCAAGGAAAAGCAGGCCGTCAGTGAGGCGCAGGCGTGTGTGATGACGGCGACCCGGCAGGGTGCGCAGAACTACGCCTTGGTGCAGAACGCATCTGTAGCCGGGAACGCCGAAAATGCAGCCGCCTTGACCAACTGGGCAGGCACGTTGACAAACGAGGCCCCCACCGTGACCGGCGGAGATGTAGCACTTACCGAGGGCAGCGGGCAGTATCTGCTGCATGTGAACAACCCGCCTGAGGGCAGCACTGCCACGACCACGATTGCGGCAGATGCCGGGGTCAAGGGCACCGTGAAGGGGATGAGCTGCAACGCCAGCGGGCAGGTTTTATACTTAGTGTATACCAGCGCCGATGGGATACAGGTCGTATACACGAACGCGGGAACCACCGCGAGTGTAAATATCGGCAGTGATGAGGCTGTTGTTGTGCCGACGCCGAAGAAGAATGACAGCTCCGGCGGCGGTGAAACCGGCGGGGGCAGCACCGGGGGCGGCATTTCCGGCGGCGGCGGTACGACTGGCGGCACTGTTACAGCAGATAAACATCACTTCATTATCCACTTGCAGGATGTCAGCACTGCGGAATCTAAGCCTTTTGCAAAAAGAAAATATCACATTGTAAGTGGCGAAAACTCCTTTGATGTGGACTCTGATGCAAACGGTGATATTCTGTTGGAAATTTCTCGTCAGGATAAACCTCGTGAAAAAACTGTTATCGGGGATAAGGAGACTACTATCACCGAAGTTGAAGTTCCTAATGACTACCAAGCCATTCCCAGCAGTACAAAAATCTATGTCAGTGTTTTCAATGAGGGGGACGACTATCGTCTCGATTCCATACAGCCTAACAGAAATGACAATACATTTGATATCGATATGACTAAAAGGCAGCTTACCATTATGCGCTTTCCCGTTGCCAAATTGAAGCTGTGCGTCACTGGCCCTGATGGAAAAGCGCTGTCCGGTGCTATCTTTACTATTAAGAAGGACTCAACCCTTGTTGGCGAATTCACCAGTGATAGTAACGGAGAATGCTTCATTCCTATCAAACTGCATGATAAAGATAACATCGGGTATTCTGATGCTTTCCTAACTGCCAGCGACGTAAATAGCCAAACTTATGTTATAACGGAAACTCCTCCTGCCGGATATAAGGGAAGCTTCACATGTTCTTTTAATTTATATTATAAGCCATATCCCTCTAATCCGACTTCCCATCATACAACCTGGTTCTATATTAATGCTTTTGACGACAATAGTGGAGAAGGGGGTAGTCATAGTCTGGTAAATACTGTTGGTGAGCAGGATACTTTTCATGTCACAAACAGCAAACTCTAACTCTGCACTGTCTATATCCGTAAAATTGATAACGCCGGAAATCCTGTATCCAACGCCAATCTAAAAGCTGACAATACCGGCAGCTTCGTTACGCCAGAGCATAAACTACAGGATACAACCAAAATATAGCAGACTGTCGAAAAACGCTTGTAGGGGCGAGCATCGCTCGCCCGTGCCCGTTTGCCTTGCAAGAAAACTGTCCCGGAAAATGCGTTGCTGCGGTAAGTTGGCGGGCGACCCATGGTCGCCCCTACGCACGCAATAAGGCAAGCATGCAATTTATTGACGGTCTGCTAGATAATTTCACCCTCAATCAATAAGAAAGCCCCCACCCAGCCGCAGAACATCTACGGTTGGGTGGGGGTGGTTTATTTGTAGAGATTGCAGGGGCGCGGCGGCAGCGGCAACACGCCCGGGCGGATATGGGCTCCGCCCCTGCGTTCTCTGCCTATCACAAAAACTCTTTCCAGTAAATCTCTGCGCTTCTCGTCATCTCCCGGGAAAAGTCGCTCGCGTACTTGCGCTTGCAAAATGCCTGCACGGCTTTGTCAAAGTCGTAGTCGAGCTGGCCGTTGGCGGCGGCTTTCGCCGCAAAGTCGGCGCGCAGCTCGTCGGGCGTGCGGTCCGTGTACACATTCTCGCAGACGACGGCGGCCTCGGCAAAGCGGGCGGGCTTGGGGCGGCGCTGCTGCTGCTCCGTGGGGCGGCCAAACACCAGCATACAGGCTGGCACTACGTACTGCGGCAGGTGCAGGGCGTCGCGCATGGCCTCAGCATTCTCGAGGACGTCGCCTATGTAGCAGCTGCCGATGCCCAGAGACTCGGCGGCGACCACAGCGTTCTGGGCGGCAATGCAGGTGTCGGCCACGGCCAGCATCAAGTCCCCTGCCCCGGGCTTGCGGGCGTCCGTGATGCCCGCGGCGTGGTAGGCGTTGAGCCAGCGGCGGCAGTCGGCCAGGAACACCAGCACCAGCGGCGCCCCGGCAATGAACGGCTGGTGGTCGCACAGGTCGGCCAGCGTGGCCTTCAGCGCCGGGTCGGTGATGTCCAGGATCGTGTACAGCTGCTGGTTGCCCGCCGTCGGTGCCTGGAACGCCGCGTTCAGGATGGCCGCCCGCTCGTCCGGCGTGACGGGGTCGGGGGTGAATACCCGCACGCTTTTGCGGGCAGAGAGGGCGGAGAGGATAGCGTTGTTTTCCATAATAAGCTCCTTTGTATAGCAAAAGCCTCCCTTGTCAAAGGGAGGTGGACGCCGTAGGCGGCCGGAGGGATTCCGGCGGGCTTTCCGGGAGCAAACCGCTTCCGCGACGCCCGTCGGAATCCCCCAGTCCGCTCCGCGGACAGCCCCCTTTGACAAGGGGGCCTTTTGCCGTTTTATTTAACTTTTCCGTTTCTTCAAAAACTTCCCGATCAGCGTATCCAGCATGCTCAGCACCTCGCGGATGTTCAGCACGCAGACCACCGCGGTGATGCCCACGACGGGCAGCGCCCAATGGGTCAGGTTCATCATGCACCAGATCTCCGCCAGCACCAGCGCCAGATTCAGCACAAGCCACGCCGGGTGGAAGTCGATCTCCAGCAGACCGCGGGTCGAGTAGGCGCGCAGCAAAAACACCAGCATCAGGCTCAGGAAGCTGGCCGGGGTTACGCCCCACGGGCCCCACTGCAAAATGAACAGGTAGTTCAGAATCAGGTTCAGCACCGCACCGGCCAGCATTGTGAACAGCGAGCCGGTAGACCGTTTATACACGACGTAGACGCTGTTCAGGAACTGGTTCAGGCAGGTCAGCATCGAGCAGAGCGTCAGGAACGGAACAAACGTCCAGGCGTCAAAATATTCAGCCTTGAACACCCGCATGAGTAGCTGGCACAGCATGATGATGCCCGCCACGCAGCAGAACAGCACGCTGGCATACACGCGGAATATCTTGGAGAAGAACGCCTCGCGGTCCGTCTCCTCGGTCACGGCGGAGAGCTGCCACGCCTCGTAGAAGATGCTGCCCAAAATCGTGATGATCTGCGGCAGGAAGTACCCCGCCGACAGCAGCCCGACCCAGTGGTTGCCGCTGCGGCCCGCGTAGCCCTCGCACATGCCCTGCACAAAGAACATGTCGCTGGCGTTGATGATCCAAAAGCTGATGGACGCCGGGATCATCGGCAGGCAGTAGCGCAGCATCTCCTTCCACAGCGTCTTGTCAAACGCCTTGGGCTTGAAGTACCGCCAGCACCCGCCCGCAATGAACACAAACACCATGGATGTCAAATCTGCCAGCGCATTTGCCAGCAAAAAGCCTGCAGCGCCCATTTTTAAGGTGCTTAGGAACAGCAGGTAGTAGAGCAGCAGGCTCAGCGTTGTCAGCACACCGTCTATGGCGACCAGCCGGTTCAGCATCCGCGAGCGGATGAACTGGGTACACAGCGTTCTCATACAGCTGGCCAGCACGCAGAGGTACAAAAAGCCCAGGTACTCCGCAGCGTTGGGGATGAGCCGCACCAGCGGCATGGCCAGCAGCAGCACCACAAAGCCCAGCCCGATAGTCGCCGCGCCGTTGACAAAGACGCTGGATTTGTTGGTCGCTTTGTCCAGCCCGAACCGGATGACCGCATAGGCCACGCCAAGGCTGACCACCGGGATCAGCAGGTTTGTGGCCTGCTGCAAAAGGCTGGACACGCCCATAACGTCCGGCGAGTCGAGCGCGTAGCTCAGATACGGGCGGATGAAGAAGCTGAGCAGCTTGGAGCTGAAGTTGGAGATGGCAAACAGCAGCGTATTGCTGACCAGCGTCGTATATTTTTTCTGTGGAGACGGCAAGATGGGAACCTCCCTTGTTTGTAGAGTATGAAGCCTTCCCCTCCGGGGGAAGGTGGCCGAGCGAACGCGAAGGTCGGATGAGGGCAAACCTTCCGCCGGCACCCCGTTCACGGGCAATCGCGGCAGACTCCCCCCTCATCCGTCTGCTCTCACCGCAGCTTCAGCATCCGTTCCCGCTGCTTATAATCCGGCAGCACCTCCGCCACCGCGGCCCAGAACGCCGGGCTGTGGTCGGGGTGGGCAAAGTGACAGAACTCATGCACAACAACGTACTCCTGCGCGGGCAGCGGCATCGTGCAGAGCCGCCGCGCAAACGCCAGCGTGCCGGTGCGCAGACTGCACGACCCCCAGCGGGTGTTCATGTCGCGCACCGCAATTTTGGGCATCGCGCCGCCCGGGCAGGTCGCCGCAAACTGCGGATAGTATGCCCTGCACAGCGCCTGCATATAGGCCAGCGCCTCGGACTTGGGCGGCAGCGCGGGGGCCTCGGCGGCCTCTCGTTCGCGCCGGGCCGCGGCACGCGCCTGTGCGGTGCGCACCCAGTCGGCCCGCGCTGTGACAAAGGCGTCCACATAAGCCGCCGGCACCCGCGGCGACGCACTGGCCGCCACACTGCCGTCGGCCCGCACGCGCAGGTTGATGTTGCGCACCCGCCGCCGCGTCAGCGTGTAGGTGATGCCGCCCGCCGTCCGCTCCATGCCCGGCCCCCCTTTTGCAAAAGTATATAGCTTATTGTACACGCATTTGCCCAAAAGTGCAACAGTTGCCTGCGGCGGCGCATTGTGGTATGATACTGCCAAAAGGGGGCTTTTGCATGAAATCGCTGTTTTTTGTTCTGCCCGCCCTGCTGCTGGGCCTGACGGCCTGCGGCGCGCCGGTGGCCGCCGTGACCCTGCCCGACACCGTGCAGGTCGAAAAGACCCAGACCGCCGAGACCGCCGTCCTCTACGAGGATGCCGACGGGCGTGAGGTCAGCCCCCGCCGCGCCGCCCTGACCGAGTGGCGCTGGTCTGTGGCCGATGACACGATTGCCGAGGTCGATCCCAGCGGCATTGTGACCGGTCTGCGCGGCGGCTCGACCACCCTGACGCTGCAAAGCGCCGACGGGAAAATTTCCGCCAGCTGCCCGGTGCAGGTGTCCAGCCCGCTGCGCGGCATTGCTTTGGACGACTACACGCTGTATTTTGACGACGAGCTTGTGACCTGGATCACCGCCGACGGCACGCGTGAGTCCGACTACGCCTACGCCAGCCGCGTCGGCGCAGTCTGCCATCTTCTGCCGGAGGACACCACCGACCACCCCGCCGTGACCTATCACATCACCGACGAGCGCATCGCCCGCTTCGACGGCTCCTGGCTCGTTCCCGTGAATTACGGCACCACGACCCTGACCGCCGACTGCGGCGGGTTTACAGCGCAGTGTACCGTAACGGTGGTCAGGCCGGAGGAACAACCGTAGGAACAGGCAAAGGCGGGCACCGTGCAGTGCCCGCCTTTTGTTGTCAGAAATTGAGGATTGACAGAATCGTAAATAAAGCCATCATAATAATGGACATTCCGCAAAGCAGGAGAGCAACAAAGTTCAGGATTCCCGGTTTCTCTGCCGTTTTGCTTGTATCATACGCATATTTGAACAGACAAATTTCCAGCAGCAGCATAGGGGCATACATCCGCACACTGCGGCCACTCTGCTCAAAGAATGTATAGCAGCTGGACGCCGTAAGGATCGCGCACAGCAAAATCATCAGCACACTATTCAGCGTCCGCCGCCAGCTACTTATAGCGGGGCGTGCGGGTTGGGCGGGCTGCTGCTTTTTCTTTTTACCACTAGACTTTTTCTTATGCTTGGGCTTACTGTTGAGACTGAAATCCCCACCGTATTCTTTCTCTTTGCGTTTAAAATCTTCTCTGTACCAATCGCGATCTTCGACGCTCATTTGTGTTTCCTTTCTGCGCTTTCATTTTAGCTTTATTATAAAGCGAATACAGAGAAAGGTCAATCTTTTTATGACGGCAATTGAAGATACTGCATGTTTTGCCTTTTACTTCAAAAGTTTGGTACGATTGTGGTTACACGTCAAAAGGTAAAGGAAATTGGGGACTACTTTGGTGACCCTCCCGTCCATCTCCCGCGCCCTAAAAACAGCCCGCGGGGCTGTTTTTGCCCCGCGGGACGCGGACGCGGGGCCTGGGCTGTTCGATTCCCGTACTCCTCTACTCCTTACAATGTACAATAAAAAGAAAAAAGCTCAACCTCTTGCGAAGTTGAGCTTTTTGGTGAACCAAACCCGAGCAAAAACGAACCGCGCTCTCGGTCGTTTGTTCGGTATTTTTCCCGTGTAAAAATCTCTCTTTGCTATTGCTTGCGGCGGTTCCGTTATCGGGGCCGCCGCTTTTTTTGCTTTCCGGGCCCGGCGGGAGCGTCTCGACGTCGCCCGTGCTCTCAAGCATTTCGGCGTAACTGATTTGTTTACCGCCGCGCACGTTGAAATAAATAACGATTCGGTCGTCGTAGACGTACACGGAATTTATGAACGTCTCGACAATGCGCCGCCGAAACTCGGCCTCGAGGGGGTCGCCGTTGCAAAATTGCTTTAACCACGCAACGACCTCGTCGCGGGTGTACGTTATGGCCGCCGCGATTTTGAGCCCGGAGAGCTCGGCCTCGAGCTCGCTTTTCTGCGCCTCAAGCTCGACGACGTGCTTATTTATACGATCGACCGCCGCCGCGCTGGGGGCCGCAAAGAGCAAGTCGGTCGTTTTGTCGAGATCGCGGTCGAGCTTT
>CEAB01021497.1_pt1 | contig 10224 bp, 8 predicted proteins | sample 557651 | NCBI WGS metagenome assembly CEAB01 (sample SAMEA3182046, study PRJEB8094) | gut metagenome | biome: human; feature: gut; material: Stool; isolation source: human stools | place: Canada | collected 2011-11-15
GTACCGTTAAGTTTCGGATTTGCGGCAGTTCCGGAAACAGTAATATTTAAACCGGCATCCAATGATGATTTTGAAAATGCGCAAATACCCATTTTCAACTTGGATTTCGTGTTTATTTTCAGATTATCAATTGTTGTGTTTTTATCAAGCAATACTGCCCCGTTTACGGACAATAACTGCTTTCCTCCGACAGGTTTTGTAATGTCACTTGCGCCATCAACGAAAAGACCTGAATCCTTAATATTAATCTTATTGTTTTCAACAGTTGCGTTGAGTTGAACAACTGAGTTATGTCCGACCGCTTCGTTAATCGAAACGGGAGTTATGTAATTTGCAGAAGAACCGTACATTCTCGCAACGATATTTTGTTTCTTATCATTTCCCGTAACGAGTAATTTCACGGGAATTGAACCTTTTGAGGACAAATACAGTGCAATATCTTTGCCTGCAAGGTTTTTCAAAACGGCAGTTTGAAGATTACCCGCCCCGTTTATCAAAATGTCGGGAGATTTTACATAATTTTTGACTGAGCCGTTGAGAGAGAAATCGGAAGTTCCGTTGATTACGACTTTTGTCGGCAAAATCGTAATATCTTTTTCGTTAAAATCGACCGCTGCCTTGGAGTTTCTAATATTTACACCCATTGCAGGCGCCGAAATCGAAAGGTTGGAATTTGAAATTTTTCCCTGATAGGTTTTCAAGTCAGATTTTATATTCACGTCACAAACACCGTTTACGATATTTATGCCGTTGACGTTATCTTTTACGACAAGGTTTACAACATTCGCATCAATAACAGGATTTAAGGCATTTAAGTTACCTTTTACCGCAATATTCAAATCCAATAAGCCGTTTTTGACCGAATATACATTTTTAATATCAGCAGGAGCAAAAGTCGAATACAAAGATGCCAAAGGCAAGTCTTTTGTATAAACCTTGATATCGGCATCAGCATTAGAATTTATTGAGCCTTGAGCCGAAAAAGGAGTTCCGTTTACAAGTGCGTGAGTATCTTTTATATATAAATTATTATTCTCAAAAGATAAAAGCGACTGAACATTATTAATTTTCAAGCTTGTTTTCTTATCGGAAATCATACCGTCAGAAAGTTTTATACTGCCTGATGAAACAAGCGTTTTCATATCTGTTTTGATATTCGCATCCGCAACAAAATAGCCGTTTAAAGTAACAGCATCCAAATCGTTTTGAATATTAAAACTTCCGAGCAAACCTTTGGTAATTTCCAAAATATTTGCAAGATAAATCTTATCGGAGTTAATTTTTAAGTCACAAGACGGCTTTTCCGAATAATTAACCTTACCAGAGATTTTAAGTTTTTGATTTTCGGCAAGCACCAACAAAGAATTTATATCCACATCATATTGATTAAATTTAAGGTTCAAATCGTTTGAAACTCTGTTTTTATCAGAGATTTTCATTGATAAAGACAATGCAGACTCACCGGTAATTTTTGGTGCATTATTGCCCTCTTTTATTACCAATTTCGCGTTTATATCGGATTTTAAATCGTAAGTTCTAAACATTTGAACAGGATTTATAAACGGAGTTTCTTGAGGAGTTTGAGCAGTTTCGGATTGTTTGATTTCCGGCATATAAGACTTTACGTCAATTGTTGCAGAAATGTTTTTAGCCTCATCGCTAAAAAGGTCACAAGCCGTATCAACTTTTATATTCTTACCGTCAAAAGCCAAAATTAAAGAATTACCGACAAGTTTTAAATAATGTCCCGATTTTAAATCATTCAATTTGGCGGAATAATTATTTATCGCAAATTTATTTACTTTGACCTTAAAATCAAAATTAAAATCATTTTCGGGAGTTTGCGCGGTATCGGATTTCGTATTTTTTTCTAAAAAATCAATCAAAGCATATTTGTTTCCGTCAACAATATCGATATTTACAGCAGGATTATCAATGTTTGCATAAGAAACTTTTACTGTCTTAAAAATCAAACTTGGCAAAGCAATTCTTACTTCCGCACCGTCTGTTTTTAAAAACGGGGTATCATCAGGGATAGAAACAGAACAGGATTTGACCTTTACTCCCGCTGAAAGCATCGGGGTCGTGACTATTTTTGCCCCGTCAAAGTCGACGGTTAAACCGCAAGAGTCCTTGACAACCTTTTGCAAATCGGATTTATAAGCGTTTAAATTTATAACATTCGGTAAAACCAACAAAAAGCATAAATATAAACCGACAAGCAATGCTGCCACTACGATTAAAGATATTTTCAAAATCTTATTCAATTGTAATCACCTCATGACAATACGAGATGATTATACAACAAAATCTGTTTCAAAAATCAGACAGTAGACTATGCCTATTTGAAAGTCGTAGTGTTGATGCCCTCTGCATCTTGCAAAAATGCTTTAACTTCCGCAGGCTTAATTGTCATAAGCGCGCCGCCGTTTTTCTTGAATTGCTGAGTTTTTAAATTGAAATTATCAAAATTGTATGAACGCAACTTGATTTGAGGATATTCAATCACATATAAAGGCAATCTCGGCATAAAGCGCGACAACAAATGTTCCTTAAACGCATACTGACCAGCGCTGTCTTGGTATAAATTTACATATACTGATTTGAAGTCGAACTTATCAAACTTAATCGTCTTCATAAAAAACGGAATTGCTTGAATTTCAACGGTCGTATTTTTAGAAGTTAAAAACAAACCTTGTTCTGAATCCATATCAAAATCGGGATATACCAGTTTCAAATCCTTAATTTGAAGTCCGATATCAAGTGACGGGGTTGTATAAAAATTCATCGACGAAAAGTCATTGTTAAACGCGAACTTGGCATGAATAAATTTTTTAACCGCCTGTTCCGAAACTGTGTTTTTTAAATATATCGGAAACGCATAAATCCATGAAAAATAAACTGCTGCAAATGCGAAAAACAACATTGCAAACACCATAAGTTTTTTGACCTTACGTTTTGCCTTACCTTGTTTTAATTTAGCGGAAGTGCTTTTTTTCTTTCCCGATTTAACTTTTTTTGCAGTTGAAGAGGTCTCGTCATTCACCTTTTTATTTGCAGGAACTGCACGGTTTGCGGGACGAGCAGAAGAGTTATTCATATTAACATTATTATTTTTGTTAGGAATGTTCTCTGACACTTTTATTCACCTCATCAGCATTCATTATAACTTATTTTAGAGAAATAACAAGCCGTCAATTTTCTGTTTTTGCAAGATGGCGATATACCTTTACCGCCGTGAAATAGTAAACAATCATCAAGACTACCAACAGGATGAAAGAATACTTAACATCACCGAAGGTTGCCCCCATTTGGTTGACCTTTACGATAGAATCCATTGCTCCCGTACAAGGTAAGGTCATAGACAAACCTCTAAGCAAAGACGGAATTGCTTCTTTTGGCCAAATAATCCCCGGCAAAAATGCCAACGGCAACGATATTACAACAATTGCAAGCAAAGAACTTTCTCTCTTCTTGAACAAAATCGTCAATGTTTGAGCCAAGAAAGATACCCCGAACAAATATGGCAGAAGAATAAAAAAGATTAGCCAAAAATTGTAATAGAATGAAAATCTGTACAACTCGGGAATTATTACAAAATACGTTATACAATGGCACAAGTATGTAACTACATGTGCAAAAGATTTTCCCAAAACAATGGATGGAATACAAGACTGTGAATAATGTTTGAACTCACCGAGTTCTCTTGCAGTACCGCATAATAACCCGACTCCGACAAGCATCGTTTGTTGCAAAATCAAAATCAAAACGGCAGGGAAAATATAACTTTCGTATCCGCCCGACGGGTTAAACAGAGGAGTTTCCGATATTTTAACAGGCATAGAAATCTCCAATGCCTTTCCGAAATCTCCAACTTGCTTTAAGACATTCTTAACCTCAATTTGCTTTGAAACAGTTCCGACAATCAAATTCATATTAGCCATAATTTGACGATATACAATAAGATACCCAGAATCCGTATAAACGGAAACAAATGTTTTCTTTTCCTTTTTAATATCTGATGAAAAACCTTGAGGAATATCAATATAAGCGTATATTTTCTGCTTATTCATCTCTTTTTTGGCAGACTCCAAATCCGTCGGATAAGAAACGATTTCCAAATAAGGACTTGCCTCAATCATCCTCACCAATTTTCTTGAAATATCTGAAGCATCATTGTCACAAACACCAATCGGGACATCCTTTATAACCTCTGTGGCATAAGGAATTGAATACACAAAAGAATATGACAACGGCGCAATAACAAGGATAAGCGCAGCGCCAAAGTCCACAAATATATTTTTAAGTTCCTTGAAAAATTCCCTGATTGTGTAAGCGATCATTACAAAAGCCCCCAACAGTTTTCATTTTGAGCACATCTTTTGAGTCTCGGAAACAACACCAACGGAAGAATACAAAATGCGACTAAAATGTAGCAAAGATAAATTTGGTCATGAATAGGAGTTCCCAACAAGGTTTGCCCGATTCCGATTTTCAACCAATGCTTAATCGGCAAAAACTGAGCATAAATTTGACCTAACATCGGCATTGCAAATACGGGATATGTTACTCCCGCAAAAGTAAATCCGAGTGCGGTATAAAACGAACCGCAACTTAGCGACAATCTCAAATTTGTCGTCAGAGCAACAAAAACAATACCCATACTTTGATAAGACAATATGAACAACAACATAGAGAATGCCAAAAAAGGAAGATTTCCGTTGATAGGCGCATTGTACGCAAGTTCATAGACTACAAACATGAAAATTCCGATAATAGTATACATAATGAAATACGGAAGCAATTTTGCATAAACCGCGACAAATATCGAATTTCCCGCAGTTTCAAGCCACTTGTCAGACGTTCCGTCTCTAAATTCCACACCCAATGCCCAAATTGCCGTAAAAGCAACGAGCAACTGTAAAATATGTGCAAATCCTGCAATAACGAGGAAATATGCGTAATTCAAATACGGATTGGACTTTACGTGTTCATCAATGCTAACAGGAAGAATGACCGCCTTTATCTTTTCGGACGGCATTCCCGCCGCGGCAAGTTTTTTCGCGCTGAGTTGTGCCTCTAACGTTTTATAAGTCGCCATTACATCTTTATAAATTACACCGCCCGTAAGCAAATACTGGTTGTTATATTTAAAAGAAACAACGGGCTGCATACCTTTTTTAATGTCTGACTCAAAATTGCTTGGAATTACAACAACCGCATAGGTTTTACCGTTCGTAATTTCAGACTTTGCCTGAAGTTCGTTTTCGGGACGAGAAACAATGTTGACGGCAGGTGCGGAATCCAACATTCTCGCAAATTCTCGAGAAATTTTAGAATTGTCGTTATCAATAAAACTTATCGGCAAATCTTTCGGAGATTCGTCTCGAAAAATATATAAAAACAAGCAGCACAATGCAATCGGAACAATTGTCAAAGTTATCCAAATCTGTCTGTTTTTAACTATTTTACGAATTTCTCTAAGAAAAACTGCTTTGAACGGCGACATACTAATCCATCCGAATAATTACACTCATACCGGGTTTAAATCCGTTCGGGATTTCAACAGGAACTGCTCTTACTTCAAAAGTTTTAAGGTCATATTCACCTCTTGCTCTTGTCGCCTTATAAGTTGCATAATTACCTCTTACGGCAACGTATGTAACAGTAAAAGGAACATCTTTCAGACCCAATGCGGGAATGTCAGCCAAAAATTCCGTACCTTGTTTGAAATCTTTGAGCAAATTTTCTCTTACGTTGAAAGTTGCCCACATATTTTTATAATCGTTCAAAACGATTATCGGGTAGCCTGTTCCGATTAATTCACCCTCTTCGGCAGAAATTTCGGAGACTTCACCGTCAATAGGTGCAGCGATTTTATTTTCGCGAACATAACTGTCGATTTCTTCAACCGCTGCAAGTGCTTGATTTACATTCGCGGTAGCAATGTTCTTATCTTCGGCTCTTGCGCCGTTTACTGCCATTTCATAAGTGGATTTTGCAGCCAAATACAAATTATAACTTGCATCAAGTCTTGCTTTTGACTCATCGGCTTTTTGAGCAGAAACAACACCGTCTTTGAAAAGGTTTTGCATACGGACATTAGTTTTTTGGGCGATTTCATAACCTGCTTTTGCTTCTAACATTTTGCTTCTGGCAGCAGCAACCGTTTCACTTCTGGAACCGTTATAAGCCTTATCGTGCATAGCAGATGCAGCATCCAATTTTGCCTGAATTTGATTTTGTTTTGCGTTTAATTCAGGGGTGTCTATTTCAACCAAAACATCACCCTCTTTAACCACATCGCCTTTATTTACTGAAATAAGAAGAACTCTTCCGGGGATTTTAGAGGATACATTTATTGTTTTTGCCTCTGCTTCACCCTGCAAGATTTCTTTTTCGGGCCAAAAGGCGAGCAATGCAAGTGCAGATACTACAACTATTAAAGTTATGATGAGTAATTTTATCTTATGTTTCATAATCCACCTATAATTGTTCCGTTTCGGAATTATTTATGTATTCAAAAATTTTGCCTGTTTGACCTTCTAATCTTAAAAGTTCAATCAAAGCAATATCAAACTTGTACAACGCATTGAGTCTGTCTATTTTTTCGGCAGAGAGTGCGACTTGCGCATCTGTTACTGACAAAGATGTCGAAAAGCCTTCTTTGAAAGACAAAGTTGTCACTCTGACGGCTTCTTCAGCGCTTTTTATTGAAGAATCCGTACTTTCATATTGTTCTTTCGCCTTTAATAACTCATTATAAAGTTTGTCGGCATACGTCATCAAAGTCGTTTGGATATCGGCATGTTCAAATTCGACTTGAGATTTCAACGCTTTAGCGGCTTTAACGTTATTTAATCTTGAAAAACCGTCAAAAACCATCCAGTTCGCAGTTGCGGCAAATGCCATTCTCGGAACCAACGGAGAGAGAGAATCGTTCGCAAAAATATCATAAGCGCCGACCGTGACAATCGGAGAATAATCAGCGAGTTTTGCTTTGTAATTTGCGTTAACAACCTTGTTTTTACCCTCGGATTGTTTTATCAAAGGCGAATTTGCAAGCACTTCGTTTTTAATTACTTCAATATCCGGCAAATCGTTTTTGTATATGAAAAGTCTTGATGTCGGGTTAACGGAAACTCCGTCCAAGTCGACATTTTGAGCCTTAACAAGTCTTATAAGAGCATCATTTACGACTTGCAAATCTCTCTTTGAAGCCTTTAATTCTCTGTCAGCCTTTGCAAAAGCAACCTCTGCATGCAATGTTTCCGAATGAGCGATAAAGCCTTCTTTTTCATATTTTTTTGCATCTTCCAAGTGTTTTTTTGTAGCATCGTAAACATCCTGACGAACTTTTACGACATCTTGAGCCAAACAAACACCGTAATAACGCTTAATTAAGTCCGATGTAAGATTTCCTTTAACCTCTTCCAATTTATAATCGGAAATTTTGTATTTTGCAGAAGCAGCCTGATTTGCTGCGATAATTTTACCGCCCGTGAAAATGTTCCAAGTTATTGCCCCGCTTGCTTCCCAAAGGTTTTTGTTTTGCAAGGTCATTGTTTTGGTAACAGGCGCCAAAGGTGCCATATTAACGTGCATTGCAATATCGTGGTCGAGCATTGCAACTGTTGTATTAATGCCGACTTTAGGTGAATATAAGCCCAGAGCGGCATTTTTTTGATGTCTTGCAACATCCTTTGCTTTCATAGCCGCTTTTAAAGAATTATTGTTTACAAACATCAACTCATACGCCTGTTCAAAAGACATATCATAAGAGTCTTGACCCTCTTGTGCAAACGCATTTACACCGAATATAAATATAAAAAACAATAAAAATATAATAGTAACTTTTTTCATAAATTCCATTCCAAAAAATTCAGAAATAATTATAATACAGAAATCTTGTTTTAGATACTAAATGTTAAATAATATATAATTGATTACAAACAAGAAACTATATTATAATATAGACTAATAAAGAGGAGTCAAAATAATGGCGAAATTTAAAAGTTGCAATTGCATAGAACACGAACTGGTTTTGGATCACATGAACGCGGTTCGTCATTGTTCCAATCACAACATGGAATTTGGCGGAAGACCAATAATTTACGATTATTTTGACGGCACGAATTTTACAAAAGAAGACTTTTTTGCAAAAAAATGGGAACTTCGGAAAATGTTTCGAGAAGGCAAATGCCCTGAAACCTGCACAAACTGCTTCCACTTGGCAGAAAAAGAGTGGGATGATGACAACTACATTGATTTTATCCTTTTGACTCCCTGGGCAGAATGCAATTCTCAATGCATATATTGCCCTGTTTGCACGGATGTCAATGTAAAAAACAACACTAAAAAATACGACTATTACTCAGTTGTTAAATACATGATGGAAAACGATTTTTTCACAAAAGAAACGATTTTCGATTTTGCAGGTGGCGAACCCACTATGTACGAACGTTTTGACGATATTTTGGAACTTATTTTTGAAAGAGGATACAAAAATGTCGTTATTCACACAAACGGCATAAAATACTCCGAAACAGTCGCAAAACTTATCCATCACGGTCAATGCAAGGTTTTAATCTCATCCGATTCCGCGAACCGTGAATTATACAAAAAAATTAAGCGCGTAGACGAATTTGACAACGTAAAAGAAACCTTGCGCAAATACGCAGCGGCACAAGACGTTAAGCCAAACGCATTAAGAGCAAAATACATCTTAATCCCGGGAGTAAACGACAAAGAAGAATATATCGTCGAATGGCTCGACATGTGCAAAGAACTCGGTATTATTTCGGTAATTTTAAACCTTGATTTCAACTGGCTTATTAAAAATACCGATTTGGCATACAAACAAAAAGATATACCCCGTTCGCCCGAAAACACGACGTTGAAACTTTATGACCTTATTGATTTTACGAAAAACGAAGCGCAAAAACGAGGAATCGTAACATCTTTGTACGGCGAAATTTTCACGGTCAAAACTCTTGTAGAAGGTGAAGTTACGCTAAACGTAATCGACGATTAATAATAACCGCGCTCTAAAATTTTAGAGGCAACAATATCAACACGCGGAGATAAGCCGAATTGCTGTGTTTTTTTTTGATCAAAATCCGCTAATTCATATAATTTCGGCGAAAGTTTTTTGCCTTTTTTGAAGTTTACCGCAAGGCAGAATTCAATCGTGAGTTCATTTTGAACGACATTCAATTCTTTGAGCATCAAAAGCCAATCCAAAATATCCTGCTCGGTATCGTTAACACCGTCGACAATCAAATATCTGATAACCACTTGATTTTTATCCTTTGCGCAGGCAAGATATTTTATTATATTATTTTTTACCGAAACAAATCGGTTTCGACGTTTAATTCGCGCAAAAGTCTTTGCATTTCCCGCTGAAACAGTCACGGACATAAACGTTTTTTCGTTTTGCAGAAGTTTTGCTATATCCTTAGAATATTTGACTCCCGATGTCATTATGTAGCAACTTTTTATGTCGGATTTTAAAATAATATCGGACAACTGCGGCAACTCACCAAGCAAAGCAGGCTCTCCACCTCCGAATTCAACATCTGTATTTTCAAATTGATATTCTTCAATCAAATTTGCAACAGGGTAAATAGGCGGTAAAACTTCGTCCGTGAATTCGTTTTTAGTATCAAATTGATTAAATCAATAGATGCAACCGCAATTACAATGCAGCCAATGAAAGAATGCAAGAAAAGAAATTTTTCCAGAATATTCCCAATCATCTTCACGGAAATGCTCGCAATCGGCACAGCATTCGGGGTAAATTCCGTTTTTACAGTCATTAATAATTTTTTCTCTCGCGCTTTCAATTTGTTTTTTGGACAAATTTTTCAAATCAGAAACTAACGGCGGGCCTATTTTAACCTGATTGCAACACTTAACCCTATCCGGAAAAAATGCCAATCCTGATAAAAGATATCTACAACATTTGAATTTCATACGATTTTTGTCCGATTATTAATAACACCGCTAAAATACATTGTACCAAAAATTTTAGACAAACTTATACCAAATTGCTTACTTTTACAATCCAATTTTTCACAAAAAAAATCGGAATGACAGGATTTGAACCTGCGACCCCTGCGACCCGAACACAGTGCGCTACCAAACTGCGCTACATTCCGATTTTTTATATTTGTTGTATTTTATCGACCCTCACGCAGTTTGGCTTTAATTGGAATTTGGCTT
>CEAB01064576.1_pt1 | contig 10214 bp, 11 predicted proteins | sample 557651 | NCBI WGS metagenome assembly CEAB01 (sample SAMEA3182046, study PRJEB8094) | gut metagenome | biome: human; feature: gut; material: Stool; isolation source: human stools | place: Canada | collected 2011-11-15
TGCGCTTCGATCTCAGGCGGGAGCCGCAAAAGGATAGCTGCAAAGCAGCGCAAGGAAAATGCAGTTTTCCTTGGGATGGAATCGGGCTGGCGCACAAACGCCAGCTTCGATTTCATCGAGCCGTCTGCAAGACCGCAATTTCACCGGAACGGTGTATAATTGCGCCCTTTATTCTAAAGGGTGCGGAACGCTGCGGCTTTCGTGCAGGTCGTGAATCATCTTTGCAAGAGCCAGCGCAACTTCCGGCTGACGGAACGCAATTTTCAGCAGCTCCATCACCTGATCGTTGGTGAGTTCTTCCGGCGCAATCAGAAAACTTTCCAGCATTCCGGCACGGGTACACAGCCGATGCACACGGGCCTTGCGGGTCAGCTCCGGTATCTGGTGTTCCAGAATTTTCTCCCGGTGCTGGTAGTAGCGCAGCTGCTGTTCTGCTTTGGCTTTCTCGCTGCGGAGATAGGCGAGATCGGTTTTCGGTTGGGTCAATGGCATCACGCTCCTTTTCAAAAGTTGGTTGTATTCGACATTTTTATTGGTTCGTGGTACACTACACACAATCAATGTGAATAGAGGTGACTGCGTTGCTTGCGTTATATCTAAGTGTGCTTGATGATCGAAACTTTGAAGAAGATTTTACCGAGGTGTACAATACATACAAACGGCTGGTTTACCATACCGCTTACAAAATCATGGATGATTCGTATCTGGCAGAGGATGTGCTACAAGAGGTATTTTTGTACGTTGCAAAAAATTTTTCTAAAATTCATCGAGAAAACTGTCACGAACTCGCTGCTTATCTCGTTAGTTGTAGTAGAAGCCGTGCATATGATATGCTTCGCAAACAACGAGAAGAATTGCTGGAAGATGTCCCAAACGAACCAGATGCCGCTCCGGTGCCGGATGATGCAGCAGTTAGCACCGATAACATTGAACGTCTAACAGAACTGATTGGCCAAATGAAACCGATGTACCGTGATCCGCTACGCCTTTTGGCAATGGGATATACAAACCGTGAGATTGCAAAATCGCTGGGATTAACGGATGAAGTGGTACGAACACGGCTCTTTCGAGGACGAAAACTATTATGGAAGGAGATGAACAGCCATGAGTGAGCGGACAGACATTTCATTTGATGCGGCTTTGATGATGGCACTTCGTGCAGATGCGCAAAGAGAACTGGATTCGCTTCCAACGCCAAAGCAGTTTGAGGAAATCTACCCAGATACGTCCCAATGGGACGAACGAATGACAGAGGCCTTAAAGAAGAAAAAGCACCACCCAGTGTTGAAACGAGTACTAATTGCGGCATTGACACTCGTAATGCTGACGGTTGGTGCTCTTGCGGTCAGCGCTGATTTCCGCAGGGCAGTCTATACGATGATTCAAAAATTTCTGCCCATTGAGATGCAGCTGACTTATCAGGTGGATGGCGAACCGCTGGAGTGGCTCCCGGATGGATACAGCGACCATTATGTGCCGAACGGCTTTGAAATGGACGATGTGCAGAAATTTGAGCGAGCAGAAAACTTTTTACATGTTTACTCGTCAAAAGAAACAGAGGAAAGCTACACAGTCCGTTGCTCAATTATCCAGCCAGGGCAGCAGTCCCTGTTTGATAATGAGCATACAGTGTACGAAACCGTAAAGGTCGGAGAAGCAGATGGTGTACTTGGAACCAGTACGGATGAACATGGAAAGAATGTTTATACTCTAAGTTGGGAACATCGGGGGATTACACATACCGTTATGGGAAACATTCCATACGATGAGATTATGAAAATTGCGGAAGGTATCCGTTAAGAAAGCTGGACACTTGTGAGAGTTCACAAATGTCTGGCTTTCTTTTTGTCTGAACTTACAAAGATGGAAAATTTGAAAAATTTTCTCCTGAAAATTGAAACGAAGCGAATGCGAATTGCGTTGATTATACAAAGGCTCTTGATGGGAGCAAAAAAACGGAGGTGTATGTCTATGTCGAAAAAGCGTTTGTTGTCCATTGTTGTTTCAGCGGTGATTCTCTTGAGCTTTGCCTGCACCGCAATGGCCGCTGAAAAGTCTGAACGGTATGTAGGCGATAGTACGGTCAACGGATCTATTTACCAAACATACTATCAGGTTGATGCCCAGACTCGAACTGGAGTAAAGAAAATCAGCGTTTCAGGCGTTCTCTATGAAAAGGGGACAATTGGAACATGGCAAAAAGTAAGTAGCTGCTCAAACAGCAGCACGACCTCAACCTGCATGGTGAGCAGTAGCTTTAACACTAAGCCCGGAAAATCTTATAGGCTTGAGTATTCTGCGACCTTTAGCTATTCCGATGGACGGAGCGAAACCATTACCGGAAGTACCAGTAGATAAGTGGAGTTTGTTATATATTTCAGCAAGTTAGAAAGGTGTGAGGTAATTATAAAGGCGAGACCAACGCGAGTTATCCGATACCTAGCTATAGTCGCACTGTGCTTGCTTTTGGGCTTTATGCTTGGAAGAAAAAGCAAATATGAAAAACGAGATTATTTGAAACAATTCAAAATTGGAAAAGCAACATACTCTGAATCGTTGATATATGAGGCTTATGGCGGATTGCAAAATGATGGGATAATGTTAGCGGTATACTACGATGTGGATGCAGCCAAAATTATTCATCAACTCGATTCATGGGAGAAAATTAATGATTCTCCAACCATATCTTCTATATTAAAAAATGTGTCGTCATATTTTGGATTAGATTTTGTGATTCCTGAAATTGCAAGTGGAAATTTTTTTCTTTATGATAATAGTCAGCATAAGGAACTACGCTCGGAAGCCGAAATGAATACATTGCTTTTACATTCTGAAGATGTGAATTTTAGTCTCGTTGTCTGGGATGATGAGAAGCACACAATTTATATAGTAGAGTACAGAATTTAAGGAGGTTCGTTATGAAGAGGTTCGTATCATTAATTCTTTCAGTGTGTTTTTTGTTTTCGATAAATACTGTGTCTTATGCTGCTAACATAAGCAGCCGTAAAGCTAGCAATCCTGTTATTCAAAGCATGAATGATAAGTATCATGTTGATTTTTCGGGAATGTCGATAGATGAATTAAATAAGTTTATCGATAAGATGAAAGATGAAGATCAAACACGTGCATCTGGAAATTTGTTAAATAATACACAGCTTGCATGGTTGGCAGCTGCGCAAATTGCACGGGATAAGGGATATGAATGTGCGGCTCTTATGGTTGAATTCTCTGTATATAATATTGACTATTCTGAGAGTGTGACGGATTCTTCGACGCCATTGCTTGACAAGTTAAACACGACAACAGTTTTTAATAATTATAAAAACAAAGTACTTAATAGTGGCTTGAAAGATTTTAGTGGAGGAAGTTGGTCTTTTACAATTCAAAAGTCTGATAATGCAGATTTATTCTATGCATTGCATAGGGTAAGCACCTCTGGAACAGGCTTCATGATTGGTAATTCTATAATGTATTACTTGATTACCGTTCATGACACATTTGATTTTGCATATGACAACAACTATGACGACTTGTTTACTACTACAGTGAACAATTGGGCTTGGTTGTGCCAGCAGACGCATGTGTTGAATCCCATAGAGATAAATCTTAGCACGGCTATTGGATAAAAAATCAGTGGTATTTATTTTTTTGCGAAAGTAAAAGTTGAAATCTAAAATAAGGATGGCTCTAACGTATGAAAAATTTTACGGAGGTGTTTCCAATGCAGAGCAACTGATGTATAAGAAATCTTGTGTATACTCTAAAAGTAAAGAAGGAAAATTAAAATAGCTAGTGAAAAAATATCTCGTAGAATTTTTTTGAAAGCAAGTGGGATTGTGGCTCTTTCTTCAATGGAGCTTAACTCTGGGCTGACTGCTTTTGCAGATAATCAAAGTGATGGAAGCAAATCTCATATCGAGAGATACCATAGATACGATTTTGATACAAAAGAAGAATCTATAGAGGAAATTATAGTTGAAACCAATTCCTTCACGGATGGAGAGACAACTGCAGGCTATTTTCCAAATGGAAAGATTTCGGATATTGATCTATCCGATCTGTATGCGATTATCGGAAGCAATGATATCACTGTTGTTGATAATCCAACGGCAACACCATATTGTAGTACGGTATGCCTACAGATAACGACCAATAATGGAGGGACAAATTATGGTTCTGGATTTATGATTGGGCCTAATGCACTTGCAACAGCAGCACATAATCTATACAGTATAAAGGAAAAAGCCTACGTTAAGTCGGTAAATGTCGCACCTGCTCGATCTGATAATAGTAAACCTTTTGGAAGCGAAAATGTATCGGCAAGTTCGATGATTGTTAGTGATTCTTATCTTGCTGGAACAAGTTCGGAGGATTGGGCGATTATTACGCTCAAGAATAATTTAGGAACGAAAACGGGATGGCTTGGGTTACATTGGCAGTCTAGCAATTATTCATCATCACAGTTGGTGTATGCTTATGGCTATCCGAGCCAAATAAATGGTGCCGATGCGAGATATCGGATGTGTAAATCTTCTGGGTATATTAGAAGTCAGACTTCAAAATATCTCAAGGGCGATTGGGATTTGACAGGTGGCTTTAGTGGTGGTCCTCTTGTAGAATATATTTCTGGAGCTGGGTATGTAGCTATCGGAATCCATAAAGATGGAAGCACAATTGATGGTTCTTCATATCCAACTTCTTATACAGGGGCATTGAGAATAACACAATCGCTTTATACGCTGTTCCTTTCATACAGAGGTTGATAAAATGAAATGCAAACGGAAGATTATGGTTGGCATAGCATTTGTGGCAGTGGTTCTCTGCATTCTATTTCAATCGAATACATTCGGAAGAAAAAAATCGGAACTTATAATTGAAGAAGTTGACCTGAAGAACAATTGTATTTATGCGACTGCAAAAAATCAATTATATGATACGGATGACAATTATATAATTTATGGCGTATCAAACTACTTGAAAGGAAATCTTCAGTTGTCGTATCTTAAAGAAGGCGAAAGCATTCTTGTGATATCAAACGGTAAGGTGTTGCTATCAGATCCGTATCAATTTGATAAAATATACAGTATTCAACTGTTGCAATAGCGTTTCATTTTCTCAATAAATAATATAAGCTATTTACAGCTGCCTCCTCTGTTAAGTGGTGGTGCAGTGCTTATTCTCAATAACGATGCGATTGATGAAAATGATAGACCTTTTTGGAATTTAGAATTTTCTCAATAATCAAGCCCCCAAAATGGCAAACTTGAAATCATCGAGAGATACATAAAATATAGGGTTAAATCGACTTTCGTGTCGAAAAAACAAGTGCTAGAAATAGCAAAATCCATTGAATTTTAGAATGACATTTATAAGAAACCAGTAGATTTGCCTGATATTTGTGATTTCTTTGACCGTTGGGCCATTGATTTTGCACTACATTGATTTTGCACTACTATGAGCAAAGGAAAAACTTAAAATAAGCAAACAACCCGCCATTTGCAGCGACTGCAAGTAGCGGGTTGTTTGGCCTATTTAGAGGTTAGTCTTTCAGTTTGCCATGGTCACAGCCAAGTGAGAGATAATGCTCAATCTCACCACTCAGCACAAGCTGGACGCACTCCAAGGGCTTGTTGTATAGTAGCCAATCAAGTTCAGCTCGCTGTGCCGGGGTATTGCCGTATTCGTCCTCGATGGCAAGGCAGTCAATGGCAATGGCAGAGCCATCAGCGAACTGGGCTTCCGCTCGGTTGGTGTCCATATTATAGTGCCAAGAACGTGCTTTTTGAGAACTATTCTGGTCAAAAATTCGATTTTGTTTCATTTGAATGCCCTCTTTGATGCTTTTATGATTTAGTTTTTTGACGAGATGAGGTCTCTTTTTTCTTTCTCTTGAGTCACCCAACCGCACTATCCTGCATCCGTTGCACAGACAATGCTATCCACATCTGGGCGGTTCATCAGCTTTTGCAGAATGCCAAACTGCTTTTTGGTGGACGTAGACACGAGGTACTGCCACTGCTGCGGCAGGATGGGCAGGTCGGCAATGCTCCACTTGATGAACTTTTCATCGTAGACATTGGGCGGGGCAAGTTCCACCAGATGACCAATGCACCAGCTTACCAGATAGCCGTTGCCCTCAAGGTAGCCATCCTGACGGCTGGTGGCACCAAGGACTTTTGCATAGGACATAGCGACGGATGGCTTTTCCGCCACGACTAATTTTGCGATAAGAATCCCTCCATTCTGTTTCGGATTGCAATATGTACGGCGGCAAGCGCCGCCTTGAAATCAGATGGGTTCGGTGTCCTGCTCGTCCGGGGCTTCGTCCTCATCCGGCACATCGGTCGGAATCTCAAAATCGCCCTTGTCCTCGGTGTAATTTGCATCAGGGTCAAGGGCTTCTTTTTCAGCCCGCTTTTTCTGTTTCTGCTTTGCGAAAGCATAGAAAATGCCGCCTGCCGCCAGTGCGATCAGCACGACCACGCCCAGAAAGCCGGACGCGATCTTTGTGACCTTGTTTTCCTTGGGCTGTTCCGTGCCGGATGCTGCCGCTTCTTCCGCAGCTTTCTTGGCTTCTTCCTCGGCTTTCAGCCTGTCCTGTTCAGCCTGTGCCGCTGCTTCTTTTTCGGCGGTGTAGGCATCGGCGGCATCTTCTTCCATCAGAGCCAACAGGTCGGCTTCATCCACAAGATTCATAAAGTGGACGGTCTGCTGCCCTTTGGCGTTGCGGTCAATCACCAGATAGAAAGTCGCACCCGACTTCGACACCAGCGTGATGAACTGCTGTCCGCTGCCATCCGAATAGTCGGTGTGGTAGTCATCCACCAGTGTCAGATTGCCCTCCGGGGTCAGGGCACCAGAGGTTTCGTCCGTGATGGTGACAACATCCTCCACCACTTCCGGCAGAACCGGTTGCTCCACCGGGGCAGCTTCTCCCTCAAAAGCAAAAGCGGGAGCCGCCATGCCAGCGCACAGTGCCGCCGATACCAACAGCGCACTCAGTTTCTTAATCTTCATCTGCATCGACCTCCTTCTCAAAAGTTGCACCCACAGCAGACAGCGCAGCTGGGGTCGGGGTGGCGGTTGCGGACTGCCGCAGCAGGGCAGCAAGCTGTTCCGGCGTGACCTTTGCAGTCCGCACCATCTCGTTGACCTCGGCGGAATCTTCCTCCTGAATGCGCCGCTCCAGAATCTCGATGCGGTTGTTCAGCTTGATGCGGCGCTCCTTCTCTTTTTCCAGCATCGCCCGCAGCTTATCCGATTTTTCGCTCATAGTTGAACCCTCCATTTCATTTTGAAAGTCGCCCAAAACCGGACAGGTATTTCTGCCAGTAGGACGAGTGAATATCAGCATACTTTATGGGGTCTCCGGCAGACACCATCTTGCCATTTCCAAGGTAGTAGAGTAGGAAAGTGCCGCCTTATCGTATTTCTACGACAGGTTTGCACAGACCTCTCCCAGAACCGTGCTTGCGCCTCTCAACGCACACGGCTCCCCATTTTTTGCTCCATTTCAAAAGTTATTCCGTTTTAGTTCCATGATGAATTCTCATGTGGCATTTGTGGCACACAACGATTGTCTTGCGCCTCTTTGCCAGCATGACTTTTTCCCAATCAGCTTTACCTTTCAGGTTTTTGACCTTGTTTACATGGTGGATTTCATAGCTATCGCTGTCTGTACAGCCGCAGACTTCACAGACTTTGGCCTTCAGACGTTCCTCGAAGGAGGTTGTGTTGTGCGAATAGCGATACGCCAAATCGGGCACTTTTTCCGTCAAATCTTTGCCTTTGCAATCGCTGTACTTAGCGAACATCATACGGCGTTTTCCCTTTTTGGTTTCATACGGAACGCCCCATGCACCAGTCCCATCTCTGTATTCATAACGAACCTTAGCAATTCGGGAGCGATGCTTGTTTGCGAGTGTTTTCAGACAGCTGTATTCCATCAGATAACCAAAGTAAACGAGCTTGTTGAAGTTGCTTGCAATGGCATAATAGTTACAGAGTCCTCGGAGTTCCGCATTATAAATCATTACGATTTCCAAATCCGTGCGGTTCAGCAGAATTGGGCGATGAATAGGAATCAACCTCTTTCCATCCCTTTCAGCGATGCTATGGGACAGTAAATAGGTCTCCACCTTATCTTTCAGTGGAATATTGAGTTCCACTTTGTTGTTCATAGTACGCATTTTTCGTTTTCCAGAGCGTTTGACACTGGCATCCCTGCGCACCCGAACATCAAAACCAAGGAATCGGGCAGGAGTATTGCTGTGCGTAATAAGGGTCTTTTCTTGACTCAACTCCATTTTCAGAGTGTCCCGGACAAAATCCGTGAGTTTTGCCTTAATCGCTTCGCATTCCTCTCTTGTCCCATTGACTGCAATCAGAAAGTCATCTGCATAGCGAACATATTTCAATCGCTTATCGGTACACGCTTTTGCAGGTGTCCGAAACAACTGCTTTGTCAGTTGCTTGTGCTGAGCAATCAGCTGCTCCCGCATTGTTCCTTCAGCTTTCTTGATTTTCTCATGCAGTGCATCTCGTTTGTGCCTTATTGTGTTGTATTCTTCCGTAAAGTTTCTCGGATTGTATCCGTGGTCAAATTCCTTCTTCAGCTGCATAATATACCTGTCCAGTTCGTTCAGATAAATGTTTGCAAGAATCGGGGAGATGATTCCACCCTGCGGGCATCCGCTATAGGTTTCATGGAAGTTCCAATCTTCCATATAGCCGGCTTTCAGAAACATACGAATCAGGTTCAGAAAACGAGCGTCCTTGATTTTTCGGTTCAGCACATCAATCAGCGTGGAATGGTCGATATTATCAAAGCATCCCTTGATGTCACCCTCAATGAACCACTTTGCTCCGGTAAACTCATGCTTGATCATGGCAAGTGCCGTGTGGCAGCTTCTGCCCGGTCTAAAGCCGTGGGAATAGATAGAGAAAATTGGCTCGTAGATGGCTTCCAGAATCATACGGATAGCTTCTTGCACCAGCTTGTCAGCGAATACAGGAAGTCCCAACGGGCGCAGCTTACCGTTCTTCTTTTGAATATAGGTTCTGCGTACCGGCTTGGGTTCATATGACCCTGTTCTCAATGCTTCAATGATGGCTGTCACATACTGCTCGCTAAATCCATCAGCCGTATCATCATTCACACCCTTCGTTCCTGCACCCTTATTGGAGTAAAGATGCTGGTAGGCAATGAAGTAAATATCCGGCCTCAAAAGATAGCGGTACAGTCGTGTAAACACTTCATCTTGGTTCTTTTGGGAATTTTCTTGTAATTTTGTTAAAATCTCCATTGTTGATTTCATTGAGGCTTTCCTCTCTAATCAATTTCTGATTTTAATGCGCAAAAAACTGCTTCTCTTCGCCATGTGAGCGGCTTTCCCGCATCCGATTTTACGGCTTTTCCTGTCAATTCAGGATTCTCGGACTACTATAGAAGCTCCGTTGTCATGCCAGATTTTCAGTGTCATCTTTCTAGCATAGCTTTGAAATTTATCACATTACTGCATTACACATAGCTTTTTCAAGCGTTCTGGTTTAGACAATCTCCAGTTGACGATAGTAGTAGGTCAATGTGAATTATCGGATATGCTTTCGTTCCGTTACTATCGGTTCTCCGACGTGCCGTACAGGGGATTAGCAACCCATAGGAAGGACTCTATTTCCTATGGTCTCTGTACCAAAGGTTTCAGACAATTTTCCTTTGCCCACACGTAACGAGGGCTTGGAACTCACCTTAAACAATTCAGTTTTATCCTTATATTCACTTATCCTTGCGGTTCAGTCGTGCCCGATTGTCTTTAGGCAACTTACCGCTTTCCTGCCGTGCTCTTTTCCCGTACATCTTTCGACTTTCGGTAAAGCAGGTGGATTCACGCGTTGCTTTGCGGGGTAGTACCTTAGCCACAGCCTCCTTTCTCTACTTCTACTATCGTCCTTACTGGACGCACGATGCCCACATGACTTTTCCCCGGGGTATCATACGTTCCCTCGAAGAAAACAAGGTCACCGGGCTTTGCTTCGGCCTCGCTGATGTGTTGGCTCTTGTTCCACAAGCCGTTGGCGGTGGTGCGCCCCACATCATAGCCGTTCTGGTTGTACACCCAGCAGACGTAGCCAGAGCAGTCAAATCCGGTTTCCGGGGTGGAACCGCCCCAGACGTAGGGCGTGCCCACATACTTTTGGGCTTCCTTGTAGATGGC
>CEAB01075004.1_pt1 | contig 10135 bp, 8 predicted proteins | sample 557651 | NCBI WGS metagenome assembly CEAB01 (sample SAMEA3182046, study PRJEB8094) | gut metagenome | biome: human; feature: gut; material: Stool; isolation source: human stools | place: Canada | collected 2011-11-15
ACCTCGGCGCCCATGCGGATAGCCTCCTTGAACGTGGGGGCACCCACGGGACGGATCATGAACTCCTGGAATGCGATCGGGGCGTCCGAGTGCGAACCGCCGTTGATGATGTTCATCATCGGGACGGGCAGCGTCTTGGCGTTCGCGCCGCCGATATAGCGGTAGAGCGGCATGCCGAAATAGTCGGCAGCGGCACGTGCAACGGCCAGCGACACGCCGAGGATGGCGTTTGCGCCGAGCTTCGACTTGGTAGGCGTACCGTCGAGCGCGATCATGGCCTTGTCGATACCCACCTGGTCGGCAACGTTCATGCCGATGATGGCCGGGGCGATCACCTCGTTGACATTCTTGACGGCGTTCAGTACGCCCTTGCCCAGGTAACGGCCCTTGTCGCCGTCGCGGAGCTCGAGCGCTTCGTGCTCGCCCGTCGATGCGCCGCTCGGAACGGCTGCGCGTCCGAATGCACCCGAAACGGTGCGAACTTCGACCTCGATGGTCGGATTGCCTCGCGAGTCGAGGATTTCCCTTGCGTGAATCTCTACAATCTGCATAGTTGTAAACGTTTGAATTTATGGTTTGAAATAATGACTTCCTTTTTTGCACCGCAAAGGTACAAAATAATTGTGAATTGAGGTTTCCTAATTGTTATTTTTTTCACGAACGGCGCCTCGGGTTTCGGGGGAATCCCATAAATTATTATCTTTGCCCCCGAATGCACCCCATATACCCCTAAACAACTATCAATTAATGCGAAAAGTCCTCTCCTTCTCCTTGTTCCTGATGCTGGGACTCGTCATCTCCCAACTCCTCCCGGGGGCGCTCGGTGCAGGATACGCAAGCTTCAAAGCCTGCTCCGACACCCTGCTTTACGTCTGCCTGGGGTTCATCATGATCAACGTGGGGCGCGAATTCGAGATCGACAAATCCCGCTGGCGCTCCTACACGGCCGACTACTTCATCGCCATGGCCACCGCGGCGCTGCCCTGGATACTCATCGTACTCTACTATATTTTCGTCCTGCTGCCGCCCCCGCTGTGGGGCAGCGGCGAAGCCTGGAAGGAGAACCTGCTGCTGAGCCGTTTCGCAGCCCCGACCTCGGCCGGCATCCTCTTCACGATGCTCGCGGCGCTGAGCCTCAAAAAAAGCTGGATATACAAAAAGATACAGGTGCTGGCGATTTTCGACGACCTGGACACCATCCTGCTGATGATCCCCCTGCAAATCCTGATGATCGGCCTCAAATGGCAGATGTTCGCCATCATCGCCATCGTCGTCGTGCTGCTGGCCGCCGGCTGGCGCTGGCAGGCGCGGTGGAACGTACGGCAGGACTGGAAAACCATCCTCGGGCTGGCCGTCGTGGTCTGCGCCCTGACGCAGGCGGTCTACATCGCCACGGCGAAGCTCTACGGCCCCGAAAACAGCATCCATATCGAAGTGCTGCTCCCGGCTTTCGTCGTGGGCATGCTCATGAAACACAAGCACATCGACACACCTGCGGAGCAACGCGTCTCCACCGGCATATCGTTTCTCTTCATGCTGCTGGTAGGCCTCAGCATGCCGCTCGTCACGGGAGCCCCGGCCGACACCGCGGCCGCCGCTTCGGTCACGGGATCGCAGCCCATGATGCCGTGGGGCACCCTCCTCCTGCATGTCGTGGCGGTATCCGTGCTTTCGAACCTGGGCAAGCTCGTGCCGCTCTTCTTCTACCGCGACCGCAAGGTCAGCGAGCGCCTGGCGCTCTCGATCGGCATGTTCACCCGCGGCGAAGTGGGCGCAGGCGTAATCTTCATCGCCCTGGGATACAGCCTCGGCGGCCCGGCGCTCATCATCTCGGTGCTCACGCTGGTGCTGAACCTCATCCTCACGGGCGGCTTCGTGGTCTGGGTCAAGAAACTCGCCCTGCGCAGTTACACCCCCGAACCGGAAGCATAACACGCCCTCCGGGGAGGCTCCCGAAAATACTACGGACTAAAAACGACGACGACTTTGATCGAAATTACAGACACGGCCCTGCAGGCGGCTGCCGCCGAAGGGATGGACGCATTCCTCCGGGCCTTTACCGACAAATACCGCGAGGCTCTCGGCGGCGACCCCACGGCCGAGACGATCTCCCGGCTCAACGGCGAACAGCATTCGCTGCTTGCCTACCGGATCTTCCGCGACGAAGTGACCGAAGGCGGGTTCTGCCAGCTTATCCAGAACGGTTACGGGGCCTACATCTTCGGCAACCCGTTCGCCAAGGTAATGCGCCTGTGGGGCGCGGAACGGTTCTCGAAACTGGTATACGCCGCGAAAAAAATCTACGACGCCCACCGCGAAGACCTCGAAAGGGAGCGCACCGACGAGGAGTTCATGGCTATGTACGAGCAGTACGAAGCGTTCGACGAACTGGAGGAGGAGTTCGGCGAAATGGAAGAGGAGGTGACCGAAACGCTCGCCCGCTATGTCGACGCGCACCTGGAACTGTTCGCCCGGCTCGGGGCACATTAAAAAACCGCTCGATATGTAAATATCACATATCGAGCGATTTCTGTCGGACGGCTCCCCGCACGAAAGATTCCACGCTTTAGTTTTTATCTTTTTCGGGCTGCCTGAAAATATCCAACGATTCGTCATAGACAGGGCTGTCGATCCCGAGGAATGACAGGACGCTGTGAAAGACATGGTACTGCCCGACCTTTTTCTCCGGATCTATTTTCATCGCCTCATCCGATGTCCACACGATGAACGGAATCTCGATCTGTTCCTTCGGCGCGACAAGTATGGGCACGCCGTGCATATACAGATTCCCTTCGCCGAGGGACTCTCCGTGGTCGGATACGAAGATCACGCAACTGCGCCTTTGGGGAATCCCGCGAAGAATTTCTATTACGGAATGAATGAGATAATCCGTGTAGACGATGGTGTTGTCGTAGGCATTCATCAGCTCCTTCGGATCCGCTTTGGACATCTCCACCGTAGTGCATACGGGGCTGAACACCTCGAACTCCGGCGGGTATTTCTTATAGTACGTGGGGCCGTGGCTCGTGCTGGTATGGAGTACGACGAGCATCTTGTCCTTGCTGCCGGAGAGTATCTCTTCGCGGAGGCCTGCGAGCAGAATGCCGTCGTACCTGTCGTCGGCTTCCGGGTGCAATGATTTGATATCCTTTATCTTGTAGAATTTGTCGATGTGTACGGGAGGCTCTCCCCAATTGTTGCTGCGCCATACCACATCCACGCCGCTGCGGTAGAGATAGTTCGGAAGGATTTCGTAAAGTTTGTTGGACGGCTTATGGTCGAGAATGGCCTTCACGCCTGCCGTGGTATAGGTCGCAGCCGCATCTGCAATCAGTGCGGTCACACTGTCTTTCTCCAGAAGCGGATTGGTCGGCTTGCCGTATCCGTATAATGAGAAATTCTCCCTTCTGGCGGATTCTCCTATTATCAGCACGCATACATCCTTGCTGTCGGAAACGATCTTCGCGTCGGGCAGGGGAATCTCTTTCCGGTTCTGCTTCTTTACGGAATTATAGTAGCGTACGGAATTGACCGTATACGACCACGGCATGACCAGGCTGCCGAGCTTGGGCGCGTTGCGGTCGATCCACGGCCAGTTTTGCATATTGATCAGCGCTATGGCCAAAGAAACCGCCAATGCGATGCCCGTGCGGGCGAAAAAACGCTTCCAGCTTCCGTAGTCGAACCGCCTTGCAAAAATGTAGATGCATGGAACCACCCCCAAGAAGAGGAGATACCATACGGCAGACCATGAGAAGAATCCGGAAGCCTCCGAATACCGGGTGTTGAATACGTTCCCCATCATCTTGTCCGTGATGAGCACCTGGTATGTATTTATGAAATAGAGGCTTATGGCATTGCCTATGAATGTGAAGGCAAGGATGCACTTTCCGACGAAGCGCCCGAGAAAGAGCACGAGGTAATAGACGAGAAAATTGAGCGCGAACATCAGCACGCCCAGCCCTCCGGTGATCAATACGCCGTTGAAGCCCCCTTCGATGTTGCCGAGCACCAGCCGGAAGAACGGCCAGTGGAACGCCACGAGCGTAAACAGGCTGAGTACCGAAGATATGCGGGTGAGGTTGGTCTTTTCTTTCAGAGGCTTTACCATTTGATAACTGTTTTATAAAATGTAAGGATCACCCCCGCGCACAGGACAAGAAGCATAAAGTTGAAAAGGATTGTCAACGGGATGTTCACCGTATGCGACGGAACCGTATACGGGGTTTCCATTTCGGAAGCGTCGTATCGTGCGAACGGATTGGTGTAGATCACCTCGCCGTCGGGGAAATAGGCGGTAATGCGTGCATAGGGGTCGTCGCCGGTCATGGTATAGCTGGCCTCGGACGAGTTTCGGGCCAGCGACAGGGTGGTGTGATCCTGCCCCGTCACCTTGATACTGTCCGCCTGGCACGACAAGGCGATGTAGATCGTTTCGCCGTCGAGGCCGATCTTCTCGACCGACGGCAGCTCCCTGTTTTTGGCGTATTTCACCTCCCAGTCCCCATGTCCGTAGTCGGGAACGCGCATCGCATAATAGCACCCTCCGAGAAGCGTTTCCTTTATGTCTTCATACCTCGCCGACGGACAGCATAGGAAATTGCACCTTACGGCGATACGGCTGGACTTATCGGGATAGTGCAGGTCGTCGTTGGCCAGCCCGAAACTGTAATGCCCGGCACTGAGGGCCCAGTCCCAATATTCGTTTTCGGTGCTCTTTCCGCTGTCGAGTTCCATGATCCTGTAACCGCCGAGTTTCTGCATGTGGCTTTTCGACGTGCCCGTCGTTCTCAGGGGATGGTTCATCTGGATGAAATCGGACTCTTCCCCGAGCAGATCCAACTGGAATTGTTTTTGGGAAGCGAAAAGCGGAATCAAATGGTCGAAGCGGTTGACTTCATCGCATCCGAACACCAGTTTGTGATACTTGAACAGATTGATGCCGTGCTCATAGACATTGACCTGCAACAAGGAGTCGTATGGATGTACGGTCAGTTCATTGTGATTCGAGAATGTTACGATGTCATATCCGAATTTCCGGTAGGCTTCATCGGTTTGGGCGGGCCAATACTCGCATTCGTTCAGGATGCCCTTCACACGCGTATGCGTGTGGAAGTTGGCCCTTTTCCAACAAAATGCCGAGTCTTCCCCAGCCCGCTTGTAGGGATTGAAAATGTCAGGGCCGCTGAATGGTTTGGGTTCGCTGAAATCGTATATGGGGCTTACACTTGTCACAAAGACTGCCAAAAGAGCGATCAGTATGAGTGCAACGACGGTTTTGCCCAATGCGGCCAAGATCTTTCGCAGCAAGGAAATCAGGGTTCGTTCATTGGGACGCAAGGCTTTTTTCATAAATAATCAATGTTGAAAATAACTTCTGCAAAGGTAGTAAAAATGCAAAAAAAGAGAACATGTATCTGCCGATATTACCGAAATAAAGGGAAACGGATGAACAGCCATATTCTTGTTGGCGCCGGGAATCGGATGCCGCCTTTCATTATACGGATAGAGATGTGGCCGAACCGACGTATCGCTGCATGAAGCGCTATTGCCCGATCCTTTTGCAGACATCCACCCACTCCGCACACCGGGAATACCGCTCCAGCTCCGCGACCGTGAGTTCGATGGCGCTGTTGCTGCTCCCGCATGCCGGGAAGACGGTTCCGAACCTCCGGAGGGATTCGTCCAGATAGACCGCCACCCCGTCGTTCACCCCGAACGGGCAGACTCCGCCCACGGCATGGCCGATATGCTCCTCCACCTCCGGCGGGGTCAGCATCCGGGCCTTGGCATGGAATTTCGCCTTGTATTTCGCGTTGTCGATCTTACAGTCGCCGGCCGTCACGATCACGATATACCCCTCCCCGACGCCGAACGACAGGGATTTGGCGATCCGGCCGGGTTCGCACCCCAGTGCCTTCGCCGCCAGCTCGACCGTGGCGCTCGACACGCCGAACTCCAGCACCCTGTCCGCAGCGCCGTATTGTTCCAGATAAGCCCTGACCCGTTCTATTGCCATATGATTCTCCGATTTGCTGTTTTCGTATATCCGTCCGCCCCTGTCCTGCACCCGTCCCGTCAGCGCATCAGCACCGACGAGTCGCCGTAGCTCAGGAAACGGAAATCGTGCGAGAGCGCGTAGTCGTAAATGCGCCGCCAGTCTTCGCCCGCGAATGCCGAGACCAGCAGCAGCAGCGTCGACTTCGGCTGGTGGAAATTGGTGATGATGTTGCGCACGATGCGGAACTCGTACCCCAGCGGCGCGATCATGATTTGCGTCGCGGCCTTGATCCGGTCGAGCCCCTTCGCATCCATATAAGCGAGCAGCTCCTCCAGCGCATCGCGCCCCGTGTAATCCGCCGGAATGTCGTACAACTCCCACTGCCCCACGGGGCCCGGGCCGTCGATCGGAACCCCCGTGTGGATACGCCACGCCAGCGCCGGAAGCGATTCGAGCGTCCGTACCGAGGTCGTCCCCACGGCCGTGACCGCGCCCGGCTTGGCGAGCAGCGCCACGATGGTCGCACGCCGCACCTCGAAATGCTCGGTGTGCATCGGATGCTTCGCGGCGTCCTCGTCCTTCACGGGCAGGAACGTCCCCGCCCCGACGTGCAGCGTCACCTCCTCGAACCCGAAGCCGCGCGCCTTCATCCCCTCGATCAGCTCCGGGGTAAAGTGCAGCCCCGCCGTAGGCGCCGCCACCGACCCTTCGAATTTCGAATAGACGGTCTGGTAGCGCGTATAGTCGATCAGCTCGCTCTCGCGGTTCAGGTAGGGCGGGATCGGAATCCGGCCGAGGTACTCGAGCAGCTGTCCGAAGGTCATCGCCGCCGACCATTCGAAACGCACGGTGTGTTCGCGGCCGCGGTTCTCTGCAATCCATGCCCGCAGGTGCTCCGGACGGCCTTCATGCTCGAAATTGATCTCCACATAGCCCTCCTTCCATTTCTTGAGGTTGCCCACGATGCACGACCATTGGCAGGTTCCCGTGACGGCGAACGCCCGCTCGTAGTCGGCCGGGTCGTGGGGCTCGAGGCAGAAAACCTCGATCCGCGCCCCCGAAGGCTTGTGCATGATAATCCGCGCCCGGATCACCTTCGTGTTGTTGAATACCAGCAGCTGGCCGGCGGGCAGCACGTCGCCCATGTCGGCGAAATGCGCCTCCGAGATCTCCCCGCCACGGTACACGAGCAGCTTCGAAGAGCTCCGCTCCGCAAGCGGGAATTTGGCGATCCGCCCGTCGGGCAGGTCGTAGTCGAATCGGTTTATGTCGATATGTCGTTCAATCATGGGCACAAATGTACGTTTTTTTTAAATCGGACGGACACCTGCGCCCGAAAAACCGCCCTTGCAAAACGGCAGGGGCCGTACGAAAATACCGCACGGCCCCTGCCGAAACTTATCCAAACGCCCGGGCTATCCGTCCTGCCGGCCACCCGGGCAACGCCCCGAAGGCCGCACAGGTACGCCCCGAATGTCCCGCCGGAAACCTCCCGGACACTGCGGCGGGCACCCGTCGCGATTATTCCACCACGATCTCGTCCACGAACAGGAATCCCTTGCTGCCGGCGCCCGGGTGCCAGGCCGGGATCGCAGCGGCATTCTGCGCGACCACCTTCAGGTAACGGGCCGACGTTTCGGGGAACTGCATCCGGTAACGCCCGATGCCGTCTGCATCCCCGGCCTTCGCTTCGGGCACCGTGACCGAGGCCACCTCGGTAAAATCCGTACCGTTGTCCGAAACCCACACCGTAACCGACGAGGGCGGGAATATCCAGTCGCCCTTCTCGGCGAGCGTCTCCAGCTCCACCGACCGATAGGACTGCTCCCCGCCCATGTCGATGGTCACGTCGAGCGGCTCGTCCAGATACCCCAGCCAGGCACCGCTCGTAAAGACCGGGCGGCTGTGGTAACCGTCGACCAGCAGCGAAGCCCCTTCGAAGGTATAGCTGTCGTTGGGCTTGGTATTGAGCACCGCAGGGCGCCCCGTCGACTTGCTGAATGCGAACTCCCGCGAATAGGAAGCGTTTTCGCCGCCCTCGCGCAATGCCGTCGCCCTGAAACGGGTGCTCTTGCCGATCTCGACCGGCCCCGTGTAACGCGGGCTGGCGGCCGTGGGTTCCGAGCCGTCGAGCGTATAGTGGATCGGGGCGTCGCCCTGCGTGGTGAGGGTCATCACCACGGCGCCCTTCTGCGGGTCTACGGCATACGATCCCTTGATCCCGAAGATATGTTTGGCGAATGCGTACCCCATCTGCGAATAAATCCTGTCCATGCGGAACCCGTCGCGGAAACGCACCCAGTCCTTCACCCCGGGCTGGCACCACTGCACCTCGCTCAGCGCCGCCAGACGGGGCAGGAGCATGTATTCCAGGTGGTCGTCAGAAGCGATGTACTCCGTCCAGAGGTTTGCCTGCACGCCGAGGATATGCGCCTGCTGTCCGGGTGTCAGATCGGCCATCGGGTCGAACGAATAAACTTTGTCGATGGTCACGCAGCCCCCGATCCCGAAGGGTTCGGCATCGGCGTCGGGCGACTGGTAGTAGTCGAAATAGAAATGCGAATTGGGGGTCATGATCACGTCGTGGCCGAGCTTCGCGGCCTTGATGCCGCCCGCGCTGCCGCGCCACGACATGACGATGGCGTCCGACGGCGCCTGCCCTTCGAGTATCTCGTCCCAGCCGATGATGCGCCGGCCGCGTTCGGCCAGGTATTTCCCGATGCGGTCGGTCACGTACCCCTGCAGGTAGTGTTCGGCCGTATAGCCGTCCTTGTCGCTGAGCCCCAGCTGGCGGATACGCGCCTGGCAGCGGGGGCACTGCTCCCAGCGCACCTTCGGGCACTCGTCGCCGCCGATATGGATCAGCTCCGACGGGAACAGGCCGACCACCTCGTCCAACACGTCCTCCAGGAATTCGAAGGTCTTCTCCTGCCCGGGGCACAGCACGTCGTCGGCCACGCCCCAACGGCCCCACACCTCGTACGGGCCGCCCGTACAACCCAACTCGGGGTAGGCGGTCAGCGCCGAAAGCATATGGCCCGGCAGGTCTATCTCGGGGATCACCGTAATGGCGCGGTCGGCCGCATACGCCACGATGTCGCGGATCTCGTCCTGCGTATAATAACCGCCGTAGGGCGTATTGTCGTAGTTGTCCCACTCCTTGCGGATCATGGTTTTCTTGCGGATGCTGCCCACGGTCGTCAGCTCGGGGTACTTTTTGATCTCAATGCGCCACCCCTGGTCGTCGGTCAGGTGCCAGTGGAAGCGGTTGAGCTTGTGGATCGCCATCACGTCGAGGTAGCGTTTCACCTCTTCGACCGAAAAGAAATGGCGCGCCACGTCGAGGTGCATGCCCCGGTAAGCGAAACGCGGGGCATCCTCGATGCTCACACACGGCAGCACCCACTCCTCGCCGGGCGCAGGCTCCGTCCCGTAAACCGCCGCGGGCAGCATCTGCCGCAGGCTCTGCACGGCGTAGAAAAAGCCGGGGAAACGCGACGCACGGACTTCGACGCCCTTCGGAGTGACATCGAGCCGGTACCCCTCTTCCGGCAGCGTTTGGTCGAGGACGAAGCGGATGCCCGAGGCGGGAAGCTCGTCGGCGACGGTCACGGGGTTCTCCCCGCCGGAGGTTTTCGCCAGCTGCGCGGCGAATTCCGCCACGGCGCGCTGCGTCCGCTCGTCGGCACGGCTGTCGCACACGACGCCTTCGCCCTTGACGGCGAACGTCCCGTGCCCGGGTTCGAGGTGGTTGGGATAAGGTACGATCGAGATTTTTGGATCGTGGGTGGCGCAGGCGGACAGACACACGCCTGCGGCAAAGGCCAGTAGCAATTTTTTCATAGAATAATCAGGGTTGTATCGTGCAAAAGTAGGAAAAAATCCGGATATGGCCCGCTGCGGAGGGAAATATAGCCGACAGAAACGGGCATCCACAGCGGATCGCCCTGTTTTTGCACAGGTTTTTCCCGGCGGAAGGCCCGATTACCGGGCATTTTTTATAACTTTGCGGCTCGAAGTTACGAAAAGAGTGTAATTTATTGGAAATGAGCGTAGGTTAATTGCTCTTGATAGTAATAGGTTACGATTTAGTTAGTTATCTACTGCATTATCCTTCTGCGCGTTGCGTAACCT
>CEAB01022776.1_pt1 | contig 10133 bp, 7 predicted proteins | sample 557651 | NCBI WGS metagenome assembly CEAB01 (sample SAMEA3182046, study PRJEB8094) | gut metagenome | biome: human; feature: gut; material: Stool; isolation source: human stools | place: Canada | collected 2011-11-15
TGAACGTCTTTGATTCGTCTTTGATTCGAAAATGATACGTCATTAATCCCTAACTACATTGGATTCTCAACGGAAGAAGAATGGATATTGCCCGATAGAATATCAAGTAACATACCTAGATTAAAAAGATACCCAAACGAAATTTCTAGAGATAAAGCTATAAATACCAACAATCAAAAAAAACCAAACATTATAATCTAGATGCGATTATTACAAAAGAATTTTTGCCAAAGTCCAAAATAAAGTTACACTACGTAATTCATAGTCATACAGCAGTCCTAATACGTCTAATTCTATTAAACTTTTCATCTAAACACTGTCTGGACAATTAAACTGGAACCATTACATTGAAATATTAGAAATAGAAGATAATAGCAATCGACCTTTCTCGGTTAAACGATACTTTTGATTTCTATGCCTAGAATTTTCAGGATGAGTTTGTTCCACAAATCCATCCTTCATTGCAGGATTCAAATACCCATTAAGAAAATTATCTCTCCCCCTCAAAGACAATACTTCCATAATCTCTTTCACCGATAATTCTTGCCTATCCAAACATGACACGAGCATCCTTACTTGTCCTGTTACTTGTCCCATTACTTGCCCTGTTACTTGTCCTGTTACTTGTCCTGCAACTGGTTCATACCTAAATGTAAGAACAATAAAACCATCTTCCGATTTATATTCTGGCTCCTGCAAATTAGCTTTTTTACATTCTTCAATCATTAAAATAATACCACGCCCCCAACTTTCCAGTAATTTACGTTTATAAAGGACATTGGCAATCAATGGATTTTGTGGTTCAGAACGATGCTCTGACTTCATTTTTTCCAAATCCCAAGCGGGAGGAAATACCCCAGGATTCTCTATTTCCACTCGATCATCATATATCGCAATTCCGACAGATCCTCTAATCGTACGGTATTGTCTATGGCATAGGCTATTAATAATTCCCTCCCGTACCGCTTTATATGGAATAGTCAATTGTTCCTCTCTTTCTAAACCCTCGATTTTACCCGATAGAGAAAGATGTTTGAATATAAAAGCCATTGCGGCATCAAGTAATTTAAAAATATTACCTTGTATTCGCTGATTATCTAAAAATTCCATCTTATCCGTTCCTCTAAAACGCGCCAATCTTAACAAACATTGCGGATATTCTACAAGTTCTTTATTTGCAAACAAAATAGCAGCTGCATGATTAAGTATTCCATTCCTAATAAGGCCAAATTTTTCCAAAATCATAGGAATATTATTTCCTATATTTTCCGGCAAACGACCACACTCAATTCCAAGTCGTACTGTTTTTAAAACTTCATTATCATCTATATCCTGTAAAGAAATATCTCCATTCTCAAATAACTCCCAACGATATTTTGAACCATCACGAAACATTAAAAATTCATTGTATATAGATTGAGGCATCGTGGTTGTCATACTCTCTACACGATAATAAGGACGGCCCTTATATGTAAAAGGGCGTTCAAATCTCGAATCCTCCACATGAAGTGCTATGACCTTTTTATCACTACCGGGGATTGCCACATAGGATAACTGAACTTCAGCCAATGGTTCCAATCGATTAATAGCTTCTGCTATATTTCTTTTAGTATTATCTGCTATATCTTGCCCGATAACTTTCCCTTTATCAGTAACACCAAATAGAACTGTACCACCTTCTCCATTGAGAAAGGCACAAATTGTTTCCATCCCACGTTCCAATTGTCCTGTAGTTTCCTTAAATTCAATCTGAGAACTTTCCAAACCGGTTATCAACGATTTTATTACACCGAAATTATTTATATTCATTTTCAATTATTTGAATAAATACAAATATAATATTTTTATCTATCCTAAACAGTAAAAAAAGATCTTATATTCCACTATATTGGATAATATGATACAAAAATATCCACTAATAAAGCCGCCGATGGCCGATTCACCAGGCCGATTGATGATTAAAGATGATAATTATAACTCCTGTTTACTATTTTGCCGGGGAAGTTCCGGGAAGTGCAGCACTTGTAATAGGCGGGGACGATAAGCCCGGCCGATCGGGAACCATCGGTCACCGATTTTCACGCTGTTGCCCACAAATGTATCGATGTAATGCCAGTTCAAGATGAAACTCTGGTGTACCCGGATAAACGTATCGTCCGGCAAAGAGCGTTCCATCACCCCCAAACGATAAGAAATCGTCACCCGACTCCCGTCGATCGCGTGAAACTCGCTATAACTGCCCGATCCCTCGACATAAAGAATGTCCGCATACAAAAGCCGCCGGCAATAATTCTCCCACCAAAGAAATATATGTCCCTCGCCGTAACGGGGTTCGCTTGAATGTATTAACGTGTTGGTCTTCTTGTTTTCCATAAATGATTGATTTTACACCTCGTAAAATCTGCCCCGGCGGCTGTAGCGATTATTGACATTCGCGAATAAAACCGGAAAACAAAAGACCAAACAGACATTGTCTAAGTCAACGTATCACTTAAAACTATTCCAAATCAAAATGATAGTTCCCCCAACGGGAAATCTTCCCTTTTTTCTTTTTTACAGGAACAACTTTCATCCGCTTGATGACTTTTCCCTTTTTCACCTTGTAAAAAATCTCCCCACGACCGTAACGGGGGAAGTAATCACCTTCAGCACTTCGCACATCCGACAAACGTAACTTACCCGTGTACCACGTTGCTTCCACCGGACTATCGCCATTCCCGGGAAAAACGACATCAAGAGGGATTATTTCCCATGAATTCGCCCGCCGGAGCGAGAGGAGATAAAGTTTATCGTCCCGGATTTCCCAGTACCCGATATATCCCCGCAAACGGAAACGCGTGAACTCACCCCGCAACAGGGGACGAATCCGGGCGTAAAGATTCGTGTCATATTGGAAAGGGTAATTCTCCAGCTCGTAGGTTTTACCGTTCACTGTAATCTCATCGAAATCCTTGTTAACCCAAAAAGTAGCCGAACAGATAGCCTTGCATCCCTTGCCCTCCCATACTCTCATTTCTATCAACGGTGCATGTACTCGACCGCATAACTTCACGTACTCCCATTCAGGCACAAGCTGCACGCACTCTTTCAATTCTTGTATGTAAGGGTTGGAGTAATCATTCTCTATCCATTGTTCGTCATCGTCTCTTACTTGCCCGATAGCGGATTTATTCGACACCACTCGCACGGCAAGGCCGAGGCTATCTATCGTCCCATCAGGCCGGGGAGTCACCTGCACTTTAGCAAGCAAATATTTATTCGCCAATTCCGGAAAACAATCCCCGTTAAATAACATCTTGATTAAATTCCCGGCCTCTACATAGGAGAACGTTGATTCTCTCAGCTCGTTACGATACGTCGCTTTAGACATGATTCGCCCGTTTTCTACCCGGTATATCCATTCATCCTCGTAATCCGATCGAAATCCCAAAGCACCCCGACGAATACATTTTCCTCCTACCACGTCCAACTCCCCGCTAAACCACGAGGCAAAAACTTTTCCATCTTGCACATAATCATCAAAGATACCGCCTAAATCCATAAACACGACTTCATGATCATCAGAACGCATCGTGCCATAGGTATCTTCGATCTTCTCCAAAAATAAGGAATCCCTCTGCAAGCGCCACCACCCATAATACGCTGACACATCCCGAATATAAGGAGGAGAATATACCCGATCGTACACCTTGGCCGCCAATGTTGAATCTGCGTTTAAAGGATTGGAATACATCAGGAAAGTATCCCTCTCGATAAGTACCATACTTTGCCCGGAAACTTCCATCGGGACAAAAACACGAAAACAAGCTAAAAATATCCATGGAACAAACTTCAATTTTTTCATCATACCGCAAATTTTAAAAGATAAAAGATTGGACCGCCCCCTAAACCCATCCAAAAGGCGGTCCCCATTCCATACGTTTCTCTCGTTTACTTATTTACTCGTCTTGCTTCCGGCTGTTCATCTCGGCCTCATTCTTTTTGAGTAATCTTTTAAACTCGTCTTTCGGCAATCTCCATGGACTAAATGTACCGAACATATCATAACCAGTCTTATTCAAAATAATGGTCGTGTACTCATTTCCACTTCCAAACGAACCACATACTTCTAAAAGAATCCGTCGACCTCCTTCGCTATCTGGATCCAAAACTTGTAAATCTACCTCTTTGAAAGCTTCACATTTCTCCTTTATTAATTTATGGTAAAAATTTTTTAATGTGTTTTTTGGGAATCCGTCCAATTTCTGAAACGCTTCGTCCGGCATAGAAAATTCCACGGTGAAAACTTGTCCATTTTTATCAACAAAAAGCTTAAGATTGAATCTTTCTAAAGCCCTTATCTCGGGAGGAAATATTTCCCAAAGTTGATCCTCCCAATCATAAATAGCCTTGTTCACTTCATCGGAATTTAGATTATAATTAATTCCTCCTGGGTATTTACTCTCAAATCGCTGAAAGCATTCTTTAAAATCAGAGACTCTCAATCTCCAAAGAACTTCTCCCGATTCATGCGTCTTCCTTATAGGAATAACTTCCAAACCGTTAATAACTCTTTTGGGCAACGTATCCACAACGTATGGATACCATTGTGCATTTGCGATCATGGTACATGACAAGCATACGAATAGTGTTATAATTATTTTTTTCATCTTTATGCATTTTTGAGGTTAATATAATAAATTTACATTATTCAAATTTTACCGTAAAACCAAACCATAGCCAACAATCTTGGCCTATAGCCATGCAAATCTTTAACTTTAATATAGTCATCTTCGATCTGAACAATATAAGAAAATCCATAATTAAAAAAATCAGTTGCGAACTGATCCATATTCTGAACCTCATTGTTAAGAATCTTTTGTAACCAAATTAAATAAGATTCATAATCTGTATGTTCAGAATTCAACCCTTGGTATTCATACGGAAATGTACTAAAATCACGACGCATAAATAAATCGGTCAAAACCCTTATCTCGTACTCTTCCCGAGCGGCATACAATCGCTTTCGGTACTCGTCAACCGTATAAAAAGCAAAAAAATGTAACAACTCATGTATCATGTTTTCGATCCTAATGTTCACGTCTCCGGAAAAGCCTATTTCGGAAGAATTAGGATTAAACCAAGATTTCTTTTCTCCATTGTATTTCACCGCTACTCGAAATTTGTATCCCCAGTTTACCAAATTATCTATTACATCACGCATTTCCGGAATAGCGCGATATATAGTTTGAAGAAGATTCTCTACTTTGCTAAGATAACTCTTGCTTTCTTCAGAATTCTTATAATCAATGAGATTCTTCACCCAGTTCTCGTATCCAGCAAAAGGTGGCGATGTCCTACTGCTCAAGACCTCCAACCCTTGTTCGTCTTCTACCATATCCATCTCATTAACACAACTACTAAGTGCTAATAGAATGAATACAAAATAACCGATGTCTCTAAATAATTTTGTTTTCATAAGTTTATATGTATTTAGATTATAAAATTAGGACCGCCCCTTGGATGAGTTTAGAGGCGGTCCCGGTTCAACGTACTCCTCACACTTGCTATTTCTTCTTTTTCAGCATCTCGTCGATCTTCTTCTCCAAGTCTTTGCCCCGGAGATTTTTAGCCACAATACAGTTTTCACCATCGAGGATAAAGGTGCAGGGAATTCCCTTCACGCTATACGCGGTAGCAATCTCAGATTGTCCGCCTTTCAAGTCGGACACGTTTTTCCAATCGCTGCCATCCTGACCGATTGCCGACAACCAAGCCTGCCTGTTATCATCAATGGAAACACTGATGATCTCCAACCCTTTCGGGCGATAACGCTTATAGATCTTTATCAAGTTCACGTTCTCTGCCCGGCAGGGACCACACCAAGAAGCCCAAAAATCAACGACTTTCACTTTAGCTTTCGTCTCGTGCAGTGAAAGTACACCGCCATCCGCCAACGGGGCGCTGAAGTTGGGAGCGATTTCCCCCACGGCGACTTTTTTCATCATTTCCAGATCAGCTGCAATCTGTTTGCCGTAGGAAGTTGCTTTCGCCTTTTCACTCAGAGCATCGTAACGTTCGGCCAATTTCACCTCGTCCAAACTCTGCGGCAACTTCGAAGCGATCACAAATGCAGACACGGGAGAGTCGTTATGCTTCTTTATTAAGGCCAACTCGTCAGCCTCGACTTTCGCCACTATTTTTTTAAACTCCTGTTGCAATCTCTGTAATTGCGGGGGATTTGCCCGGGCTTGCATATCCAACTGTTGTTGACTTTGTTTCAGATACTTATCCAAATCATAAAATTCTTTCCATACTTTCTGCGCCTCCCCATCGCTCTCCACGATCAATTCGTTTGCGCCCATCGTGATCGTGTAGTTGGCGTTTTCCAGGATGAAAGAAGCCAGCACGGCATTCTTTTTCACCGGCATCAGGTAGACCAACGTCAATTCCGGCATCCGGCCCGTGAACTCGAACACGCCATTCGTGACCGTGGCCTCGCCAATGTCAAGCATTCCCTTATCCGTGTTGGCCACCAACAGCAATTTACCATTGACCGTGTTGGCCAATTTCCCTTCAATCTTATAGCTATCCTCTTGTGCCATCGTGAACAGGACACAACCTAATAACATACATACTGTAAATAAAATCCTTTTCATCTTTTCCGCTTTTTGTTGTAGAGAAGTGGCTGAAAGCCCGCCCGCCGTAACGAACGGGACTTTCAGCACTTCCGATATTCATGTTCTAATCCCGCTGTCTTGGGAGTTTCAACGCCGGTTCCTTCTCCGTCTTCGGGTTAGCCTTCTCGATCACCATGCCGTCCACGATCATCCCCGCGGGATAAATCATCGAGGCCGGGTAAGCGTTCGGCAAGTAATTCATCACCTCTTCCTTCGAGGAGATGGCAACCAGCTTCAACAATTTTGTCAACTCCGGCATGTGGAAACCCGTGGTACGGACACGGGTCTCTTTCCCGTCCTTCAAGTCCACCCGGTACACGACAAGTGCCGACCCGGAAATACCTCTCACGATGTAAGCACAGGATTGCCCGGCCGCTTTCGCCGCCTTGATCAACAACTTTTTCATCTTCTCGTGAGCAACGCCCTTTTCCGCCTGCACGTGGATCGTTCCCGTACCCGTCACTAACGTCGGGCTTTGCGGTGACATGATGAAACGGGAACTACCCGTGGTCTCCGGAGCCTTCAACGCGGGGATCCGTCCGTTCAGCATTTTCTTGAACACGCCCTTTTCCACCAGCACCATTTCCGCTTCCGGCGTGACACCGTCCCCGTCCATCTCGTAATAACCGTATAGCGGGGTTTCGTTATATTCCTTCTTGTTCGTGTAGTTCTTCACCGTCAGGCGCTCGTCCATGATCTTCTGACCGAACTGATCCGCCAATCCCCGTCCCATAGGCATGAGAGAACGGGCCGCAATCAACCCGCCGCGATAAAGCAAGTTATTGGCTAGGATGGTTGCCACGGCACCTCCCTCGAACAGGATCGGGCCATTGTAATATTCCGCCACGGGAGGAGCCGCTTTCAACTGCATCAATCCCTCGGCAAACGCTTTCACCCGCTCTTTCAACTCCTCCACCGAAGGAATCTCTGCCGGATTTAACAAAGAAAGAGAGAACGAATCCCCCAAGTTCGAACCGTCGTCACCGCGGACTTCGGCTGAAACCGTGACACTCACGTAACCACCCGGCTCTTTCAGTTGTACCCCTTCCGTCGTCAAGCGGTACATATCCACCTCCATCCCGTTGATCGCCACGCTGGAATTATAAATCTCCTTGTACTCGTTGAACACGGCAGACACCCCGGTTACAAGCCGTTCCAAAACACCCTGATCAATCTTGTAGGCCGCCGGACGCTCTTGTACACGGGTAATCGCCGGGAGCGGTTGCATATCTGCCAACGCTGCCTCTTCCGAGGGAAGTGGGTTCTGTTGCAGGTAATTCATTTTCTGCGCCATCATACCCAAGGCGTACTTGTACATCATATCGGACGATTCCCACAACCCGCGGCGAATCACGTCATAGTCCACCTCTGAGGGTAATTGCGCGGGAGCGATCTGTTCCTGATACTGCACGTCACTGTTTCTCTGGTAATCACCAAGCAACACCTGCGTGCCACCACTCATTTGCCACGAGGACACGTTCGAAAGCATTAATCCTCCCAACGAGGCCGCCATTTGAAAATGACGATAGCGGGCTATCGTGTACGAGATATAATAAGGTTTCGGCCCGTTAGGAAGAACTAAAGCTGCCTTGTTACGTTCCTGTTCGGAGCGCATCGCGGCAAAAATAACATCATCTGGATTATTCTCTTTCACCACCTCCGGTTTCGGGGAAGGCAGGATCGGGGCAATATCACGAGCCTGCGCCCGACGTTGCGTTTCGATCTTACTCACGAATATCGTGGGAGAGGATGCCGTCACGGGCACCCATCCCGACTCCGCGCCGCAAACGCCCGTGAAAACGCTGGGCTTGTCTCCGGCAGCCGCAATATTGGAGAACATGGACAACGGGGTTCCGATCAGGTCCACACCCCGCACCAACTGATCCGGCCGACCATCCACGAACACCCGGTACACTTCCAAGGGAGTCACGTTGAAGGAGTTCAGACTTCCGCCCTCACCCGTGTACGTGAAACCGCTTGTCACGGTCCGGAAATAGTAACCATACTCTTTCCCTTGTTTTTGAGCCTCTGCCACCAACATGGCCCGAAGTTCATCCTCCGTGTAAGGGTGAGTGGTCTCTATGATCAGGTTGGATTGCCGGGAAACGGGGTCTCCCCCGCCGGAAGTACGACCGTGGCCGTTGCTTGCCGGGAAACCATCCAGCGGAACCCGACTCATCAAGAACTCTTTCAACACGCCATTCACCACGTTATCCACCCGGCGAGCTTTCACTCCCTCGTCATCATACACGTAATGACCGTATAAATCGGTATCGGCATAGCGTTCCAACAAAGGTGCGCAATACACTTGAAATTCAACAGGCAGCACTTGCTCTCCCACCATCTTCTTGAAGGTTTGACCGCCCGATTTCAAGCGATGGCCTTCCAGACGGTGACCAAAGATCTCGTGAAAAAACACTCCACTGGCAGGGCCGGACAGGATGGCGGGACCCGTGTAAGGATCGGCCACCGGGGCATCGCGCAACGCCAGCAAGCGTTTGATCATGTCCCGTGCATCCGCGATCATCCGGTCATTATCCGGTAAGTCATCGGGCGTGTAAGCAAAATAGTCCCTGTTCAAGGGCAGTTCCATCCCGTCAGCCGCTTTCAAAGAGGCCATCAACATCACCCGGGTAGCAATCCGGTTCTGCACCACCACGCTCCCCTCGCTATTCACGAAATAGGTGCGCAATACCTGAAAACTAAAACTGGCTGATCCCTCGCTTAACTCGGGGCAGGTTTTGAACACGGCGGAAACCTCGTTCAGGCGCTGTTCCCAAGCCCGCTTAATATCCATTTTCTGCCTCCCGGCAGCCAAGGGAGCCTCGTAATAACGTTCCATGGGAGCATCAGAGAAACACGGGGCTTTATCCTCATCAGCCACGCTCACCGTGGCCCGGGTCTTCGCCTGATCGTACATATTACGGGCGAACTCGTAACGTTTCAACGTTTCCCGCCAAATCGCTTCCCGGATCGCATCCGTGGCATCATCATCCAAGGGTAAAACAACCCCTCGCGCTCCTTGCGCGTTAGGTCCGGCCATTCCTCCCTGCATATTATACTTGAAATTATCCAGATCCGGACTGCCCAACCGGACTTGTGGCACCAACGTCCTCATACGATTCTCGTTAGAGGTAGTCACGGCCCCGAATGAACTCACGACCGTTATCGTGCGGTCGTCCATCGCCCGCAAGTTCATGTAATAGGGGACACTTTCCTGTTTTTTCAGTTGCTCCATGTTATACGCCAGCTCCCGTTTCATCAATTGCAGAAGACGATCCTCCTGCTCTTGAGCGAAAGCCCCGGAAAAACACAACAAGAGTATCCCGCTAAAAAAGAGTTTGGTAAAATGATTGATTTTTAGCATATCGATCTATTTGTAGGGGCCATCCGAAAAGCTCTATCTGTCGCGAAACAAACTCCTCCGGCCTTCGGCCACCTCCTCTATGAACAGAGGAGGAGCTGGTAACTCTT
>CEAB01030461.1_pt1 | contig 10120 bp, 9 predicted proteins | sample 557651 | NCBI WGS metagenome assembly CEAB01 (sample SAMEA3182046, study PRJEB8094) | gut metagenome | biome: human; feature: gut; material: Stool; isolation source: human stools | place: Canada | collected 2011-11-15
TCACTTGCGTTTCACTATGTAGCAGATTATGAGATTTTAGTAAAAAAGATATATAGAATACTGAAGTCTGGTGGTAAGCTAGTTTTTACGGTTGAACATCCTGTTTTTACTGCCTATGGAACACAAGACTGGCATTATAACGAAAAAGGAGAAATACTGCATTTTCCGGTGGATAATTATTATTATGAGGGCAAACGGACAGCTGTGTTTTTGGGAGAAAAAGTTACAAAATATCATAGAACACTGACCACATATCTAAATACACTGCTTTCAAATGGTTTTATAATAAATCATATTGTGGAGCCGCAGCCGCCGGAATACATGATGGATATTCCGGGGATGCAGGATGAAATGCGCCGTCCCATGATGCTGATTGTATCGGCGAACAAAAAAGTGGATAGATAGAACTAAAACACCTATAAGGTATAAATGGAGGTAATTTATGTTTAAAGAAAAAATTATTATAGAGATGAAAGAAGTATTCAAAGAAATTCCTTTTGGCATAGAGCATACTCTCAAAGTTTTGAAAAATGCAGAAGATATAATGAAAGGAGAAAATATCGGAGAGGAAGAAAAAGAATTCATCAGTATTATTGCTATACTACATGAACGCATAATCTTACAGTTAGCATAAGAATTTGAACCGTATTATTATCATGTAAATCAATGAAAAACCTTGAATTTCCTATGAAAATGGGATAATTCAAGGTTTTTTTGCGTATTGGGGAATAAATTTTGACTTATCGTAAATTATCGCTATTTATGCATGAAATTGGGTAAAAGTTGGGGAGTGAGTTGGGGAAATTCAATTCCCCAACTGGTGTGTGAAACTTCGCCTCATTCTTCTAAAATAAGTAGGTGAAGATTGCCTGTTTTATTTTGTTGGGGAGTAGTGTAACTCCCCAACTTTTGGTGTGTGGTAGTGTGAAAATCCCCGGCTTTTCGTAAGTTGTTATGGATAAATTGTCGATTGATGAAATAAGAAGAAACAGTTATAATAAAATCGTAAGCATTTTATAAGCTGTAGGTATATAAGAAAATATATGTGGAGGAACGTGATTAAGTATATGGATATAAAAAGTGGACAATTATCTACATTATTACTAGATGTTGAAAAAGTTAGAAGAAGAAAAGTTGTAGATTATAAGAGTGAACAAGATATTAAGTATATAGACTTAGCAGATAACTTAAAAACATTGAATATATCTAATAATCATCTAATATTTGGTAGGAGAGGTAGTGGAAAAACTACTTTGATTTTGGCATCTGTAAAAAGAAATGATAATATTGTAACGGCAATAGATGTTCAATCAATGAAAAATGATAATTCGCTTAATATTATTATAAAAATAATGTTACAGGTACTGTTTGATGTACAAGAAAATTTTAGTGGTTATTTTAATGAAATAGAAACTAAATATAAAATTCAATATAAAGGTGTGAGAGGTTTTGGGTGTTGGCTATTAAGAAAAAGAGATAAAGAAATTAAAGTTAGATATGAAGAAGGAAAAAAGTATTTAGAGTTATTAAAAAAGGAAATTGATTTAATCCGAAAACTAAATTTAGCACCGGAAGAAATAACATATATAATTTCCCAAGAAGGTAGACAGACAAATTCTACATTGTTTAGAAACGAATATGTATCAGAAAGTAAAGATTCTATGGATATAGAAGTAAAATTGCAAGGACAATATAAAATAATTGAAAGCAAAATAAATTTTTCTATGAATGCTATGGAATCATATTCATACAATAATGTATCAGAAATAAAAGATGAAAGTTCTTCAGAAATTAAAACATCATTTACAAGAACATACAGAAAACAAGAATTATTGCTGGAACAAAGAGATAGTATTTCATTTTTATTAAATGAGATCGAGAGAATTACGAAGCAACATATTTTTGTATATTTAGATGATTTTTATCAAATACCAATGAAAAATCAGCCGGAAATAATTCAGTATTTACATGATATATATAAAAATTGTCGAAATAATTCTTTTTGCTTTAAAATTGCAACATTACCATATAGGTTACGAATGAATCAAGAAGGTAGTGTAGACATGTCGTATAAAGATGATTTTTCGACAATTAAATTAGACTATGATTTATCGGAATTAGACAGGACCAAAGACTATTTGTTGAGTATTTTGGTGAATATTAATCCGGTATTGCATATTTCAAAGCAGGATATAGAGACGTTGTTTAATAATTCAGAAGTTTTAATTTATACAATTATAGCAACAGGTGGAGTACCGAGAGATTTTCTATTGATGTTTGTTAAGTTAGTTAAAACAGCACGACTGGATAATAAAACAACCATTCAAAAGGAACATGTATATACAGTAGTAAAAAGTTTACGGGATGATAAAGATAACAATATTGAATATGATTCAGATATATCTCCAGATTTAATACGTGAAGCTGTTGAAATTTTAAAAGAAGATGTTGTGGGAAAAATGAATACGAACGTTATTTTGTATCCTAAATTATTGGTAGATAAACATGAAGCATTATTGAAAAATTTAACTAATTTAAGATATCTTCATGTGATTAAAGATTCAACGACTTCAGAAAATAGAAAAAAAGAAGAATTTGAGGCGTATTTGGTAGACATGAGTTTTTATGCTGTAAATAAACGCCTAAAGCCAGGTCTTGATTTTAGACGTTTTTGGGAAACTGATAGCAAAAGCCGTTTAACACAATTACGTCAATCTAAAATTTGGAGTTTTCCAGATGGACTTTTAGAAAAATATAAAATTTTATAATATGTTACATAGCCGATTGATTCAAATTACGAGTCAGTCGGCTTTTTTTATGCCATTTTTGTACATAGCCCGTCCCGTAAAAAGGATGTGGCATTGTCATTGGAATATGTAAAGCAGTATAGGAGCAGTCACAGTAACCTGAATGCGAATCAGGGATATCTGTTGGAACAGTGTGTGGTATGGCAGAGACTGAGTGAGTATTTAGGCTGGCAGTGTGATAATGTCCGAGCTGCATATTCTGAGATTTCACAGGATATTCAGAATGAAGTGTATACAGGAGCGAGAGCATTTGTACAGGCAAACAAAGGTCGTTATAAATGTGGCGGATATATCTATACTGGAGAGGGACAGGATCTCGGACAGTTTTGGGCAGAACTGAATGTCGGAAATGCGAAGGTAAAAAAGACCACAGCAAATGAAAGTATCACAAAAGCAAATGCAATGTATTCCATTGTAGGAGCAACTTTTGGCATATTCTCAGACCAGAATTGCAGTAATCAGATTGGAACACTTACAACAAATGAGAATGGTGAGACAAATGAAGTTGAAGTGACTGCAGTGACTGTTTATATCAAAGAACTTTCTGCACCGAAGGGATATAAGCTGGATACGACAGTACACAGTCTGAAAGTTGAAGCCGGAAAGACAGTCGTATTAAATGTTTCCGATGTTCCGAAAGTGACAGAGACATTGGTAGACCTGTTCAAGATTGATATGGAGACGGGAAAAGCAACCGCACAGGGGGATGCAGCACTGGCAGGAGCAGAGTTTACCTGACATTATTATGACGGACTTTATACAAAAGACAATTTACCAGAGAAAGCAACACGTACCTGGGTTACAAAGACGGTAGTTGAAAAAGACAATAATGGAAATATTCATTATGTGACAAAATTGGCAGATGCTTACAAAGTATCCGGAGATGCATTTTACACCCAGAATGAAAAAAACGTATTACCACTTGGAACACTGACTGTTGAGGAGACAAAAGCACCAGACGGATATTTACTAGACGGAGCTTATATGCAGGCAGGGGACAGCACAGAGCAGATCAAAGGAATGTATCTGACACAGATCACAGAGGACGGAGAACTTGCAGTTCTTTCCGGAAGCAATCAGTATTCCGTATCTGACCAGATAATCCGAGGTGGTGTGAAGATTCAGAAACGTGATTTAGAGACAAAAGATACCAAAGCACAGGGAAGTGCCACATTAAAAGATGCAGCATTTGCAATTATTTCTCTGAACGAGAATCCGGTTCTGGTAGAAGGAAAACTGTACAAGAAAAATGAGACAGTTAAGACAATTCAGACAGGGATTGACGGAATTGCAACAACGACAGCAGATTTACTTCCGTATGGCAAATACAAACTGGAAGAAACCAAAGCACCGGAAGGTTATCTGACTGACGGAGCAAAAGCAATTGAATTTTCGATTACGGAAAATGGAAAAATTGTGAATTTAACAGACGAAAGCCATTCCATTTACAACCAGATTAAACGTGGAGATTTGGAAGGTGTAAAGATTGGAGCAGGTACACATAAGAGACTTGCAAATGTTCCTTTTAAGATTACCAGTAAAACAACTGGAGAGAGCCATATCGTAGTGACAGATAAAAATGGTCAGTTTTCAACCGCTTCCGATTGGGCATCTCATAAGAAAAATACAAATGCCGGAACATCCAGTGAGGACGGTATCTGGTTCGGAACTTCTGAGCCGGACGACAGCAAAGGTGCATTACTTTATGACACTTATGAGATTGAGGAGTTATCTTGTGAATCAAACAAAGGCATGAAGTTGATTCCTGCATTTGAAGTTGTTGTCAGCAGAAATAAAGTGACAATCAATCTTGGAACGCTGACCGATGAGTATGAAAAAGAGATTACTATTCATACAACAGCAACGGATAAAGAAACGGGCGAAAAAATAATTGTTGCAGGAAAGAAAGTAACGATTGTAGATACGGTTACTCTGGAAGGTCTGGAAGAAGGAAGAAAATATCAGTTAAAAGGCTGGCAGATGCTGAAAGAGGAAAATGCAGAACTGCTCATTGATGGAAAGCGTGTGGAGAGTGATTATACCTTTGTTGCTGACAGCGAGAAAATGAAAGTAGAAGTTTCTTATACGTTTGATGCATCAGAACTTGGCGGACAGAATCTGGTTACATTTGAAGAATTATACGATCTGAAGAATCCGGAAGAACCTGTAAAAGTTGCAGAGCATAAGGACATTGACGATGAAGGTCAGACTGTTCTGATTACGGAGCGAAAGATTTCAATTCATACCACAGCAACTGATAAGAATGGAAAGAAAGAGATTGAAGCCAGAAAAGATCTGACGATCGTGGATACGGTTACTTTAGAAGGAATGGAAATTGGTACGAACTATAAGCTGTCTGGCTGGCAGATGGTTAAGGCAGAAAATGCAAAGCTGCTCATTGATGGCAAAAAAATTACCAATGATTATGAATTTACAGCGGACAAGGAAAACATGGAAGTGCAGATTGAGTTTACTTTCGACGGCAGCACACTTGGAGGAAAGCAGCTTGTAACCTTTGAAGAACTATATGATATGACAAATCCGGAAGGACCGAAAAAGGTAACAGAGCATAAGGACATCAAAGATGAAGGTCAGACTGTAACCATCAAAGAAGTACCAGAAACACCAACCCCAGAGACACCGGGTACTACTACAAAGACCAGTAACTCTCCGAAAAAAGGAGATACGGCAAATGCAGCTTTATGGATAGCCATTCTGGTATTATCAGCAGCCGGAATCCCCGGAGTTCGTATCTGGAATAAAAAGAAAACAGGTTAAGCGATTAGGAATTGAAGAAAAGAAAGAAGAGGAGGAGTAAAACAAAGGGCGGCGATAAGCTGCCCTTTGATGATGAAATGGGAAAAAATCAGAAAGCAGTAAAAGTATTACAGCGTTTATTTGATGCTGGGTATGGAATGGAAAAAGAGATTGTCAATATGACGATGGATGAGATGCTTGCTTTGCCGGGAGTGAATGTAGCAGATTTGTGTATTATCAGTGAGTTACAGAAAAGCATTAAGACAAACAAAGTGATAAGCTATTTGTCAGGAAAAACAGAAGCAAGGGAAGAAACGAAAGGAGCAGATTATGGTGGAACAACCTAAATATTTGGAAATGACATTATCACAATTGAAATCATATGTGGAATCTTCAGATAGTAATGTCCTTCTGGTTGTAGAATTTCCAAAAGGAGATCAGAACAATGGAGAATGAATTGGAAGTTGTGAATATCCGTCTGGTAAAAGAGCCGTCTCTTTATAGTGAGCAGACGTTGGACAGTCCACAGGCTGTTGTAGAATTGATGGCGAAGGAGTTATCGCAATATGACAGAGAAGTATTTTGCATCCTGAATATGAAAAATAATGGACAGGTAATCAATATGAATATGGTCAGTGTTGGAACGATCAATGCCTCACTGGTAATTCCGAGGGAAGTCTTTAAGAGCAGTATTCTGGCAAATGCTTCTGCAATCATTGGACTTCATAATCATCCCAGTGGTAATGTGAAACCATCAAAAGAGGATATGATTGTTACGAGAAAGCTGCAGAAGTGCGGACAGCTATTGGGGATAGAATTGCTGGATCATATCATTGTCGGTGGAACTAATGGAAAGATGCTCAGCTTCTGAGAAGAAAAGATGTTGAATGTGACAGGAAGGATGGATTGGGAAAGATAAAGAGTAAAACTATGTCACAACATGCCGTAATTTTTTTACGGCATGTTGTTGCGAACAGAGTGAAAATTGGTTATACTGTAAGCATAGAATTATACATTAATGATCTTTTGAGAGGATGGTATAAGATATGCTTAAAAAATTCACGTTAAAGAATTACAAAAATTTTAAAGATGAAATTACGATAGATTTTGAAAATATTGCAGGTTATCAGTTTAATACAGATTGCCTTTCAGATGGTATCATCGGCAAAATGTTGATCTATGGACGTAATGCGACTGGTAAGACGAACCTTGGAAGAGCAATTCTTGATATTGGTTCAACAATGTTTGGCGGAACAAGATATGCGAGTAATGGAATTTTACTCAACGCGGATTCCAAAGAAGATGCAGCAATGTTTCAATATGAATTCAGATTTGAGGATACAGAATTAAGTTACAAATATTCGAGATTATCAAATCAAGAATTACGTGAAGAAGAATTATCTGTAAATGGAAAAAGCATTTTTAAATGTAATTTTGGTTTGCGAGAATACAATTTTGATAATTTAGATTATATTGATGCAGAAACTGCCAATATAGAGCGCTATTTACAATCTCTGGAAGTTGGAGAAGGTGATGAAATCAGCGAACCGAAACTTCCATTTTTGAGATGGCTGATCAGTAATGTGGCTTTGAAAAATGATTCAGCTCTTATCCGGTTATCAAATTATGTTAGAAGAATGATGATGATTACAGTAGGAAATGGGATGCAGTATCGTTTTGGAAGACTGAATCAAGGGTTTTATGAGAGTTTGGAAAATCCGGAACATCTGAAGGATTTTGAAGATTTTTTAAATGCAATGGGTATTGAATGTAAATTGGTATTAAAAAAATTACCAGATGGACAAAGAGAACTGTATTTTTCACATGAACAATTAGTTCCATTTTATGAAAATGCATCAAGTGGTACATTGGCATTAGCAGAGTTATATCGGAGACTGGTTCCGAAAGTATGGGATGCGTCTTTAATCTATTTAGATGAATTTGATGCGTTTTACCATTATGAAATGGCAGAAAATGTGATTCGTTTCTTTAAACAGAAGTATCCAAAATGCCAAATGATTATGACATCGCATAATACGAACTTGATGACAAATAGAATTATGAGACCGGATTGCCTGTTTATTTTATCAAGAAAGGGAACATTAACAGCTCTTTGTAATGCGACTGAACGGGAGTTGAGAGAAGGTCACAATCTTGAAAAGATGTATATCAGTGGGGAGTTTGAAAAATATGAATAATTACGCAGTAGAGACAAGGCGGCGTAGCCGGAGCTTACTGGTTGTAGAAGGAAAACATGAAAAGGATGAATTATTTTGGCTTATTTTCAAATGCTTTCCAGAAATGAATATTGATATAGATGATGTATGGATCTACGGTACGAACATTTATAAGTTATATGAGGATATTGTAAAAGAATACGGAAATGATTGGGCAAAAGATGAAATGGATGTTGATTTACCGTTTGTAATCAGTAAAAAGGAACATCCGGAGACAATCTATTATAGAAATGATTTTACCAATATTATTCTTGTATTTGATTATGAACGGCATGATCCGGCATTTTCTGAAGAAAAGATTTTAGAAATGCAGCATTGCTTTGAGGATTCGACTGATATGGGAAAATTGTACCTGAATTATCCAATGATTGAATCATATTTGCATTTAAAATCTATACCAGATGAAGAGTATATAAATCGGAAAATTCCGGTATCATTACAGCCGGGAGATAAATATAAGGGGTTGGTAAAGTCAGAAAGTGTTATTGAAAAGGCGGCTGAGTTGCCACATAGAATTGATGATTTACTTGCAGGAGATAGATATCGGGTAAGTGATGTTGAAAAAAGAAATGGATGTTGTGATGCAATATTGAAGCTTTCTGCGAATGAGTTAGAAAAAGAATTGGAAGAAATATTGTGTATTGTAGGAGATGAGAAGAAGGAAAAGACATTAAAATATCAATTAAAAGATTGGATTACAAAAATCGGATATACATGTGAGAATCGGACATATTGGGAGTATATGAGAAAAGTTTTACAAGAGATTGTATGTCATAATATTCGCAAGGCAGCTAGAATTCAAAAAGAAGATGCAAATGAAAATGATCTTAGAAAGCAATTTGAACAGATGGATTTATCTGAGATACTGAATGTTCAAAATGAAGTCAGTAGAAATTTTGAAAAAGGATTTATATGGGTATTGAGTACATGTGTATTATTGATTCCGGATTATAATTTTAAATTGATTAAGTAAAAAGTATTTATTGCCAAAGATTAAATTATATAATACGAAGGAGACAGCATGAATATTATTGTGATTGGAAATGGATTTGATATAGCTCATAATTTGCCTACAAAATATACAGATTTTTTAGAGTTTGTGAAAGTTATTTGATATATATTAAATACAAAAAATATGAATGATATAGACTGGGGGAAGACTAATCCCCAGATAAAAAGAATTTTAACAGATGATACAGGAAATATTAGAAATAATTTATTTTCAAAAGAGAAGGTATGGAAAAATTTACTAGATAATAATTTTTGGATTGAATATTTTTTGCAAAATGACATGCATGGAAAAGAAAATTGGATAGACTTTGAAAGTGAAATATCTGACGTTATTCAATCTTTACACCGTGATATGCATGGGAATGAAATGGAGTTTAATATATATGATGATATCCCAAGTGTTTTATCTAATGAATTTTTAGACTGCTATGTAAATGATCAAAATATGGAAATTTGTAAAGATATAAAAGAAAAATTATACGATGACCTAAATAAATTAATCAAAGCATTAGAAATTTATTTGTTTCAATATGTGGATAAGATAGAATGTAAAAAGATATCACCGGATATCGAAGAAATTATAAATGCGTCAAATGAGGAAAAGGAAAATAAAGTATTGTGTTTTAATTATACAAATACTATTGAAAAATTATACACAAACAATTGTGAAATAGATATAGATTACATTCATGGTAAAGTAAATAATAATTATGAAATTGAAAAAAACAATATGGTACTTGGTATCGATGAATTTCTTTCGCTTGAACAACAGAATAAAAATATCGAATTTGTAGAGTTTAAAAAATTTTATCAAAGAATATATAAGGAAACAGGGTGCAAATATAAAACTTGGGTTGACAGGATAAAAGAAGAATATTTACTGTACACAAAAGCGAAAATGAAAGAGGTGGAAAGAAACGTAACGGATATACAAAGTATGATAAATAGTATAATTGATAGTACTATAATGAGTAAAAAAAGCAGGAAACATAATTTATATATTTATGGTCATTCATTGGACATTACAGATGGAGATATTTTAAGAGATTTAATACTAAATAACAATGTTAATACAATTATTTTTTATCATAATAAAGAAAGTATGGGTAAACAGATTGCCAATTTAGTAAGGGTGATTGGAGAAGATGAATTAATAAAAAGAACCGGAGGAAACACCAAAACTATAGAATTTAGGCTACAGAGACCGATGATAGAAGATGAAAACTTTAAAACAAACACAGGAAAAAAGGATAGCTTATAATCGCTTTATTTTAGATTAGTAGTAGATTATTACAGTTATGTATTTTA
>CEAB01031202.1_pt1 | contig 10118 bp, 9 predicted proteins | sample 557651 | NCBI WGS metagenome assembly CEAB01 (sample SAMEA3182046, study PRJEB8094) | gut metagenome | biome: human; feature: gut; material: Stool; isolation source: human stools | place: Canada | collected 2011-11-15
CGCTCCGACTTTTCAGGTGCTGCGCAGTTTTGAGCGAGAAATTTTTTGTTCAGGCAAAATAACAAAATCTCGATAATACTTTGTGTATTACCGAGATTTTTTGTGAAGCATGAGCGGAAAAGAGCCGTTCAAAACCGTATGCTTTCTTATCTCAGCCGACCTTTTGTTCGACAATATTCGCTCTGTGCATGAAATGTTTACAAATCAGAGAGATTTGGAAGTGATAGGCTATTGTTTTTTTATAAGGTATGCGGTACAATGGAGGAAACTTTGCCGCAGTTTTGGCAAAGTGCAGTATATGAATACGAAAGGACGACCCTATGAACGGATTTGTTAAAAAGCTGTGCGATATCGACAGCATCGAAATTCCGGCGCAGCTGCTTGAGGTCAATATCGATATGCAGCGCGTTGAGGACGAGATGAAGGCGCTCCCGATGCGCTATGCGAAGGAAAGCACGGCCGATATTGCTGCCGAGGGCGACATTGTCCGCTGCGCAGCGGATAAGGAAAGCTACCCCGACGGCAGAAATGTTTTGCTGTTTACAGGCGTTTCTCTGCCCGGAGCGGAGGAGGCTGCCGCGGCCGCACTCGGAAAGCGCGCGGGCGATGTGCTTGAAACGAAGCTTGCAGGCAAGAGCGTTAAGCTCACCGTGAGCGATGTCATTCGCCGCGTTCCCGTTGAGGTGAACGACGAGCTCATCGCATCTATCGGCATCGAGGGCGTCGCCACCGTCGAGGATTACCGCGAATATCTCGTCAAGCAGGCCGAGGCCGACGCAAAGCTTGAGATGAGCAAGGCTCTCATGCGCCATATCATGGACGAGTTCCTCAACGGCAGCGAATTTGACTATGACGAAGCGGAAATGAAGGCTCAGGTCGAAAAGACCAAGGCCGAGTATGCGGCAATGGGCATGGACCCCGACGCCATGGGCGATGAGCAGATAGCCGAGTCCGTCATTTACCAGAATAAGCAGCTTTGGGCGGCGGAGGAATTCTGCAAGGCGCGCGGCATGGCTCCCTCGCAGGAGGAGGTCGAGCAGCAGGCAGACCAGTTCGCCGAGATGATGGGTCTCATGGGCGAGACCGTGCCCGAGAGAGCCGAGCTTCTTGACATGGCTCGCGGCGAGCTGTGCATCACCCCGCTGTTTGAGCACGTAAACGGCATCATCAACGAGAAGATAGGAGGCTAACATGGCAACTGTTGAACTTAAAGGCGAAGAGTGGAAGAAGTTTACCGAGGCTGAGTATGCGGTCATCGACTGCTACGGCGAGAACTGCTATGCCTGCGTGCTGCTTGCACCTATTTTCGACGCGGTGGCCGACGAGCTTGCGGGGATCTCCTTCGGCAGAATGAACGTCACCTTCAACCCCGAGGTCGCCGACCATTTCGGCATCGACGCAATGCCCACCATTTTGTATTTCAGACGCGGAGAGGTCGTTGAGCGCAGCCTCGGCAGTCTGGAGCGCGAGGAGCTGCTCGCGGAAATATCCAAGCTCCTCTACGAATAAACGGAAAAGAGAGTTGACTATGGGAAAATTCAGACTTAATGACGACCCCGCAGTCGTCGCAAAGATCAGAGCCGGCCTCAAGGAGACGGGCGGCTACTGCCCCTGCCGCAGAGAGATAAAGCCCGAGTACAAGTGCATCTGCGAAGAATTCAAGGCTCAGCTGCAGGACCCCGATTTCGAGGGCTACTGCCACTGCAAGCTGTATTACAAGGAAAAATAATAAAAGGAGAAAAACAATGAAAAAGTTAGTATCCCTCGTCCTTGCCGTCGCCGTCATGCTTTCGCTGGCAGGCTGCGGACTTTTCAGCAAGGCAGACACCGTTAAGCTCGGCGACTACACCCACAACGACCCCTCCGGCCTGAGCTATGACACGCGCCTCGTCCTCAAGAACGAAGCGTTCGGCGAGGACCTTGCCTCCCGCGCAAGCGAGGCAGCCTACCCCGACACCATGATGCTCGACGACAGCGGAATGCCCATCGGCGTTTACGACTACGACGAGACCACCGGCCTTGCAAAGGGCTGGATGTCCATGGCAGACGGCAGCTACACTGCCTTCGAGGAGGGCAAGGAGGTCGATCTCGGTATGCCCGACGAGTCGAAGATGGTCAGCTACAAGGGCGACGTTTCCATGTACTTCGTCGTTTACGGCAACAAGGACAAGGCTGTTGAGGCCGATATGTACCTGTTCCTCGGCGATAAGGAGGACAAGCAGCCCGTTATGGACGCGATGAAGGAATTCTACGGCGTTGAGCTCACCGCCGAGAGCGACACCGTCCTCAAGACCGTCATCGACGCCGACGCAATAGCGGCAGAATTCAAGGCTCAGGCAGATCAGGGCTTCCCCGCAAGCTCCGAGGATGCGGAAAGCTACGCGAGCATTCTTAACCTCAACTACGGCGTAAAGGCCGAAGCGGGCCCGAACCCCTACAAGCCCTACGCAGAGCACAAGGACCCCAGCGACCTCGAGTTTGACCAGACCGTCGTCATGACCGGCAGCGGCAAGGCGGCTCTCGAAGCGAAGGATGCCGACAAGATCGTGTCCCAGACCGACTACCTCTATGGCAAGGACGGCAAGATGGTCGCACAGTACACCTACTATGAGTTCGCCTCCAAGGACGCAGCGGACGAGCTCAGCTCTCAGTTCATGAATGCCCAGCGCGTTTCCGACACCGTTATCCTTGTCGTGACCGAGGGTCAGGATCTTCAGGCAAGCATCCAGTCTCTGACCGGCTTCGGCATGATAAAGGATGATTCCGTCGAGGAATACGCCCACTTTATTGAGGAAAACTTCTCCTCCGCCGTCTACAAATAATCAAGCCTGACGGGTGCCATACGCCTTGGGCATATGGCATCCGTTTTTTCGCCTCTACAGGAGAAACTCTATGGATAAGACAATCGTTAACGACAAGCCGCAGCGAGACGGCTGGAAGGCGCTTTTTCGCACGATAAAGAAGCTGCGCCTGCCGTGGCTGTGGATAGCAGTCGGACTTGCGGTCAACATTTTGCTGAACAGCTTTCTGCTTGACCTGCCGAACATGACGGCGGATCTTCTGAGCGGAAATCTTTCCGGCACGACGACGACAAAGGCCATCTTTTTCTACGTCGAGGTAGGTCTGTTGTCGCTTTTCGCCTTTGCCGGTCAGGCTCAGGCGCAGTCATACAGCGTGCGTAAGGCGCGCGAGTCGATATGGCGCCGTATGCTCGGCATGAAGATGGACTATTTTGACCGCCATGACCCCTCCGACCTCATGAGCGCTATAACGAACGACGCGTCGGCGGCGGTCACGAACTTCGTGAATATAATCCTCTATCTCATTCCGGATATATACTACGTCGTCGCAGCTCTGCTGCGCATAAATGAGTATCACTGGATACTTGCACTTTCGTGCTTTGCGATGCTGCCGCTTAAATATCTCTACGCCCTCGTCATGGGCAAGAAGATGCAGATAGCAAGCGCGAGAGTTTATGGCAGGATAGGCGTTCTGACCGGCTACCTTGCCGACAGGATAAGCCATCTGCCGCTTATCAAGACCTACACGAACGAAAAAGCGGAGAGTGCAAACGGCGAAAAGGCAGCCGACGGGCTGTACGACGCCAACATGAAGCTCGTTAAGCTTGACAATATCTCGACCGCCATCATCGCGGTGCTCGATATTCTGCAAAAGTTCATCGTCATCGTCGTTGCGGTCATCCTGCTCCAGCGCAAGGAGATAGACATCGCCATGTGGCTCGCCTTCTTCCTGTTTGCGCAGAATCTCTTCCCGAATATGGACGAGATATTCAGCATGTGGATAAAGATCAAGGGTATGCACGGCGAGTTCCACCGCATCATCGAGATCATGGCGGGCGATACCGAAAGCGGCGAGGGCGCTGCCTTCCCCTCCGAGGGCGACATCAGATTTGAAAACGTCACCTTCTCCTATCCCGACACCGACAGCCCCGCGATAGAAAACGCGAGCTTCACCGTGCCGCGCGGCTCGGCGCTTGCGATAGTGGGTCTGTGCGGCAGCGGCAAGACCACCTCCATAAGCCTGCTTGAGCGCTTTTACACTCCCGATGAGGGTCACGTTTACATAGGCGACACGGACGTGAGCGAGCTGTCGCTGCATGATTTCCGCAGCCGCCTTGCCTATGTGCAGCAGGGCGCGGATGTGTTCAGCGGCAATCTGCGCGAGGCGCTCACCTACGGTATAAGCCGCGAGGTCAGCGACGAGGAGATATTCGCAGCCGCCGAAAAGACCGGCTTCTCCGAGTATCTTGCGCTGTGCGGCAACGACCTTTCGACGGAGGTCGCCGCGGGCGGACAGTCCATGTCCGGCGGACAGGGTCAGCGCCTCGTGCTGACTCGTGAGGTACTGCGCGGCGGCGATATCATACTCATGGACGAGCCGACGAGCGCCCTTGACGTGCGTGTGTCCGCAAAAATTCAGGACACCATCGACGAGCTCTTCGCCGGCAAAACGCGCATACTCATAACCCACGATCTTGACTATGCCCGCCGCTACGACAGGATAATAGTCATGGAAAACGGCCGCATAGTCGGCGACGGCAGCCACGATAGCCTGCTGCGCGACTGTGAGACCTACCGCGCAATGAATGCCCACGCGGGAGAGGAGGCGGCGATATGAAAAAGTTTTCGAAATATTTCGCCTCGCTGCGCGGGGTAAAGCTGCCTTGGGTGCTCATCGTTCTGAGCCTCATATTCTCCGCCGCGATGATGAACGCGGAGCTTCAGGCGGCGACTCTGACCGCGGGCATAATCGACACCAGCCAAAACGCCATCGACTCGAAGCTGCTGACTAACTTCATCGTCGTCACGGCGCTTGCGGCACTGTTCAGGATCTGCGAATACTATTTCACCCGCCGCATGGAGGAGACCATAAGCCTTCGCGTGCGCTGCAAGCTGTGGAATAAGATAATGCACCTGCCGACGAAGTACTACGACGAGGACAACGGAAACGAGCTTGTCAGCCGTGTCACCACCGATGCCGCTGCGCCCGCCACGCTGTTTTCGATGATAGTATCCTTCACCGTCTGCGTTTACACGGTCATAAAGGGCTTCATTCAACTTTTTGATTACAACACGCTTCTTGCAAGCTGGTCGCTGCTCATTATCCCCATGACCGCGATCATCTGCCTTATCTACGGCAAGCTCACCTATAAGCTCGGCGTTTACACCACCGTCACCATGGCGGGCAGCCTCGGCTACCTTGCCGAGCGCGTGAGATCGTTCCGGCTTATAAAGAGCGCGGTCGCGGAGAAGGTCGAGTCCGAGAAGGGCAGCGGCAACTTTAAGCGTATGTACGTTGCCGATTTCCTCAACTGGATCATTGTCGCCGGCTATCAGCTCGCGGCGAGCCTGTTCTCGATCCTCTTCATCGTCGTCGTTTTCGTCATCGGCGGTCAGCTCATGCAGAAGGGCGAACTCACCATCGGCGACCTCACGAGCTTTTACATGATCTGCGGCATCGTCGGCATACAGCTCATGCAGTTTTTCATGAACGTCGGCTCCGTATCCGGAACCTTCGGCACGATGCAGAAGATAAACAAGGTCAGCGACTGCGAGGCCGAGAGCGAGGACGGCAGACCCGTGCCTCAGCTTTGCGCGGACATAGTTTTCGACAAGGTCAGCTTCGGCTATTTTGAAGACAACGACGTTTTAAAGGATGTTTCCGTCACCATTCCCGCCGGAAAGGTCACCGCCATAGTCGGCGGCAACGGAGCGGGAAAATCCACGATGTTCAAGCTCATTACGCGCCTGTATGAGCCCAAGAGCGGCGAAATTCGCTTCAACGGCGAAAACGCCGCGGAGTATGAGCTCGGCTCATGGCGCGGCCGCTTCGCCTATGTTTTCCAGCGCGACGGACTCATCGGAGGCACCGTGCGGGATAACATCGTCTACGGACTTGAACGCGAGGTGAGCGAGGAAGAGATAATTGCCGCGGCAAAGAGCGCCAACTGCTACGACTTCATCATGGGAAAGCCCGCGGGCTTTGACGAGGACGTGGGTCTGGGCGGCTCGAACTTCTCGGGCGGTCAGGGTCAGTGCATCTGCATAGCGCGCGCCATGCTGCGCAACGCCGATATCCTGCTGCTTGACGAGGCGACGAGCAACCTCGACGTTACGAGCACCGCTCTCGTGTCCGAGGCGATGGATAATCTCATGAAAAACCGCACGACCGTCATGATCGCGCACAGCTTCGCCGCGACGAGAAACGCAGACTACGTCATCGTCATGCGCGAGGGCACGGTCGAGGCCGCCGGCACTCCCGACGAGCTTGAAAAAACCAACGAGTACTACAAGCTTTTCAGCAAGTCCCTGTAAAGCAAAAGCGAGGATAGCAAATGATAACTGAAAAGATAAAACTCACCGAGCTTGAGCCGGGCGGCATCGTGTCCGGCTTCGAGCTGGAAAAGAAGGAATACGTTGAGGCGAAGAAGGCGACGCTGTACACCCTGCGGCATAAAAAATGCGGCGCGCAGCTTCTGTATTTCGACAGAGCGGATCTGAACAAGACCTTTGCCGTCTCGTTCAAGACCCTGCCGGAGAACGACACCGGCGTTTTCCACATCCTCGAGCACAGCGTGCTCAACGGCTCGAAGAAGTACCCCGTCAAGGAGCCCTTCGTGTCGCTGCTCCAGAGCTCCATGCAGACGTTTCTGAACGCCTACACCTTCGGCGACAAGACCATGTTCCCGGTCTCCAGCCGCAACGAGCAGGATCTTTTTAACCTCATGAGCGTGTATCTCGACGCGGTGTTCTGCCCGAGCATCTACGAAAAGCCCGAGATATTCATGCAGGAGGGCTGGCACTACGAGTTTGACCCCGAATCGGGCGAGGTGAGCTACAACGGCGTCGTTTTCAGCGAGATGAAGGGCGCGTATTCCGACGTTGAGCGTCTTATGGGCGATGCCGCCGACGAGCTCATGTTCCCCGACACCTGCTACAGCTTCTCCTCCGGCGGGCGTCCTCTGAGCATACCCGACCTGAGCTATGAGCAGTTTATAAAGACCCACAGGCGCTTTTACCATCCCACGAATGCCCGCTTCTTCCTCGACGGACATATGGATATTGACAGCGTTCTGGAGTACATAGACGGCGAGTACCTGTGCAAGTACGACTACTGCGAGCCCGACTTCGATTTTGCCGTGCAGAAGCCCTATGTCGGCTGCAAAAACGTCTGGTTTGCGCCGACGCAGCCCGGCGACGAGCACGCGCATATGTCGATAAGCAAGATCCTCTGCTCGTATGACGAGATAGAAAAGGTCTATGCCGCGAAGATACTCGCAGACTACCTCACCGGCTCCAACGAAGCTCCGCTCAAGCGCGATATCCTCGAATCGGGGCTTGCGCAGGACGTGGGCATGGAGGTCAGTGACGGCATATTCCAGCCGACCGTGTCGCTTGTCGTGCTCAACACCTTCATGGAAAACTACAGGACCATCCGCAGCCGCGTTCCGGAGCTTGCAAAGCAGCTTGCAAAGGACGGGCTTGACCGCTCGGCTCTGCGCGCAAGCATAGAGCGCTTTGCCTTCAGCTGCCGCGAGGTCACCGAGCCCTACGGCGTCGAGCTTGCGATAAGAGCTCTCGACGGCTGGCTCTACGGCGGCGACCCGCTGCTGTATATAGACAACGCATGGGTGTTCGACTCCCTGCGCGAAAAGCTCGACGGCCGCTATTTCGAGGAGCTGCTGCTTGAGATATTTGCCGACAGCGGCGATAAGTGCTATGTCCACGCGACCCCCTCGGACAGAAAGCTCGAGGACGATGCGTGGCGCGAGAGCGAGAAGATAAAGGCAGCGACCTCCGGCTGGACTGAGTCCGACCGAGAGGAAATGATGCTTGCCGTTAAGAAAATGCAGCAGTGGCAGCAGAGCCAGGACGATGAGCAGGCGCTCTCGACGCTGCCCACGCTCGACCTTGCGGACGTTGCGCGCGATGTTGAGCCTGTCAAGACGGAGGAGCTTCGTATTGCAGACCGTCCCGCGCTCAAGATAGGCGCCAACACCGACGGCATCGTCTACCTTGACCTGTATTTTGACATTTCCGACTTTAGCTGCGAGCAGCTTCGCCTCGTGAACGTGCTCACCTCCTGCCTCGGCGAACTGCGCACGGAAAACCTCGGCGCGCTTGAGCTGCAAAATAAGATAAAAGCCACTCTCGGCGGCATAGGCGCAAGGGTGGACCTCATATCGCGCGAGGGCGAGCTCAATAAGTGCGCTCCGCAGCTTCTCGTTTCCGCGAGTATGCTGCGCGAGAACGTGCCCGCCGCGATGGAGCTTATCTCCGAGCTTCTGCAAAACACCTGCTGGAGCGAGACGGATAAGATAGGCGAGATAATAAAGCAGACCGACTACTTCCTCAAGCAGTCGCTCATGGGCAACGGCCACAGCTTCGCCGTCACGAAGGCGCTGTCGGCGTTCTCCGCGGAGGCCGCGCTGCGCGAGGCGCTTGAGGGTGAGAGCTTTGCACAGTGGTTTGCGTCCCTTGCCGAAGCGGACGGCGAGCGCCTTGCACTTCTCGGCGAGGAGCTTGCGCAGCTTGCAAAGCGTGCGTTTTGCGCAAACAGGCTCTTTATCGGCTTCGGCGGCGAGCCGGAGTGCGGGGCGCTGGAGCACTTTGTGCGCTCCCTGCCCGAACGTGCCGTCGGCGAGGCGGCAAATGCTCCGGCAGGCGTGTCGGGCGACTGCGCGGTCGAAATTCCCGCGGACGTCGGCTTCAGCGCCCTCGGCGGCAACCTCTATGCCCTCGGCGGAAAATTCTCCGGCGCATGGTCGGTGCTGTCGTCGCTGATGACCTTCGGCTACCTCTGGGGCGCGGTGCGCGTTCAGGGCGGAGCCTACGGCACGGGCATGAGCGTTCGCGCAAACGGCGACGTTTTCTGCTACTCCTACCGAGACCCGAACCTGCCCAACTCCGAGGGCGCCTTTGACGCTCTGCCGGAGGTGCTCGACGAAATGCTTGCCTCGGGAATGCCGCTTGACGATATCATCATCGGCACTGTCAACACCACAGACCCGCTGCTTGACCCTGCCGGAGTGTGCGAGCTCAGCTGCCGCCGCTTCCTCAAGGGCACGCGCGCGCAGGACATCACAAAGCTGCGCCATGAGATACTCGACACCACCGCCGACGACCTCAGAGCGCTCATCCCGACCCTGCGCAAATATGTCGAAAACGGCGTGTTCTGCGCCATCGGCAGCCCCGCCGCAGTCGAGTTTGTGAAGAATTAAAAAGCTAAATACACGAAAAAGCCGCTTCAACAGAAGCGGCTTTTTTGCCTTAAATATTATTATCACAGCTCGGCGGATTTGTGTACGCCCGTGACGGAGAATTCTACCCATTCCGCGACATTTGTCGCGTGGTCGCCGATGCGCTCGAAATACTTTGCTATCATGAGCAGGTCGAGCGCGTACTCGGCGTCGCCGCTGCCGGAGCGTATCATGTCGATAAGCGCACTTTTGACGCTCAGAAAGCAGTCGTCAACGATGTCGTCGTGCTCGATGACGCTCCTTGCAAGGCTCAGATCGCGCTTGTTATACGCCTCGATGCTGTCCGTCACCATGCCTATCGCTGCCTCCGCCATCGGCTTCATCGCGCCGCACTCGCTGCCGGTCCTGCCGCCGAGATGCGGGATTATCTCCGCAATGTCCGACGCCTGATCGCCGATGCGCTCAAGGTCCGTTATCATCTTCAGCGCCGCCGAAATTTGCCGCAGGTCACGCGCCACTGGCTGCTGCTGGAGCAGAAGCCGCAGGCACAGCGTTTCTATATCGCGCTCGTATCGGTCGATTTCAAGATCAAGCGGCGCGAGCCTTCCGGCAAGCTTCGCGTCGCCCGTGAGCAGCGCCCTTGCCGAGTTTGCGATGGCCTCCTCGCACATTGCGCCCATGAGCGTGAGCTTTTCGCCCAGCTCCCTGAGCTGACTGTCGAATTTGCTTCTCATCAGCCGAACCTCCCCGTTATGTAGTCTTCGGTGCGCTTGTCCGACGGCACGGAGAAGAGCTTTTCGGTGTCGTCGTATTCGATAAGGTCGCCCAGCAGGAAAAACGCGGTGCGGTCGGAAATTCGCAGCGCCTGCTGCATATTGTGGGTGACGATGACGATGGT
>CEAB01009037.1_pt1 | contig 10108 bp, 8 predicted proteins | sample 557651 | NCBI WGS metagenome assembly CEAB01 (sample SAMEA3182046, study PRJEB8094) | gut metagenome | biome: human; feature: gut; material: Stool; isolation source: human stools | place: Canada | collected 2011-11-15
TAGAAGTCGTAGGACTGCATGATCATGTAGTTGAATTCGAGGAAAGAGAGTCCCTTTTCCATGCGCTGCTTGTAGCACTCGGCGCGCAGCATGTTGTTGACCGAGAAGCAGGCGCCGACCTCACGCAGCAGCTCAATGTAATTGAGGTTCATCAGCCACTCGGCGTTGTTGAGCATCATTGCCTTGCCCGGTCCGAAGTCGATAAACCGCTCCATCTGGCGCTTGAAGCAGGCGGCATTGTGGTCGATGTCTTCCTTGGTCAGCATCTTGCGCATGTCCGTGCGCCCGGAGGGATCGCCGATCATGGTCGTGCCGCCGCCGATGAGCGCGATCGGGCGGTTGCCTGCCATCTGAAGCCGCTTCATCAGGCACAGCGCCATGAAGTGACCGACATGCAGAGAGTCTGCCGTGCAGTCAAAGCCAATGTAGAACGTCGCCTTGCCGTTGTTGACCATGTCGCGGATGTGCTCTTCATCCGTCACCTGCGCAATCAGACCGCGCGCTTGCAGTTCTTCGTAAATACCCATCGTGTTTCTCCTTCTATTGTTCGTAAATTAGTTAACATAATTCGTTGCTTGCCTTGTCTGGGCAGCAGGCAGCAAAAATAAAACACCCTCCACCCAACCTTCGTTGAGCAGAGGGCGAAAAATCGCGGTACCACCTCTGGTCGTCCGCCTCTCGCGAGACAGGACCTTACCGGGTGCCTTTCGGCATCCTGCGCGATAACGGGCGCGACCGACACACCCCTAATCGTTTCCTTTCAGGGGGCAGCTCCGGGAGGTATTTCACGCGCCGCGTCCGTTTCCTCGCACCGACCGGAAACTCTCTGAGGACGAAAGGCGGGCTACTTCTTCCCTTCTTCGCTGTAGCAATATAACATTGGCATCATAGCAAAAACATCGGATTTTGTCAACCGTTTGTTTCGGATTTTGCTTCTTCCGCAAGACGAAGAAGCTCTGCCGCACCGGCAAGCGTCGTCTCGGTGATCATGCTGCCGCCAATGAGGCGTGCCAGCTCCTGCTTTCGACCGCTCTCGTCCAGATGCAGAACGTTGGTATACGTTCTCTCGTTTTCCACGCGCTTTTCGACTGTATACTCCGCGTCTGCCATCGCGGCAATCTGCGGCAGATGCGTCACGCAGAGAACCTGCCGTCCTTTGGAGACCGTCCAGAGCTTATACGCCACCTTCTGCGCGGCTCTTCCGCTCACACCGGCGTCCACCTCGTCGAAAATCAGCGTCGGCACACCGTCCTGCTGCGCCAGCACCTGCTTCATTGCCAGCATAATTCTTGCCAGTTCGCCACCGGAGGCGACCTTGGAAAGCGGCTTGAGATTCTCGCCGACGTTGGCGGACATCAAAAACCGCACGCTGTCCAGACCGGTCTGCATCGGCTGCTGCGGCGTAAACTCGCAGACAAAGCGAATCTTCGGCATATCAAGCTGGCGCAGCTCGTCGCAGATGCGAGATTCCATCGCCTGCGCAGCGGAAAGGCGCTTTTCACGCAGAATTTCTCCCTGCCGGATTGTTTCCTTTTGCAGTTCCGCCTCCCGTTTTTTGAGCGTTTCAATCCGGTCGGACGCAAATTCAATTTCGTCGAGCCGCTGCTCGGAGTCTGCAAGATAGGCAAGCACATCCTCCACGCTTGCGCCGTATTTGCGCTTGAGCTTATGGATCGCGTCGAGCCGTTCTTCGATTTCTTCGAGCTCCCCTTCCGAGTAGCTCAGATCGTCGCGCATGGCGCGCAGCTCGTCCGCCGCATCCTGGACGCTGTACATGAGGTCCGAAATCTTCTGATGAAGCGTCTGCATGTCGGCGCTGATGGCGCTGACTCGGGAAAGCGCATGCTCGGCATTGGATAAAAGTCCTGCCGCGCCGTCGGAGGAATCACCGCCGTAGAGCGCTTCGTCTGCCATACGCAGCGCGTCTGAGAGCTTTTCCGCGTTCTGCAGCACCTTGCGCCGCTCCTTGAGCTGCTCTTCCTCGCCGGAAACCAGATTCGCCGCGCTGATTTCTTCAATCTGAAATGTAAGCGTCTCCACGAGCCGCAGCTTTTCCGATTCGTCCATGCTGAGCTTCTGAATTTCCCGCTGCACCGACTGCATGGCGGAAAACGCCTGCTGATACGCTTCGAGCTCCTGTTCGTCGCGTGCAAAGGCATCGAGATAGGTCAGATGATTTTCCTCGTCAAACAGCTGCTGCGAGTCGTGCTGTCCGTGGATGTTGATGAGTCTGCCGCCGAGCTTTTTGAGCGATGCCACGCTGACCGGGCGACCGTTCACGCGGCAGACGTTTCTGCCATCTGCATAAATCTCGCGCTGCACCTGCAGCTCCTGCGTGTCAAACTCCACCTGATTTTCTGAAAACCAGTCGTATTGCGGAATATTCGTAAAAATCGCGCTGACGAATGCGCGATTCGCGCCGGTGCGGATCACGTCGCGGTAGGTGCGCTCGCCCAATATTGCGGAGATCGCGTCAATGACAATGGATTTGCCAGCACCGGTCTCACCGGTCAGGACATTGAAGCCGCCCTCGAAGAGAATTTCCGCCTGCTCAATGACGGCAATGTTTTCAATATGCAGAACGCTCAGCATGCCGGGTTCTCCTCTCGCAAAGCTTATACGCGGGTTTCGTGAATGGTAATCTGGCTGCGGATTTCCGCACAGATGCCAGCCGCCGAGGCAGCGTCGCGCAGAACGACCATACAGGTATCATCTCCTCCGAGCGTACCGAGAACCTCGGAAATATCCAGCTTATCGAGCGCCGAGCAAGCCGCCTGTGCAAGCCCGGGAAGCGTCTTGATCACGATGATATTCTGTGCATAGTCGACACTGGTTACGCACTGACTGAAGATAATATTGAGCTTCGAGGAAAATGCGTGCTCTACAGGCTTTGCCGTCGCGCTGTAGCGGTACGTTCCGCCGGGTCCCAGCTCCTTGATGATGCGCAGCTGCTTGATGTCCCGGGAAATGGTTGCCTGCGTGGTGTTGAAGCCGCTTTCCTGCAGCTGCTGCAGCAGCTGTTCCTGCGTCTCGATGTCGTGGTCGCGGATCAGCTCGAGGATTTTTTCGTGGCGTTTTGATTTCATGGCGTTACCTCTGCCTGTCGATAAATTTTTTGTTGAGAATTTCGAAGAAGCTCGTCTGTTTGAGCCGCACCAGCTTCGTCACCTTCTGCGAAGCCTTTGTGGTGATGACGTCTCCGGTGTTGAGTCGGAACGCTCTGCCGCCGTCGACGGAGAGGTAGGCGTTGTGCCTGCCGATTTTTCCGATCTTGATGGAAATTACGCGCTCCGGAGAGACGACGATGGTTTTTGCCAGCATCGCGTGCGCGCAGATGGGCGAAATGATCAGATTTTTTGCCAGCGGCTCGACGATCGGTCCGCCAGCAGACATGGAATAAGCGGTGGAGCCGGTCGGCGTGGCAATGATGACGCCGTCGCCGGAGAAGCTCGTCGCCTCGACATTGTCGCAGTAGACCGAAACCTGCACCACGCGCGCAATCGCGCCCTTGGTCACGACCGCGTCGTTGAGCGCCGTCTCATGCAGAAGCCGCTGCCCGTTCGCGCCGGTGACGGTGACGTCGATCATGCTGCGCGGCTCGATGGTATAGTCGCCCGCAGGGAGCCTGCGCAAAAGCTCCAGCTCGCCTGCCTCCAGTTCTGCAATAAAGCCCATCGTGCCGATGTTGACGCCGAGAATCGGAAGATTGTGCGCCGTGGCAAGCTTGGACGCATGCAGAATCGTGCCGTCTCCTCCAAAGCAGACGAGCATGTCGGCGTCCTTGATCTCGCGGTGCAGATCCTGAAATTCGATGCTCTTCGGCAGCTCATAGTCCCGGTCCACGTCGAACGGCAGACACGTGGCGGTCTGCACACCGCAGCCTTCCAGAATCTTTCTTGCCTGCTGGACCGTGCGGAACTGCTTGTCCCGGTAGGGATTCGGGGTCAGAACAATTTTCATCTTGATCACCCTTTCAGCGCGGCGTGTGCCTGCACAACCAGATCACCGGGGAGCGGATAGGCGTCCTCTCCCGGCTGCAGGGAAAGATGCGCGAGAAATTCGATGTTGCCCTCCGGACCCTTGACGGGCGAGAACGTGAGATTGCGGATGGTAAAACCGAGCGACTTTGCAAGGGAGATGAAGTTCTGAAGCACCTCTTCGTGGACCGCAGCGTCGCGGACGACGCCCTTTTTGCCGACCTTGTCCCTGCCCGCTTCAAACTGCGGCTTAATCAGGCACAAAATCTGTCCCGTTGGCTTTAACAGCGTTTTGACCACCGGAAGGACCAGCGAAAGCGAGATAAACGACACGTCGATCACGGAAAGATCGAGCGGCTGCCCCAGATCCTCCGGCGTCACGTAGCGGATGTTCGTGCGCTCCATGACGACGACTCTGGGGTCGTTGCGGATTTTCCACGCCAGCTGTCCGTAGCCGACGTCGATGGCAAAGACCTTGCTGGCTCCCTGCTGGAGCAGACAGTCGGTAAATCCGCCCGTAGACGCACCGGAGTCGCTGCAGACATAGCCCGTCGGGTCAACGCCGAAGTTCCGGAGCGCTTTTTCCAGTTTCAACCCGCCGCGGCTGACATACGGGCAGGCACTGCCGCGCACCTCAACATTTGATGTTATGTCAACTTCCATACCGGACTTGTCCGCTTTCTGCCCGTTCACATAGACCTCGCCCGCCATAATCGTCGCCTGCGCCTTTGCCCGCGACTCGGCAAGCCCCAGGCTCACCAGCAGCACATCCAGCCGCTCCTTATGCTTCATGACATACCTCCCGGATTTTATCCCGCAGCGCCTGCGCGTTCAGCCCCGCCAGCGCATATAAATCCTGCATCGCGCCGTGGCAGATGTAGCCGTCTCCGAGATTCTGCTTGCAGAAGTGTCCCGTGACACCGCTTTGCAGCAGGCGCGCGAAAAGCTCGTCGGCAACGCAGCCGTGATTGGACGTCTCTTCCACCACCAGCACCCGCCCGGTCTTGCGGCAGGACGCTTCGACTGCCGCAAAATCCAGCGGTGCAATCGTCGCAAGCTTCAACACCTCGACGGAAAATCCCTCTTTTTCACAGCCTTCCGCCGCTTCTAGAACGGCGTTGATTGTCGTGCCATAGGTGATCACAGTGCAGTCTTTGCCCTCTTTTAAAAGCGACTGTGCCTTGTCCGTCTGATAGTTTCCCTCGCCGCCTCTCGGATAACGCACAGCGACCGGTCCCTTGTCCTCGAGCACCGCCTGCCGGAGCATGCGGCGGAGCTCCGCAAAGCTTGCCGGACAGTAGATTTTCATGCCCGGCACCTGACGAAGATAGCCCACGTCAAACATGCCGTGGTGCGTTCTGCCGTCTTCTCCGACGAGACCTGCGCGGTCGACGCCCAGCACCACGTGCAGCTGCAAAAGCGCCAGATCGTGCAGCAGCATGTCAAACGAGCGCTGCAAAAATGTTGAGTAAATCGCGACTGCCGGAATGAGACCCTGCTTCGCCATGCCGCATGCCATGGAAAGCGCATGCTCTTCGGCAATGCCGACATCAAAATACCGCTTGGGGCAGGTTTCCGAGAAGGTTTTCAGCCCCGTTCCGTCGCGCATGGCAGCGGTGATCGCGCAGACGCGCGGGTTTTCCAGCGCGAGCTCCGTCAGCGTCTGCCCAAACACATCGGAAAAGCACGGCTTGTGAACGGCGCTGGCGCCCAATGCCGGGTCGAACTTTCCGACGCCGTGGTATGCCGCCGGCATTTTTTCCGCCAGCTCATAGCCCTTGCCCTTTTTGGTGATCAGGTGCAGCAGCACCGGCTCATGCAGTGCCTTTGCGATTTTCAGAAGTTCTTCGACCTTCTGTACGTCGTGCCCGTCGACGGGTCCGAGATAGGTAAAGCCGAGGCTGTCAAACAGATTCGTGCCCAGAACGCTTCTGCGGAAGCGTTCTTTGAGTTTGTGAGTAAACTGATAGAGCTTCCTTCCGCCGGGAATTTTCGCGGTAAAGGCGCGGTAGCGGAGCTTGAAGTCCAGATAGTCCGGGCGCAGGCGGACCTTCGCCAGATGCCGGGAAATTGCGCCAACGTTCGGCGTGATGGACATGCCGTTGTCGTTGAGAATCACGATCAAAGGCTCCCGGCTCGCGCCCGCGTTGTTAAGTCCCTCGTAGGCAAGCCCGCCTGTAAGCGCGCCGTCTCCGACGAGGGCGATAACGCTGTAGTCCTGCTTTTCCAGCGTCCTTGCCCGCGCCATGCCGAGCGCGACCGAAACGGCGTTGGATGCATGCCCGGCGATAAAAGCGTCTGCGATGCTCTCCGCCGGGTCCGGAAAGCCGGACATACCGCCGAACTGACGCAGCCGGTCAAAGCCTTCTGCGCGTCCGGTGAGCAGCTTGTGAACATAGCTCTGATGACCGACATCAAAGACAAGCCGGTCCTTTTTTGTATCGAACACGCGCTCGATGGCAAGCGTCGTCTCCACAACGCCAAGATTCGACGCCAGATGCCCGCCGGTCCGGCTGACATGGCGAACCAGAAACTCGCGGATTTCCCGGCAAAGCTGCCCCTGTTCGGCGTCTGTCAGCGCCAGAAGATCCGCTCTGGTATGAATTTTCTCTAAAATCATACGTACCTCATAACCACAACGCCCGCTTTACCGCCTGCGTTTCGGACGGAGTTTTTCGGGAATGGTATGGAAAAAATGCAGAACCATCGCCGCCGTGCGGACGACGCTTGTACTGGAATCGATGGCAAAAGATTTGCCGCATGCCTTTCCGCCGACGGTCAGCCCTGCCGCCAGCGCTGACATGGCAAGCGTCAGGACAATCTCGCGCATGCCCGGATGCATCGCCAGCACACGCGCGGCAATGGTCGCCGCGGCAGAGCCGGAAATGACGCCGCAGATATCGCCGATGACGTCGTTGCAGAACGACGACACGCGCCCGGCGTTTCGGATCAGCTTCAGCGCCTGCGTCGCTTCCGGCACCTTGCGCGACGCCATCGAGTGAAACGGCTTTTCGTCCGCCGCCGTCACCGCAACGCCGATGATATCAAACACAATGCCGATGGCAATGATGCAGATGAGAATCACAAACGACACCCCGAGCGTCGCGCTTGAGAGTAAATTGGTCGATATGAGAGACATCACCGCCGAAATCAGGACGGTTATGAAAAAAATCGTAAAAATCCAGCGCCAATCCGGACCTTGCTTCTTCGGCGCCTTGCTGTTTTTCTGCGCAGCCAAATCGTTTATCTCCTACATAATCTGAGCTTTCACATGTACCGCATTGAAAAATTGCAAAATTTTTCAATAGTCTTTTTGATGGCAGCAGATCTGGTTAATCTTACGGCTTAGGTCGGGTTTGTTTTCCACCCGGGCAGCCTCCCGTCGCCGAAGAGGCGGTTTCCCTTTCATGCCCGGGCCGGCTCGTTGCCGATGCCGGTACCCGATTGCCACTGAGTCCGTACCGCAATCCCAGATCTGCCCTTTCGACAGCCTAGGTGATTTCCACAACAGCTTTCTTCCGGTTCTAATCCTCTTTTGCAGACAGTGTTTCCAGAAGCGCGTTTGCCCTCGTTTTTCGAAGGTGTCGGCGCGCCTTTCCCCGAGCTGTCCACGCAAGGCAGGCTACGCTGCACACAGCGTTCACGGCGTAAAAGCCGGGTAGCACCGCAATGCAGGTTCAAGCCGGTACCGTACAACGGTCGTTTAGACCACAAAGGGAGTACGCCGCTGCACGAGATCCGGTCTCCACAGCGGGCGGGTCGCTCATTTCATGCCATTGAAACGCGCCCGACCGCCGCAGGCAAAGTTGCCTCCCCCCAGCATCCACCCCAGACTGGGCGTAAGAAGCAGACACCAGAGGCTTCATAGATGTGCCCTTTAAAGGATTTTTAGGCCCTTCCTCGAAACCGGCAGGCTGACTAGGATACTGCGCCATCGTTCGCCGCGCGGAAGGCAAAGGCGCCAAGACGCGCAAGCTCCGCATATTATACCATGAATTCAATGCATATACAAGCCGATATTCAATAATATTCTATGAACGCAGCAGCAAAAAGGACTCTCTTTTTCCAAAGAGAGTCCTTTTGTCAGCGTCAGCATTCGCGGATAGCAAGCTTCATCGAAAGCTCCTTTAAAAATTCGGAGTCTTCAAACACGCCGAGCGCTTCGATCGATTTCTGCGTTTCCTTTTCAATGAGCCGTGAGCAGGCGCCCACGCCGTAGAGCCGCACGAACGTGTTCTTGTTTTCGTCCATGCCGGTCGCTTTTCCCATTTTTCCGGCGTCGCCGAGAACGTCCAGCATGTCGTCTCTGGTCTGGAACGCAAGCCCCAGCGCCTCCGCGTAGCGGTCTGCCGCATCGAGCTGCTCCTGCGTGCCGCCCGCGGCAATCACGCCGAGCTGGCAGGCTGCGGAAATGAGCGCGCCGGTTTTGAGCCGGTGGACATTGTAAATTTCTTCTTCCGTCAGAACCAGCTGCTCGCCAGCCAGGTCCAGCACCTGCCCGCCGACCATGCCGCATTCTCCCGCGCGCTGCGAAAGAAGCGCCACGGCTTTCCCGATCCGCTCCGCCGGAAGCTCCGCACGCGCCAGCTGCCCGAACGCCGCTGTCAAAAGCGCGTCGCCCGCCAGAACTGCGTTCGCCTCGCCGAAAACCTTGTGGTTCGTCAGTCTGCCGCGCCGGTAGTCGTCGTTGTCCATGCAGGGAAGATCGTCATGAATCAGACTGTACGTATGAACCATCTCGATTGCCGCCGCAAACGGCAGTGCCTTTTCTGTCTCGCCGCCGCAGATCCGGCAGAATTCCAGCACCAGAATCGGGCGGATGCGCTTGCCGCCGGCAAGAAGACTGTAGCGCATGGCGTCAAACAGCTGCTTCTGCGGCGCGTCTTCCGCAAAAAGCGTCTGCAGATACGCTTCGACGGTTTTCTGATAGCCTTCCATCACATCTTTAAACGTCATCTCGTTCATACTCCGTTTCTGCCGGTGTGCCATCGGCGGTTTTCATCAGCTTCACGACCTCCAGCTCCGCCTTGTCCAGCAGCTTGCCGCAGGTATCTACCAGCGCCGTGCCCTCCTGAAAAAGCTTGAGCGCATCCTCCAGCGGCACATTTCCCTGCTCAAGCTGGCGGACAATTTCGTCAAGTCTCGTGATCGACTGTTCAAAGGTCTGTGATTTCTTCGCCATTGCGTTCCTCCTGGATTTGCGTCACGGAAGCGGTGAAGCTCCCCTGATGCAGTTTTATGTCAACTTGATCTCCGATCTGCACCTGCCCGGCGCGCTGCACCACACGTCCGTCCGACGTTAAAACCACGCTGTAGCCGCGCGCAAGGACCTTGAGCGGGCTCAGCGCGTCGAGCTTCGCCGTCAGATGGATGAAGCGCTGCTTCTGCCCTGCCAGATTTCGCTGCGCCGCCGCACCGAGGCGCTGTGCGCTGTGGTCCAGCAGCAATCGTTTTTCGTTTACATAATTGATCGGTGACTGCAGCACCCGGCGGTTTTTCAAGCCGTCGAGCGTTTTCCGGTCGAGCTTGAGCCGCTTCTGCATCGCCTGCGCCATGCGCGTCTGCGCGGAAAGAAGATATGCGCGCAGGTCATTCTGGTCCGGCGCGACGAGCTCTGCTGCATTCGACGGCGTTGCCGCGCGCACATCGGCAACAAAGTCCGAAATCGTCACGTCCGGCTCGTGCCCGACCGCGCTCACGACCGGAATCTCGGATGCAAAAATCGCCCGCGCCACGCGCTCGTCGTTGAACGCCCAGAGATCCTCCATCGAGCCGCCGCCGCGCCCGGTGATGATCACATCCGCAACCTGATACTTATTTGCATACCGGATGGCGCCCGCAATCTCCGCCGGCGCTTCTGCCCCCTGCACGCGCACGGGAAGAATCACGACCTTGCTCAAAGGATACCGCTTTCCCAGAATGCGCAGCATGTCCATGATTGCTGCGCCCGCGCCGGAGGTGATGATTGCAATGCGGTGCGGAAACGGCGGAAGCGGCTTTTTGTACTGCGCGTCGAACAGTCCCTCGGCAGACAATTTCGCTTTGAGCTGTTCAAACGCGACATAAAGATCGCCCACGCCATCGGGCGTTACATCGCTGCAATAGAGCTGATACGCGCCGTCGCGCGGAAA
>CEAB01047094.1_pt1 | contig 10086 bp, 6 predicted proteins | sample 557651 | NCBI WGS metagenome assembly CEAB01 (sample SAMEA3182046, study PRJEB8094) | gut metagenome | biome: human; feature: gut; material: Stool; isolation source: human stools | place: Canada | collected 2011-11-15
TGCGGCGGAACTTGTCGGGTATGTAAAAAAGAGGTCATGATTCATTGTTCTGACGGAACAATCGTCAGCAATGCTTCTTTATGTCCGAAAGATCCTGACGGTGTTGAAGTTGATGACGGTGATTTCTGCATTATTCTCAGCAAATATCAGGGATATGGTTATGGTGACAGGGCAATAGCAAGCACCCCTCCCGGTTGGAAATTTGCTTCTTTGGAAGTTATGAAGACGGCGACAAAACATATCAGTGCCATTAACAGAATCCTTAATGATATGGGAGAACCGAATCTTTATAACGATTGGTACTGGACTAATACTTATCATAATCCACCGGAAAATTCCCTGGTATGGGTTGTTAACCCATATACGGGAGAACAGTTTAAAAGTGTTGGAGGTGATGATGCCGGAATATCTTTTGCATATTATCGTTATTATAAAGATTGCGATTAAAATAAGATGAAAACCCCGGAAGAAATTTCCGGGGTTTTATTTAGGCTTATCTGACGCGTTTAATCGCCTTGATATTACGGAGGAACATTTCATTATTGCTCAGTTTCTCCAAGTCAAGCGGAAGCTTACGGCGCCAGTTAGGGTGTTTGTCACGGTCAACACCCGGCAAGTTCTGACGTTTATCCACTTCAAGGATATTTTCAAGCTCAGCCAAGAATACACGGCTCGGACAACTGGCAACAAAGCTGTTTACCGCCTCGGCCATTCCCTCAGGATAATTCTCTCCAAACAGATAATTTGCCTGACGGTGACGGTCTTCCGGCCACAAACCACTTTGGTCAAGGGCATTCAAAAGTTTCAGGCGGTCATTTTCACGTTCATGATAATTATTGCTCATAATTTCGTCATTCGGAATAATGTCCGCTTTGCGCATATCAGCAATATCATAGCCAAACCACCACATTTTCAGCGGCGACATATCATGCGTTCCGACAGAAGTGAAAGCTTTTTCAGGATAAGTTCCCGGTTGGTTGAAATCGCCGCCCCAGCCGGCCGCGCGCTCTGCCCACAAGACACTGAGAGAGTAAATATTCTTACGTTCCAGAGCCTCAAGAAAACCGTCAGGAACATTGCCCAAACTCTCTCCGGCAACAACACATTTATTGAGATAACTTTCAATCGCCACAATATTCAGCATATCGGCAAAGTTATAAAGGATATACGTTCCAAGCGGCTTATCGTTAGGAATGACATACAACCGCATCAGGCTCATTACATGGTCGATACGCAGGGCACCGGTATTGCGCATATTAGCACGCATAATCTTAATCAGCGGTTCGTAAGCCTTGGCTTTCAGCATAAACGGATTGAATGCGCCCAGCCCCCATTTCTGGCCGCCGGGGAAAAATGCGTCAGGCGGCGCACCGGCACCGGCATCTGCAATAAACACTTCAGGGTCACTCCAGGATTCAGCACTGTCTTGTCCGACACCGACAGCCAAGTCCCGATAGAAGCCGATTTTCATATTACATTTTCTGACTTCCTCAGCGGCGACATCAAACTGACGAAAAGCTTCAAACTGCAAAAATTTATAAAAATTAACGCGGTCTTTGTGGCTGTCGGCATATTCTTTTACCGCCGGGTTAGAAGGATTGCGCAGTTCCTGTTCCCAAGCGCGCCAACCACCCCAGACGCTGCGGCATCGTTCTTCATAGGCCGTCAGGAAGACTGCCAGCTTGTCAAGCTCCGCCCCTTCCCTTTTGCAAAAGGCTTCAAATTCAGCATGGCGTTCGGTATCCTTATTGTTTTTGAAACGGGCGTAAAACGTTTCCATAAATTTAATTTTCAGCGGATAGATTTCTTCATAATTGATATTTTCCGCATCACGAAATTCTTTCAGCTGCGCCTTGATACCGATTGTATCGCCGCGTTCGCATTCGGGGACGCTTTCGATATCAATATAAATCGGGTTTAAAAACAGACGGCTGATTGAAGAATACGGGCTGGCATTCTCAGGAAAGTTATGCTCCAAGATATTCAAAGGATTTAAGCCGATAACGTCGCCGCCGGATTTGGCACAAACATCAACAAAATTTTTCAGATCGGTGAAATCGCCGACACCCCAGTTACGTTCGCTGCGCATAGCGTAAAGTTGCAAAGCGTATCCCCACAGTTTTCTGTCTTCCAGTGCTTTGTTCTGATAGCATTTTACCGGCGCAACTGCCAAAACGGATTTATACTCATCCGCACCAACCAAGACAGACAAATCATAGTAGCCGACATCAAGCTCATTTTTGATTTTAACGGTTTGTCTGGCATAATGGCGATGATTGATTTCACGCTCCTCTGCGGCAACAATGTCATATTCCAGATTATGGACGGCATCATTTTGGCGGCTGACGACTTTGATTGAAACAATGGCATCTTTGTCGCCGGCGGGCGTTACAATATCAATCAGCAGATTTCCCTGTTCAACAACATAAACGGAATCCAGCGTTTCCTGCCAACGGCGGTTGTCAAACTTCACCAAAGAATGTTCGACATCGGCTGGTGTATCCGCATTATACCCCAGTTTTTTGATAAAAAACTTAATAGTATCCTCGTCGATTTCATATTTCTTGCGATCCTGCCCGGCATCATAATATTCGGTCAAGACACCGAGTTTATCTGCCAAAAGCTTTAAATTGTCGTCCATAACAGCTCCTATTTCCTATTATTTTTTTATTTCGATAACCAAAACGCTCCACGCCGGAACCTGAATGATTTTATGCATTCCCAGCCCCTCCGTGTTTACGAATTTTCCGCTGCTGTCGAGCAGCAAATTCCAGTTTTCGCCGCTGATTCCGGGCAGGCGCCAGGAAACCTCTCCGGCATTAACGTTAAAAATGCACAAAACCGACGATGTTCCGTTCAATACGGAATAAGCCAGCGAACGGCGGCTGTTGTCAGCCCAGTCTTCCGCAGAAAACTCCAATCCCCGTTCGTTATACCAGGTCAGGTCTTTTACGCCTTTGCGGTTTTGTTCCTTGCCTTCAAAAAATTTTCGGCGGGTAAAAATTTTCAATTTTTTGCGCAGAGAAATGACTCTTCTGGTGAAGCGCGCCATCTCGCGCCCGTCTTCCCTGACGGCCTCCCAGACAATCCAACTGATAACATTGTCCTGACAATAAGGATTGTTATTGCCGAAACGGGAGTTAAACAACTCATCCCCGGCCAGAAACATTGGCGTACCGAAAGACAGCAGCAATGTCGCCATCATGCCTTTTGCCCTTTGCAGGCGGTTTTCCAGTATCTGCGGATTGGCGGTTTCGCCCTCGGCGCCGGAATTCCAGCTCCAGTTGCTGTTGCTGCCGTCGCGGTTGTCTTCGCCGTTGCTGAAATTGTGTTTGGTATTATAACTGACCAAATCATGCAGGGTAAAACCGTCATGTGCCGTCACAAAGTTAACGCTGGTCGTAATGTTGCGGTTTTCATGGTTGAAGACATCGCTGGAACCACTGAGACGGCTGGCCAAATCGGGAATCTGGTAGGTGTCGCCTTTCCAGAAACGGCGTACCGTGTCGCGGTATTTATCATTCCACTCATTCCACCGGGGCGGGAACGAGCCAACCTGATAACCGGCATAGCCTATATCCCAAGGTTCGGCAATAAGCTTAACATTGTTCAGTACCGGATCTTGCTTGACGGCATACAAAAATCCACAGTCTTTTTTAAAATCGGTACGGTAACGGCATAGTGTCGTTGCCAAATCGAAACGAAAACCGTCAACGTGCATTTCTTCAACCCAGTAACGCAGAGAATCCATCACCAGTTTCAGCACATACTGGTTTTGAAGATTAAACGATGCTCCGGTTCCGGTGCTGTCATAATAATAGCGTTTGTTTTCATTGCTGAGAGTATAATAAGAAGCATTGTCAATACCGCGGTAGCACAGTGTCGGCCCCATCTGGTTGCCCTCACCGGTATGGTTATAGACCACATCCAGCAGCACCTCAAATCCCTGTTTGTGCAGCGTTTTGACCATCTGCTTAAATTCATCTATCTCACCGTGGCACAGGTAAGTCTGTTCCGGCGCAAAGAACGAAAAACTTTCATATCCCCAGTAGTTGTCATTAATCCAGCCTTTTTTGTGGCGGTTGCCAAAGAAAGCATGAATCGGCAAGAGTTCGACAGCCGTTACGCCCAGCCATTTAAGATAGCTGACGACGCTGCGGGAAGTCATCCCCTTGAACGTGCCGCGGTCTTTATCCGGGATAAGCGGGTGAACTTTGGTATAACCGCGGACATGTGTTTCATAAACTACCGTATCTTCAATTTTTGTATAAGGATGGCGGTCATTTTCCCAGTCAAAACTTCCGGCAACAACTGCCGACTTCGGCACATAAGGCGCGCTGTCAAGCGTTGAAAAAGACAAGTCGGCATTCGGACTGTCAACATCATAACCGAAAATGGCCTTATGCCAAATCAGTTTGCCGACAAGCTTCTTGCCGTAAGGGTCTATCAACAGCTTATTGGGATTAAAACGATGCCCCTGCTCCGGCATATACGGGCCATAGACACGATAACCATAAGTCTGTCCCGGCTTTAGCCCCGGAATATAAATATGCCAGATATTATTGTCATTTTCCGTCAGCTCATACCGTTTCAGTTCCTCGGCGCCGCTCTCGTCAAAAAGACAGAGTTCAATTTTTTCCGCATTTGCAGAAAAGAGCGCAAAATTCACGCCTTTACCGTCATAATGAGATCCTAAAGGGAAAGCATTTCCAGGTAAGGGTTTGACTGTAGCCATGAATTCGCGCTCCTTTGCTAAAAAATTAATCTCTAATCGGCTTAATGACGATTGTTGACAGTGGCGGCAGGGTCAGACTGATTGACAACGGACGGTCGTTCCAGCCGATTTCTTCAGCAGACATAAAGCCTTCGTTTTTAACGCCGCTACCCCAGTAGTTTACATCATCACTGTTAAAAATTTCCTGATATTTACATCTTTCATTGACGCCAAGGCGATAATTTTTACGAACAACCGGCGTAAAGTTTGAAATGACAATCAGGTAATCACCGGGCTTTTCGCCTTTGCGCATATAAGAGATGACGCTGTCATCGGCGTTGGAATGTTCAATCCATTCAAAACCGCGGTAGTCAAAATCAATCTGATAGAGCGGCGCATTGCCTTTGTACATCAGGTTCAAATCACGGACACAGTTTTGCAGGCCCTTATACATGGGATAATCCAGCAGGAACCAGCGCAGGCTTTCTTCGGCATTCCATTCCCAATCCTGTCCGAACTCGCAGCCCATAAACAACAGTTTTTTGCCGGGGTGGGTATACATGAAGCCGTAATAAGCGCGCAGGTTGGCAAACTTCTGCCATTCGTCACCCGGCATTTTAGCCAGCATGGACCCCTTACCGTGAACAACTTCATCATGCGAAATCGGCAGAATGAAATTTTCATTAAAGGCATACAGCAGGCCGAAAGTCAGCATACCGTGGTGGTATTTGCGGTGAACAGGTTCATGGCTGATGTATTTCAGCGTATCGTTCATCCAGCCCATATTCCACTTGTAGCCAAAGCCCAAACCGCCCATCGACGTCGGACGGGAAACCATCGGCCAAGCCGTCGACTCTTCGGCACAGGTAAACGCGCCTTTGCACTGCCCGTACACCAACTCGTTCATCTTGCGCAGGAAAGAAATGGCCTCAAGGTTTTCATTGCCGCCGTAATTATTGGGAATCCATTCGCCGGGATTACGGGAATAATCAAGATACAGCATAGAAGCCACGGCATCAACGCGCAGACCGTCGATGTGAAATTCTTTCAGCCAGTAAAGAGCGCTGGCGCAGAGGAAGTTGCAAACTTCGGTACGGCCGTAGTTATAGATTTTTGTGCCCCAGTCTTTATGTTCGCCCTTGCGCGGATCGGCATGTTCATACAAATGCGTTCCGTCAAACTCGACCAGACCGTGCCCGTCCTTGGGGAAGTGCGCCGGTACCCAGTCCATAATCACGGAAATATTCGCCTGATGGAATTTATCAATCAAATAGCGCAAATCATCCGGTGTACCGAAACGGGAGGTCGGCGCAAACATACCGACGACCTGATATCCCCAGGAAGCATCCAGCGGATGTTCCGCCAGAGGCAGAAATTCAACGTGGGTAAAGCCCATATTGGATACATAGGGAACCAAGGTATCCGCCAATTCACGGTAGGTCAGATATTCGTTATTTTCCTTACGGCGCCAGGAACCAAGATGGACTTCATAGATTGACATCGGTTTGTCAAATGAATTGTATTCTTCGCGATACTTCATCCACTCTTCGTCAGACCAATGATATTTATCAATATTATAAACAACAGAAGCCGTATGGGGACGTTTTTCGGCATAGAATCCAACAGGGTCGGATTTCAGCAAAATATAATTCTCCTGAGTTTTAACCTCATATTTATAAACTTCGCCCTCGCCGATGCCGGGAATGAAAATATCCCAGACGCCGCAGCTCAGATGTTTGCGCATCGGGTTGACGCGGCCGTCCCAGTTATTGAAGCCGCCAACAACGGACACCCTTTTGGCGTTCGGCGCCCAAACGGCAAAACTGACACCTTTGACGCCGTCCATTTCACGAACGTGCGCCCCGAGAATCTTATACATATTCAGATGATTTCCCTCAGCCAGGAGATAGATGTCGATGTCACCCAAAGTAGAATTGAAACGGTAGATATCTTCTTTTTCATAGATATCGCCTTTATCATTTTCAATACGGAATTTATAGGCAAAATTTTCGCCGACACCGAGGTTAATCTGATAGAAACCGCGATCATCGAGTTTTTCCATAAAGCCTAATGACTGACCATCGCTTTTGTTGATTACTTCAACAGAACGGGTACCGGGCTGATATGTTCTGATGAACACGCTTTTAGACCCTTTGTCACGGTGTATCCCCAAAACGGCAAAAGCATTGCCGTGATCGCCGTTGATAATGGCTTCCATTTCTTCTTTAGATAATAAATTTTCCATTCAGCATCCCCTAATAGACTGATAACATAATTAGATTAAACTCACAAAAACAATCTATAAATCATCTAAGATTAAATGCAAGAAAATTAAACAACAACTTCAATTAATTTTAAATAATCTTTAAATTTAAACGATTTATTATTGACGTATTAATTTCAGGTTGTATATTTAATTGTGTTGACCAAACAATTTTATTTGGAGTTAATTATGGTTAAATCAAACGAAAACGCTATCAGAGAAGCTGCTTATTACAACTGGCAAAATGCCGGCTGTCCGCAGGGTCAGGACGAATATTTTTGGCAGATGGCCGTAGAACAGTTGTCTAACTGCAACTGCTCTTGCAAGTCTTCTTCCTCTGCGAAAAAGACTTCTTCTACAACAGCAAAAAAATCTACAAAAAGCAGTTCTTCATCTTCTAAAAAATCCGTTAAATAATCAGCGGGTTACAGAAGTTGAAAAGCAAAAAAAAGAAACTCTGTAAATTAGCAGAGTTTCTTTTTTTAATCGCTATTTTTTCACGGCGGAAATAACATATCCCATGACGCTTTTATCGCCTTCATTGCGCAATTTTCGCCGCGCGCAGTTTTCTATTTCAAACAGGGAATCATTCAACATAAACTTGACATATTCTATCGCATGAACAAAGCGCCCTGAAATATGCAGATAATAAGCTTTGTCATTTTGCGTATTTTCGCTGATGGTAAATATAATCCGCCCTTTCTTTTTGAGTGACTTATGCACAGCTTTGAACAAATTTTCCAAGTCGCCGACATAAGTAAAAACATCTGCAGCAACCATAAGATTATAGCGGTCGGGACTGTTGTTCAAATACGCCGTCATTTCCGAATTTATCAGGCGGGAATAAAGCTTTTTCCGCTTTGCCGCCTCCAGCATTTTTGGCGAAATATCAACGCCGTCCAGCCCAAACCATCCGGCATAATCTTTTAAAAATTCGCCGCAAAGTCCGGTACCGCAACCCAGGTCGAGAATTTTCAGCCGCGGGCGTTTTTTATCTTTATAAATATCTTCCAGACATTTGCGAATCAGCTGCGGTGCGCGATAGTCCAATGCACGCAGAACGGAATCGAAATCCGCGGCAAAAACATCAAAAATATCTTTGACATATTTGGCATTCGCTGTCTTGATATTCTGATTACTGAGCAACGCATTTCCCATATAATTTACCAACGGATTATCGCTGTATTTTTTCAGCCATAATTTGACACAGTCGGCGATCGAATCTGCTTTTTTATCCAAAGCAACTTCGTAAAACAAGTAGCCCAGATTAATCTGGTGCGCTTCGTCATCTTCGTCAGCAGACAGTTCAACGGCTTTCCATGCGCTTGATATTGCCTGCAGATAATTTTGCTGTTTTAAATATCCCTGACTGAGGTAATTATATATCCAAGAATCGGACGGGTCTAATTTTGCGGCAGCAGTCAAAGCTTTTACGGCCGAATCATAATCCTCCAGTTCCTGATATGAATTCCCCAAGATGATATAAGCCAGTTTTTCGTCACTTTTACATTCCGCGGCCCGTCTGGCATATTCAGCCGCCGCTGCGTATTTTTTCTGTTCATAGAGGCTGTTGGCCAGATTAACCAGAGCAGGATAACTAAACGGCGAAACATCCGCCGCTTTTTGATAATATTCCTCGGCGACAGAATAATCATTCTGCACATAAAAAATATTGCCGAGTGTTATCAGGACATGTGAATTGTCGGCATCTTTTTCCAAAAGACGCAAACACAAACTGCGGGCTTTTTTCAAATTTCCCTGTTCGTATAATTCTATTGCCTTATCTATTTTCCGATTAAACTCTGAACTCATTTCACCCAACCCCACTCCTTAAAAATATTTTTATCATTTTTTAGTAAAAAAACTATTGACGAACGGGAAATATTATTATATTTATTCTTCATCACTCTGATGGGGGTATGGCGGAACTGGTAGACGCGCTAGACTCAAAATCTTGTTCTCTCTGAGAGTGTCAGTTCAAGTCTGACTACCCCTACCAATAAAAAACCTGACAATTAAGTCAGGTTTTTGTTTTATCATTTCATTCTGCGGATTTCCTGTTTCAGGTAATCCAAGACAGCACGAATTTTGGGAATATCCTTGGTATTTTTATTGGCAATAAGATAAAGTTTATAACTCAGTTGCGGTATATTTCCATTTATCACATTACTGATATTTATCAGGCTCGGCATATCATACCCTTTTGGGAAAACGCCAATCCCTGCACCGCTGTGCGCCATTAAGAATGTTGAATAAGTTGAATTTGACTGATAGGAAATATGCCTGATATCTTTTGAAATTTCATCTAACCCCTTGATGTATTTAACGTTATTAAGATTCAGGCAAAAACGGTGGTTGCTCAGCAAATCTTCCAAATCATAGGGCATACCGAATTCCTGAAGATATCTCGGCGAAGCAAAAAAGCCGCAGCTTATTTCTCTGGTTTCGCATACAACTTTATTTCCGCCGGACGGTTCTATATAACTAATGACAAAATCGACATCTTCATCATTTATTTCAGCTGCATCGGCAATATTTTTTATTGTCGTTTCAATTTTAATTCCCGGATATTTTTTATAAAGCTCCGTGACATCCGTATTGAAAATCGGCGCCGTAATACCGTCGTGAATACCTATTCTTACAACACCGGACACCTCATGGCCTGATTTGGCAATAAATTCCATTTCGCGGAGAATGCTTTTTAAAGTATCAGCCAGCGGCAAAATTTCTTTGGCCTGCGGGGTCAAGGCACTGCCGCGATTGGTACTGTTGATTAATTTAAATCCCAGGCTATTTTCAAGTTCCGCTATGTATTTATTCATGGTATCCGTTGAAATTCCAAGGCTTTCCGCAACATTCCTCTTGCTGCCGCTCTTGGAAAATGAAAGCAGATAAACCAAACTTTCAAGTTTCATCAGATCTTTTTTAGTCAGCATTTTTCTTCCTTTTCAACTGACTGTTTCGCATGCTATTATATGTAATTTAATCTTATTAAAAAAACTTAAAGATTGTTGCTAAAATACAAACTATTTGACTTTTAGACAAGGTATGATATAGAAACAGCAATAAAAAATATTATTAATTTAAATTATTTTATTATGGATACTAC
>CEAB01056119.1_pt1 | contig 10076 bp, 6 predicted proteins | sample 557651 | NCBI WGS metagenome assembly CEAB01 (sample SAMEA3182046, study PRJEB8094) | gut metagenome | biome: human; feature: gut; material: Stool; isolation source: human stools | place: Canada | collected 2011-11-15
TTTTATTTAAATATTTAGTCATACTTGTTGTATTATCATATCTTATATTTTCTATATATCCACTTGCACCTAATCCAAAACCGTAATAATTAAAATTATTCCAATAAGTTAAATTATGCTTCGATTCATAGTTTTCTTTGGCATAATTGCTTATTTCATAGTGTTTAAAACCTTTTTTAGTTAAATATTCTTTAATTGTTTCATACATATTATAATCTATCTCTTCATCTATAGGTTTTATATTATTTATGTATAATTTTGTATGAGGTTCAATCATTAATGAATATGTAGATATATGTTTTATAGGTAAATTAGTTAAGAAATTTAAATCTTTAATTAATGTATCTATTGTTTCATTTGGAATAGCATAAATTAAATCAACATTTATATTTTCAATGTATTTTGATATCAATTTAATTTTTTCTTCTACTTGTTTTTTTGTATGAAATCTTCCTAATAGTTTCAAATTATTTTCATCAACACTTTGAATTCCTACACTTATTCTATTAACTCCATATTCTTTTAATAATTTTATTTGTTCTATAGTAACATCTATATTACACTCACAAGTAAATTCAATGTTTTTGTGTTTAAAATTTTTCGTTATTTCAAGTAACTTCTTTAGTTCTTTTAAATCTAAACTAGTTGGTGTTCCTCCACCTATATAGATACTTGTTATAATATCATTTTTATATTTTTCTTTTATTTCACTTTCTAATGCATTTAAATAATCATCAAGCCACTTTTTGTTATAATACATTTTACAAAAATCACAATAATTACAAATGTTATTACAAAATGGAATATGTATATATACACCTTTTTTCATATAATCACTATAACCATTATACCAAAAAATATATGATTTGGTATATTTTGTATTGAATATTTTATGCTTTTATCAGTTATATGAAATTATTTAAATAATTCTACATTATAAAAGAATGATTTCCATCATTCTTAATTACAAGAAAACACTATTCTTTATTTTCTACTTTAAATAATACTTCTCTTGGTTTTGAACCATTTGACGGTCCAACTATTCCTCGTTCTTCTAATATATCAATTGCTCTTGCTGCTCTATTATAACCAATTTTAAATCTTCTTTGTAATAATGAAGCACTAGCCTTACCTTGAGTTACAACAAACTCAACTATATCATTATATAAAGGTTCTTCAGTCGCATCCATCTCAACACCATTTGTAGTTCCCACTTCATTATTTTCCATTGAAACATCATAATGAACTTTTTGTTGTGCGATAGTGTAATCAACTACAGACTTGATTTCATCATCTGATATAAATGTTCCTTGAACACGAAGAGGTATATTCTCACCTTGTGGTAGGAACAACATATCCCCTTTTCCAAGTAACTTCTCTGCTCCTGTCATATCTAAAATAGTTCTTGAATCGATACTACTAGATACTGAAAAAGAAATACGAGATGGTATATTAGCTTTAACCACACCAGTAATTACATCTGTTGATGGTCTTTGAGTTGCTACTATTAAATGGATTCCTGCTGCTCTAGCCATTTGGGTAATTCTCATAATTGAATCTTCAACTTCTTTAGCTGCCACCAACATTAAATCTGCTAATTCATCAATTATAACAACTATATAAGGCATTTTTTTAATTTGACCATACTCATCTTTTGTTTTATTTTTTTTGTCAATATAAGTATTATAACCAGCAATATTTTTAGTACCACTCTGTTCAAATAAATCATATCTTCTATCCATTTCTGCTACAATTTTTTTAAGCACAATATTAGCTTTTCTAGGGTCTGTTACGACTGGAGTTAATAAGTGTGGTACTCCATTATAAATTGATAGTTCTACCTTTTTAGGGTCAACCAACACTAATTTAACTTCATCGGGTTTAGTACGCATTAAAATAGATACTAACATACTATTGATACATACTGATTTACCACTACCGGTTGCTCCAGCTACTAATAAATGTGGTGTTTTATTAATTTCACAAAATACTGGTTTTCCTAAAATATCTTTTCCTAAAGTTACTAATAGTTTTGAATCAGATAAACTTTTAGGAATTGCTTCTAATAATTCTCTTACACTAACCATTGTATTTACTTTATTAGGTGTTTCTATACCAATTGTTTTCTTACCAGGTATTGGAGCTTGTATATGAACACTTTTAGCAGCTAGTGCTAAAGCTAATTCTCTATCTAGACTAATAACCTTACTTAATTTAGTTCCAGCTTTAACTTCCATTTCATATTGCGTAACAGCCGGGCCTATGTTTACAGCAACTACTTTAGCATCTATTCCAAAATCCTTAAATACTTCCTGTAAAACAGGAATAGTATTTTTAACTAATTCTTGGTTTTCTTTTGAATTGTTTTTAGTATTTTTCTTTAATAAAGTAATTGGAGGAAATGAATAATCTTTAACATCTAATATTTCAATATCCTCGTCATTAAAATCAGGTTTTATCTCCTCATCTTTAATTAGTTCATCGACACTAGAAATAATTACTCTATTATCTTTTCCTTCCTTATCTTGAACATCAGTAGAAACAACAGGTTTATTATCTTTTTCAAAGAAATCTTCAACTTTTTTAACTTCTTCTTTTATTTTAGCTTTATTTTTAAGTTCTACTGTCTTTTTAACGCCTTTTTTTAGTGTTTTAGCGATATCATATAAAGTAATACCTGTAAACATTATAAAGCCACATACCATTAAAACTATGCTCACAACATTAGCTCCAGTTATTGATAATAGTTTTACTAAAGTTACCCCAAATAGCGCTCCTATTACCCCACCACCTTGAATGTCTAGAGAACCATCGATAAAATTATTTAAATTGTTAAATGTTTCTTCAAAAACAACACCGTAACTTAAACTTTGTCCTTCTTCTAAACTTTTAGTTATATTTTTATCAATATAACCAACATGAGATAGTGCGAGTAATCCTATTATAATTACATATAATCCGATGAAATGTGATGTTAATAAGTCAGGTTTACTTCTTTTTACTATCATATATCCACCAATAATACCTACTAGTAAAAGTAAAACACCCCACCAAACACCAACTAAAAAACCAGCAAAACCGTTTATTATATTTGATAATGGTTTAAATTTACATAAACCAATTACTGTTATTAAAATCAATAAAATGCCTTTTACTTCAATCCAAGCATTATTATCTTTTTTTACTTCTTTACGCTTTTTTTTCTTTGGCATGTTAGTCACCTCTAATATTAAGTATATCACAAATTGATATAAAAAGGAACTAATTTTCTAGTTCCTCTTCAATTCTAATTAACTGATTATATTTACATGTTCTATCTGTTCTTGATAATGAACCAGTTTTTATTTGTCCTAAATTCAATCCTACTGCTAAATCAGCAATTATGGTATCCTCGGTTTCCCCACTACGATGAGATATAATAGTTTTATAATTGTTTTCTTTAGCAAGTTCTATTGTTTTTAGTGTCTCTGTTATCGTTCCTATTTGATTAACTTTTAATAAAATTGCATTACCAGCTTTCAAATCAATTGCTTTTTTTAAGTATTTATAATTAGTTACAAATAAATCATCACCTACTAATTGAATTTTGTTTCCTATTCTTTCAGTTAATAATTTAAATCCATCCCAATCATTTTCATCTACTGCATCTTCAATTGATATAATTGGATATTCATTAATTAATTCTTCATAAAAGTTAATTAATTCAGTAGTATTTAATACTTTGCCGTCACAATGATATAAACCATCTTTATATAATTCACTTGCTGCTACATCTAGGGCAATAAATACATCAATACCTGCTTTATATCCTGCTTTATTAATTGCTTCAACAATCAAATCTAAAGCTTCTTTATTACTATTTAGTGATGGTGCGAAACCTCCTTCATCACCAACATTAGTATTATATCCTTTTTCTTTTAATACTTTTTTTAATGTGTGAAATATTTCACAACCGATTCTAATTCTTTCCTTAATCGTGCTAGCAACAGGTATAATCATAAATTCTTGAAAATCTAAATTGTTATCAGCATGAACCCCACCATTTAATATATTCATCATCGGATTAGGAAGGATAGTTCCATTTCCAATGTATTTATATAATGGTTTATTACTAGCTAGACTAGCGGCTTTTAAGTTAGCCATAGATACAGCAAGTATAGCATTTGCTCCTAAATTACTTTTAAATTCTGTTCCATCTAAAGCAATCATAGTGTTATCAATCAATTCTTGTTCAAATACATCCATACCAATTAATTTAGGTTTAATAATATTATTGATATTACTAACAGCTTTTAATACACCTTTACCATTATATCTATTATCATTATCCCTTAACTCTAATGCTTCTTTAGTTCCTGTTGATGCTCCTGATGGAACAATTGCTCTACCTACTATACCATTTTCTAATATAACATCTGCTTCAACTGTTGGATTTCCCCTTGAATCTAATACTTCTCTCGCTTTAATATCAACTATTTTCATTTTATTCTCCTATTCTATTTACACAATCTATAAAGTCATCGCCTCTATCTTCAAATTTTTTATATTGATCCCACGATGCACAAGCTGGCGATAATAAAATTACATCTCCCTCGGTTGAATTTTCATAAGCTAGATTAACTGCTTCTTTTAACACATCAACTTTCTCACAGTCGATATTATTGTTGTTGCAAAACTCTAAAATTCTTTCCTTAGTTTCACCATAGCATATAACTTTTTTAACATTTTTCATATACGGCAATAAGCCATCGAACAAATGTCCTCTATCTAACCCACCTAACAATAAAATTGTTGGTTTATTAAATGCACTTAGTGCGATGGTTGTAGACTTAACATTAGTAGCTTTACTATCGTTATAAAAATCTCTTCCATTAACATTTTTAACAAATTGTAATCTATGAGAAACACCAGTAAAAGTTTCTAATACATTAACAATCGCTTCATTTGATACATTAAATTGTTTTACCGCAATAATAGCAGCCATTATGTTTTCATAATTGTGATTTCCTTTGATTTTTATATTGTCTATATTTATTATTTTTTCGTTTTTATAATAAATATAATTGTTTTCTATATAAGCATCAGCATGTTTTGCGCGAGCAAAATATAATTTCTTAGCTTTTAAATCACTAGTTAAATTTAATGTATCCAAATCATTTTGATTTAATACAGCTACATCATTTTCATCTTGATGTCTAAATATTCTCTTTTTTGTTTCTTTGTAATATTCGTATGTTTTAAAATGGTCTAAATGAACTTCAGTTAAATTTGTTAAAACTGCTACATTAACTTTAAAATCATCAAAATCATGTAATTGTTGAGCAGATAGTTCCAATACAATAATATCATTTTCTTTAACACTTTCAATTAATGAAGAAAATGGATATCCTATATTACCACCTAAATGAACTGGTTTATTATCTTCTTTTAAAAACTCATAGGTTAAAGTTGTTGTTGTAGTTTTACCATTAGAACCAGTAATACCAATTATTTTGACATTGTTTGGTAAATAATGATAAGCGACTTCAACTTCATTTATTACTGGTATATTTAAAGTTTTTGCTTTTAAGCATACTTTATGGTCTAATTTAATACCAGGATTCTTAACAACATAAGAAAAACTATCATCTAATAAGTTTTCTGGTTCAGATGTAATTATCAAATTTATTCCTAAATCACTTAACTCTCGTACCTTTTCTTCATCTTGCTCTTGCATATCAGTTATCAATATTTCACATCCATGTTTATGAAGTAGTTTAGCAACTTGATATCCAGAACGAGCCATTCCTAAAATAAATATTTTTTTATTGTCATACATAATAAATCACCTATTATTATTATAGCACTTTATTAATATATATGAACAAAAAACTATGTCACTTGACATAGTTTAAATTTATTTTGCCGTAATAGAACCACGAGATGTATTGTTATAACCACCTGCACCAGTCATATAATCAAGAGCAAATTCACCCGCATTAGCACCATTAGCATAACGTCCACCACGAGTAATCATAATAGAACTAGTACCATATGGAAAATCAGCAAAATCACTATACCAACCGCCTCTAGTTGTTCCATACGTTTTCATAGTTTCTCTTGTGGCATCTCCTAATTTTCCTCTTGCTTGTACTGTACTACTACCATATTTATATTTATCGTAATATTTAGGATCTAAACTACTTGAAAGTCCTGTACTGCGAGAGGAAAATGTGTTACTTGAATTTAGCACTATACCCATCGCATTATCCCAATATCCACCATTCATGTCATATACCCCATAGATATTTCCAGTGGTTGATTGAGAAACATTGGTTTTATATGCATCGCCTGTTCCACCACCGGTGTATACTTTGGTATTTATAGTTACTTCAGTAGCACCTTGACCAAATTTGCTTTGTTTTAAGTAAGCTACTGCTCCCCATTCCATATTTTTAATTACGTGTGAATCAGCATTTGTTATACCATAAGTACTTTCTACTCTTTTAACTGCATTAAAGTATGTTCCCATATTTGCACCAGTGTAACTTGATGCATTTGGTACCATCTTTACATAACTTGAACTTCCACTAAGTTCAAACTTACCAAACCAGAACCCAGTTAATTCAGTACTTCCAAATTTAAATGCTGGATGCGTATATGTACTTTTAAAGTTAGTTACACTACCATATGTACTATCTGTACAAACTTCACTTCGCTCTGATACACTAAAATCATCAACACAAGTTACTGTTCCAGTCCTATTTGTATTCTTTTCAAATGAAACTTTAATTACTTGTTCATTAGAACTTACTCCACTTTGCCCATTAAATATAGTATATTTATATCTTGGAATCCATACATACCATAATGCAACATTTTCCTCAGTTACCTCTTGTCCTACTGATTTTGTTGTTCCCCTATTTAATATTACAGCATTTGCCCATTGCTTGTTATAATAATCATACCATTTTTGACTAGTATCAGCTACTACCCATTTATTATTTTCATATTTTATAGGCACCATATTAGCATACAACACTGGAGGATTAGGTAATGATTCTACCAAAACTGTTGTATGTGCTTGTGTTTTTAATCCATTACCACCTACTGCAGTACATGTAAGTGTACGAGTACCAACATCTAAACTAGCTGTATTAACAGGATTACAACTAATACTTCCTCCACTTATTGAATATGTCGGTGAGTTAAAGTAAGTTAATGTCGTAATGTTAGTTTGTTCGACTATTTCAGCATTTGTTGTTCTAACTGTAAATGTTGGAGCAGTTTTATCTACTTTAACTGTATAAGTTTTAGTTTCTGTATTGCCAGCGTTATCTTTTGTTGTTACAACTACGTTTGTTCCTATTGTGTTATAAGTTATACTACTAATACTTGATGTTGTACTAGCGTGTCCACTTAATGTATCATTTCCATTTTTGACACCAAATGTTAAATCACTAGTATACCAACTATTACTTCCTAAAGTACCATTTATTACCAACTCGCCTACTGTTGGCTTTGTTTTATCGACTTTAGCAGTTCTAGATATTGAATTACTTGCATTTCCTGCATAGTCAAGAGCTCTAAAATACCTTGTATGTACTTGTTCTGCATCCATTAAATAAATACCACTAGCAGTATAATTGTAATCCACCCAATTAACATTATCTGTAGATATTTGATATTTCCATACATTACTAACACTATCCGCTGAACCGCTAGGTCCATAATTTGTTTTACTAGAAGCCGCATACACGTTTTTATTCGTCCATGTATTATTTGTGTACACACTCCAATCTGCAAATACAAAATTCATATTTGTTGGAGCACTTGGCGCTGTTTTGTCCATTTTTACAATTTGTTCACTTGTCGATATATTTCCAGCATTATCAGTAGTTGTTATTATTATTTTAGTTCCAGTTGTATCGCTTGTTATTTTGGAAACACTTGACGTTGTACTTTTGTGACCAGATGTTTTATCACTTCCATCTGTAATACTAAATGCTAGGTCACTATTATACCAACCATTTTCTCCTTTTGTTCCATTTATTACTAATGTACCAACGGTTGGTTTGGTCTTATCTAACTTAATAGAATAAGAAATAGTATTAACATTTTCTGCTTTATCTTTGGCAGTTAATGTATAAGTTGTGCCTTTAGTATCTTTTGTGATTGATGTTTCACTTGGACTTAATACATCAGTATCTATTCCACTTAAAGCATCGGTTGAATCCGTTACTTTTACTGTTACATTAGATACAAACCATTTATCTAATCCAATTGTTCCATCAAATACAATCGTTCCAATAACTGGTTTTGTCTTATCTAGTCTATATCGTTCACATACAGATTCTGTTTCTCCTGATTTATTCATTCCATAAGCACAAACATACTTTATTCCTTCTTCGTTAAATGCTATGGATTCATTTATGTTATTTACTATTATATTTGGTTCACATTTTTTATCGCCAATGCAGTAGTAATAATTTTCTATATCAGAACCATTTAATGAAATGTAAAAATCTTTATTTCGCCATCCATACTTATTTTCATTACTACTTGCAGTTAATGATACTAAAGATGGAATTACGAAATCATTACAATCTTCAAAATAATTATATTCATATTGTTTAATGTTTTTTCTCCACGTTATGAAAACACAACCTGTAAGTGGTTCGTTATTAATTGGATTAATTAATTCATTTTCTTCAACAAATCCGCTACTAACTATGTCATTTATAGGTAGAGCGTAGGCATTATCTCTCAATTTGCCTTCATTTTCAATCAACCAATTAGAAGCTGCATCTTCTATTACTTCAATTTGTTTTTCATAAGCTTTTGTTTTATTAGTTGTTATTATTTTACCAATCGTAGGATATACTATTAATGCAATTATCGATAATACAATTATTACGCCAATCATTTCAATTAGAGTAAAGCCAGAAAATAATTCTTTTTTTAAAATTTTTTTAAATTTATTACGAATGTTTTCAGCCATATTAAACACACTCCCTATAGTAACATTATAAACTTTTTTTGGCTTATAGTCAATCATAAAGAGTGTGTTTATTTACGATTTTAAATAAAATTTAATCTAATTTATAACAATAGCTATTATTTAATTTTGTATAACCAGATGGACAAGCATATCCGTTAGTTTTACATGATATATTAACTTTACCTTTCATACTTGATTGGCTACTGCTGTATGAACCAGAGCAATTGGAGTAACCAGTACTAGCTTGGCAACTCGGCAAACCATTTTGTGTATAACTTGAAGTACTATAGGTATATGTATAGTTATCAGCTGTTCCGGAAAAAGTACACGAAGTTTTTGTACTACCATAATTTGAGCTATTACAAGTGAAGTCATTACTCGAACAACTTGTTTGATCATATTTATAACATGTTCCTCCACTATATGAACCTGATGAACATCCATTATAAGAACTACCAAACATACCAAAACACACTCCCAACACATATTTACATAAATGTATAATATTTAACACAAATTTTCAATACACAATCTCTTTTATTTCATAATAAAATATGTTTTTACCACTATTTTTAACTCTCCTAAGTGAGCGTTGCGCTAAAACAAGGTTGTTACTAAAATCACCATTACAATAGTGAACCGCTAATCCAACAGAAATTTTTAAAATAATTTCTCCATCTTCACATTTCAATGGTTGATTTTTAAGTATTTCATTAATACCTTTAAACTTATTTATAACTAATTTTAAATCATCAGTATTAAGCAACATATAAAATTCATCATTTTCAAAATGTCCTATAAAACCTAAAATATCAAATCTTTCTTTCAAAACATCTGATATTTTTTGCAAAATTATTGTTTCAAATCCCGCACCGTATTTTTCTACATAATAATTAAAATTATCTATTCCGACAAGTGCGATAATATAATCTCTATTATTATTAACTCTAGCATTTTCAAATGTATCTACTACATCTAAAATACCAGGTAAATCAGTAATTTCATCATAATCTCTATATTTATTCATATAAAACTCTCCTTCACATAATAATTATAACATTTAAAATTATTTAAAATATAGATTATGTCTGAAATG
>CEAB01061510.1_pt1 | contig 10071 bp, 6 predicted proteins | sample 557651 | NCBI WGS metagenome assembly CEAB01 (sample SAMEA3182046, study PRJEB8094) | gut metagenome | biome: human; feature: gut; material: Stool; isolation source: human stools | place: Canada | collected 2011-11-15
AAATGCTTTTACCCCCTTGACTTTACTTTCAAAAGGGCTTATAATATCCCATAGCTTAAAAAGAATATGGGTTTCATATTTTTATATATGCGCTTATGAAAGCATGAAGTTTAGAAGAATAAAAGGAGAGTGAAAGAATATGTTCCAGCTTCAATGGATATGGCACAACCTGAAAGGCTACCGAAAATTCTATGTAACAGCCCTTGTGCTGTCTATCGTATGCAACGCCTTGTATCTTACCACACCTTATTTCAGCAAAGAGCTTGTGGATAAGTTTCTTTCAAGCAAGGACGCACTTTTCAACCTTGAGCATGAAAGAAAGCTGTTCTGGCTGTTGCTTGCAGGCATGGTGGGCTTTACCTTGGTTAGAACTATCTGTCAGTACACCTGCAACATGACCTATGAATTATCATCTCAGGGCATGATATACAGAATAAGAACACACCTTTTCAGACGTATCGAAAATCAGGATATGGAGTTCTATGACCGCAACCGTACAGGCGACCTTATGACAAGACTTACAGGCGACCTTGATATGGTGCGCCATGCAGTGGCATTCGTTTTCAAAGGAATGCTTGAATCATGTTCGCTGTTTATAGCCTCGTCAGTTTATTTCTTTATGGTAAGCTGGAAAATGGCACTTCTCCTGCTGGCTGTTACACCATTCATATTTGGCGTGGTGGTGCTTCTTGATAAAAAGGCAAAGCCGGTTTACGTTGACCTCCGTGAGAAGCTATCCAAAATGAATACAGACGCTCAGGAGAACATCTCAGGCAATAGAGTTGTAAAAGCCTTTGCCCGTGAGGACTATGAGATAGAAAAGTTCCAAAAAGCCAATAAAGATTATTCCGATGCAAATAAAAAAGCCTCACTGCTGTGGCTGAAATTCTTCCCTTATATGGAAGCCTTCGCAAACGCCTTGTCAGTTATAATGCTCCTTGGCGGCGGATTTTTCCTTATAAAAGGTGAAATAACAATGGGCGAGTATGTTGCTATCTCAGGACTTATCTGGGGCATCGCAAACCCTGTCAGAAACCTTGGTATCTATGTGAACGATATGCAAAGGTTCATGGCTTCCGCAATGAAAGTCATCGAGATATACTATGCAAGACCTATCATCACCGACCGTGAAGACGCAGTTGACCAGACAGAAAGGCTTCACGGAGATGTCCAGTTCAAGGACGTTACCTTCAAGTTTGGCAAGCATATAGTCCTTGACAACGTGAACTTCAAGATAAAAGCAGGTCAGACCGTTGCCATAATGGGCGAAACAGGTTCAGGCAAGACCTCGCTTATAAACCTCATTCCAAGATTTTATGATACCAACTCAGGAGAAGTTCTCGTTGACGGTGTGAACGTAAGAAAGCGTAAGCTTTCACAGCTCCGCTCACAAATAGGCATGGCAACTCAGGACGTTCTGCTTTTCTCTGATACCATAGACGGCAATATCGCATATGGCGACTCTGATATGTCCGAAGATGACGTTAAGCACTATGCAAAGCTTGCGGCAGCAAGCGAGTTCGTGGAGAAAATGCCTGACGGCTATGAAACTATCGTTGGCGAGCGTGGCGTAGGTCTTTCAGGCGGACAGAAGCAAAGACTTTCCCTTGCAAGAGCCTTAGCCATAAAGCCTGCCATTCTTATCCTTGACGATACCACCTCCGCCGTGGATATGGAAACAGAAAAGTATATTCAGGACAGCCTTAGAAACCTCGATTTCCCATGTACAAAGATAATAATAGCTCAGCGTATCTCCTCCACCAAGGACGCTGATATGATAATAATCCTCGATGACGGCAAGATAACCGAAATGGGTACTCATGAAGAGCTTATCGCCAAAAAGGGATACTATTACGAGGTGTTCAAGCTACAGAACGATGGCTTCGGAAAGGAGGCGGTCTGAATGGCAAGAAACCGTTATGACGTTGACGAAGTCCTCGAGACCCCATTCGACTTCGCCCACCTGAAACGCTCCTTTGTGTATATCAAAAAATACAAGGGCAAAATGATAACCGCCCTTGTGCTGAGCGTGTTCGCCGCAATTTCAGGACTTCTCGGACCGCTCATCACACAGTACGCTCTTGATAATACCATACCCCAGAAAAATATGGGACAGCTCGTCCTGCTCACTCTTGCATTTGTGGGCACAATAGCCGTTTCCATAACATTCTCCACTATCCGTTCAAGGATAATGACAGTTGTGGGTCAGGATATAATCTTCGATATCCGTACCGACCTTTTCAAGCATTTGCAGGAGCTTCCATTTGAGTATTACGACAACCGCCCACACGGCAAAATTCTTATAAGAGTTGTAAACTATGTAAACTCCGTGTCGGATATGCTCTCAAACGGTATCATCAATGTTATACTCGAGTGCCTTAATATGCTTTTCATCATGATTTTCATGTTCTTTGTGAACGTAAAGCTCTCATTAGTGGTGCTTTCAGGTCTGCCGATATTTGCGGTCGTAATGATGATGATAAAGAAAAGACAGCGTAAAGCATGGCAGGACGTTTCAAACAAGTCCTCCAACCTTAACGCCTATTTGCAGGAAAACATCACAGGTGCAAGAGTGACCCAGATATTCACCCGTGAGGAAGAAAATGCTGAGATATTCGACAGGCTTTCCGAGAAATATCGTAAAAGCTGGATAAATGCCGTGAAGTATTCTCACCTTGTTTGGCCTGCTACCGACAACGTTTCTACTCTCGTGAGAGCCGCAATCTTCGTGGTGGGTCTGCTGGTTCTGACTCCTGCGGCAGTGAGCCTTGGAACTATCGTTGCAATGACAAGCTACGCTTCAAGCTTCTGGCAGCCTATCATGAACCTTTCAAACATCTTCAATAACTTCATCAACAATATCGCCTACCTTGAGCGTATCTTTGAAACTCTTGACGAGCCTGCCACTATTGCAGATAAGCCGAACGCTCAGGATATCGGTGATATCACAGGCGAAGTAAAATTCGATGACGTTACATTCAGCTATGAGCAGGACAAAACAGTTTTGGAGCATATCTCCTTTGACGTTAAGCCGGGCGAAAGCGTTGCCCTTGTCGGACCAACAGGCGCAGGAAAATCCACTGTAGTTTCCCTGCTGTCAAGATTTTATGACCTTGACAGCGGTAAGATAACCATAGACGGCAAGGATATAAGTCAGGCGACCTTGCACTCGCTCCGCTCACAAATGGGCATAATGCTCCAAGACAGCTTTATTTTCAGCGGCACTATTTACGATAATATCCGCTACGGCAGACTTGACGCAACGGAAGAAGAAATAAGAGAAGCCGCAAAGATAGTCTGCGCAGACGAATTCATAAGCGAAATGAAAGACGGCTATATGACCGAGGTCAACGAGCGTGGCTCAAAGCTTTCAGGCGGACAGAAACAGCTTATCTCCTTTGCAAGAACGCTCCTCTCCGACCCGAAAATACTTGTCCTTGACGAAGCCACTTCATCAATAGACGCACGAACAGAAAAGCTCCTCCAGCAGGGACTTCAAAGACTTCTTGTTGGCAGAACATCATTTATTATCGCACATAGACTTTCCACTATCAAAAACTGCGATAAGATAATGTATATCGACAACAAAGGCATTGCCGAGTGCGGCACTCATGACCAGCTTATCGCAAAGAAAGGCGAATATTACAAGCTTTATACCGCACAGCATATGGACGAATAAAATAGCATAAAAACACGGGCGAACACTGCCCCCTGCAAATGTGGTTATCCACACCCGTAGGGGCGAACAGTGTTCGCCCGTTTGTTATCTCGCTTTGTAATTGTTGTTTATCTTTGCCTTATCACAATCTTATCCAACGTTTCCCCTACCTTGTCATGGATAACAAGGTCGCAGGAGCCGTCCATGGAAGTCTTGTCCCGATTTATCAGCACAAGGTCATCGCCTTGAAAATATCTCACCATTCCTGCCGCAGGATAAACTGTCAGAGAAGTGCCTGCAATAATAAGCGTGTCGCACTGAGATATATCTCTCACCGCCTCCGTCACAGTTTTATCATCAAGCCCCTCCTCATAAAGCACAACATCAGGCTTGATTATTCCGCCGCAGGTGCATTTCGGAATGCCTGTGCTGTTTAAAATATCCTCCGCAGTGTAGAATTTTCCGCAGTCCATGCAGTAGTTGCGGTGTACGCTTCCGTGAAGCTCCAGCACCTTTTTGCTTCCTGCCGCCGTGTGAAGTCCGTCAATATTCTGCGTGATAACTGAAGAAAGTATGCCTGCCCTCTCCATTTCCGCAAGCTTGTAATGCGCCTTGTTAGGCTTTGCCGTCAGACAAAGCATTTTGTCACGGTAAAAATCATAAAATGCCCTTGTGTGCCGCATAAAAAACGTGTGGCTGAGTATCTGCTCAGGGGGATAATCATATTTCTGATTGTAAAGTCCGTCCACCGACCGAAAATCAGGTATGCCGCTCTCTGTTGATACCCCTGCTCCTCCGAAAAATACTATTCTGTGTGACTTGTCTATTATCTGCTGAAGCTCCATTTTTATCACTCCTATGAAAAATGCGGTCTATACCGAAGCACAGACCGCATTGATTATTCACGATATTAGTCGATCTTAACGATCCAGCCAAACTCGTCTGGTATCTTGCCCCACTGAATGCCTGTCATTGTATCATAAAGCATCTGTGAAACAGGGCCGATCTTGTTGTTGTTTATCTCCATTACCTTGTCGCCCCACTTAAGATGACCAACAGGTGATATAACAGCAGCAGTACCTGTGCCGAATACCTCGTCAAGCTTGCCGTTGTCGTAAGCCTCAGCAATCTCCTCGATGGAGATCTTTCTCTCGCTTACCTTGTAGCCCTTCTTCTTGCATATCTCAAGAGCAGACTTTCTTGTGATACCGGGGAGAACAGAACCAAGAAGCTGTGGTGTAACAACTTCGCCGTCAATAACGAAGAAGATGTTCATTGAGCCAACTTCCTCAACATACTTTCTCTCAACACCGTCAAGCCAAAGCACCTGCTCGTAATCCTGCTCATGAGCTTCTTCCTGACCTGCAAGTGAGATAGCGTAGTTAGCGGCTGTCTTAGCAAAGCCTGTACCGCCTCTTACGGCTCTTACATACTTGTTCTCAACATAGATCTTAACAGGGTTAAGACCGGTTGAATAGTAAGCGCCTGAAGGTGAAAGAATAATGATGAACAGATAGTGGTCAGCAGGCTTAACACCTACATATGGGTCAACTGCGATGATAAATGGTCTGATGTAAAGGGATGCGCCCTCAGTGTGAGGAACCCAGTCCTGCTCCATTTTAACAAGAGTTTTCAGAGCGTAAAGCATATCCTCTTCATTGATCTTAGGGATAACCATTCTCTCAGCAGAGTTGTTCATTCTCTTGAAGTTCTCCTGAGGTCTGAAAAGCTGAACAGAGCCGTCAGCAGTACGATAAGCCTTAAGACCCTCGAATATCTCCTGACCGTAGTGCAGGCACATAGCAGCAGGGGAGAGCGAAAGGTCACCGTAAGGCACGATCCTAGCGTCATGCCAGCCCTGACCTGCGTCATAATTCATAACAAACATATGGTCAGTAAAAATGTGACCGAAACCGAGCTTTGTCTCGTCAGCCGGTTTTTCCTTTGGAGTAGTGGTACGTTCGATCTTGATATCTAACATACAGATCCTTCTTTCTTAAATTAATGATCGGCTCGCCAAGCGAACCTTTACCACATATATTATAATACTTATTGTGATCTTTTTCAAGAGGTTTTGCAAAAAAAATTCCTTGTCACAGGAAAAATATGCAGGATAACTTTTTGAAAACTGCATTTTTATACAACTGTATGAAAACTGTTGAGAAATCGTCATAAAATTGTCTTTATATTGTAGGAAATACTCCTTGAAAAAAAGGTGATAGTGTTGTATAATAGGGTAAAATAAATGTGAAACGAGTATATTATAATAAGGATATATAAGGAAAGGTAATGTTATGAACGATAGAGAAAGAAAGGATAATGACCTTGGTATAGATCTTGACCTTGATATGAAAGGTCTTACCCTAGACAGCGATGAAGCCGCAAAGCCGCAGGCGCAGAACCGCCCTATGAGCCATGAGGATATGGCAAGAATGATCGCTAAAAATATGGCAATGCAGGACGGCGGCTTTGACGAGCCTATCACTCCCGTAAGAGGAGTTTCAGACTTTGGCGAGGAAACTGTCAAGCCTAAAAAGCCAAAAACGGCTGAAACACGCAGTAAAAATGCAAAGCCTGCATCAAAGCAGACTTCAAACAACGGCTCAAAGAATGGTAAAAAGAAGAAAAAGAAGTCCTCGTCAGGAAAGACCGCCGCAATAGCAATATGCTCAGTTGTTGGCGTTATGATAGTCGCCGCAGGCGGATTCTATCTGTGGGGCATGAACTCGTATAAGGATAAGTTTCTTGGAAATACATATATAAACGGCATCGAGGTCAGCGGAAAGACCAAAGCGGAAGCATATAAGCTCGTAAGCGAGCAGGCTGTTATCCCCAAAGCCATAACCGTTACAAAGAAAGACGGCACAGCTTTTTCCATAAAGCTCTCTGAAATTGGCTATAACGATAATACTCAAAACCTTATCACGCAGTATTATACTCAGCAAAATCACTATTCATGGTTCTCTTCTGCCATGAAGCGTACGGATTTCACTTTTGAATCTAAGTTCAAGTACGATAAGGCTAAGCTTGAAAAGGTGCTGAAAAGAAAGGTGCTTGACTCCCAAAGCACAAAAGAGCCTGAGGACGCCTATATCAAAAAGGGCGACGATAACAGCTATGTTGTTGTGAAAGAGACCACGGGTGACGCTGTGGAGGAGGATAAGATAGACGAGCTTTATTCCTATGTGGAAGAACAGCTTGACGACGGTAGCTTTGACGTTGATATCTCACAGGCAGATTGCTATAAAAAGCCTGCCATAACAGCGGATATGCTTGAAGAGACCTGCCAGAAGCTCAATAACCTTAACGATATCGAAATAACATTCGACTTTATCTACACCACCGAAACTCTCACGGGTGATACTATCATGGATTGGATAACCTTTGACGAGGATAATGCCGAAGCTGGCTATACAGTTGACGAAGATAAGGCAATGGCTTACGTTGAGAAGCTTGCCGATAAGTATGATACTTTTGATAAGGACAGAGAGTTCAAGACCACAAACCGTGGCACTATCACTATCTCCCAGGGAGAGGGCTGTTACGGCTGGTGGATAGATCAGCAAAAGACCTGCGACCTTATCGTAGACCTTGTTGAAAAGGGCGAGTCTGCCGAAACAGAGCCTGTCTACTATGTAAACCCTGACTCAGCCTATGAGTATACCTGCAATAAGGATTGGCGTACAGCCGATAAGGATTACGGCAACACTTATATCGAGGTAGACCTTACTGCACAGCATTTGTGGTATTATAAAGACGGCAAGCTCACAATGGAGTCTGATATAGTTTCAGGCTATCCAAGCAAGTCAAGAAATACCCCTGGCGGTGTTTATAAGCTTTGGTATAAGGAAAAGGGCAAGACCCTCAGAGGCTCAGCGGACGGACAGTCATATGCTTCCTATGTTGACTATTGGAACAATATCTCCACCATAGGCATAGGACTTCACGACGCTTCATGGCAGAACGGCAATTTTGGCGGTGAGCGTTATAAGTCAAGCACATGGGGCTCACACGGCTGTATAAATATGCCTTTTGATAAAGCAAAATACGTTTATGAGAAAATAGATATGGGTACTCCTGTATTTATGTATTGGTAAAAAAACTGCGAAATAACGGGCGAACTCTCCGCACCCTTTGTAGGGGCGACCTGAGGTCGCCCGCCTTTTCACATACCGCCCATGCGTCCCACTCAGTTTTAAGATAGGAGAATTTATGTATATTACAGATGAAGACAACCCACGGCTGCCATTTCTGCGTGATAAAACTTCAAAGCTCACCACTTCGCCGGGCTGTTATATAATGAAAGACAAAATGAAAAAGATAATCTATATCGGCAAAGCGAAAAATCTCCGCAACCGTGTGACGTCCTATTTCCGCAAAGGTCAGGATCACCTGCCAAAGGTGTGGAAAATGGTGTCCCACGTCTATGACTATGACTTTATCGTCACCGACTCTGAGTTTGAAGCCCTCGTGCTGGAGTGTTCTCTCATAAAGCAGTATACCCCTAAGTATAATATCCTGCTGAAAGATGATAAGGGCTATAGCTATATAAGGGTCACAAATGAGGACTATCCACGCCTGCAAGCCGTCCTGCAAAAATACGATGACGGTGCAGAGTATATAGGCCCTTATACAAGCTCGTTCGCAGTAAAACAAGCCGTTATCGAAGCCAATAAAGTCTTTATGCTCCCTACCTGCACCCGAAAATTTCCGCAGGATTTCAGAAAACAGCGTCCCTGCCTTAATTTGCACATCAAGCAGTGCATGGGCATTTGCACAGGAAAGTTCTCAAAAGAGGAGTATAATTCTATAGTCCGTCAGGCGGTGGATTATATCCGAAACGGCTCGTCAGATTCAGTTGAAAGACTCACCGAGGAAATGAACAAAGCCGCCGAGGAGCTTGACTTTGAGCTTGCCGCAAAGCTTCGTGACCGTATCCAAGCCATACAAAAAGCCGCTGAAAGTCAGAAGATAATTAATGACGATATTCGTGACACTGATATAATCGCCATTGCTCAAAATGGTGAAATGGCGTGCGCAAGCGTTATAATGTATCGTGGGGGCAGACTTTTTGATAAGGCTTCCTATTTTCTGGGAGAGAAAGACGACAGCGTAAAAATGCGTGAAGATTTTCTCATGCAGTATTATTCTTCCAAAGACAGCATACCGAAAGATATTCTTCTTGACGAGGATATCACAAACGGCGAGATAATAGAAAAATTTCTCCGCCAAAAGTATGACCATGCAGTGAATATATCCACCCCGAAAAGAGGACAGTTTCTCCGCCTTACCACTCTCGCCAAAAGCAACGCCACCGAGTATCTCTCCATAAAAGTGGGCAGAACGAGCCGTGAGATAACCGCCCTTGAGGAGCTTGCCAAAGCACTGGGACTTCCTAAGACCCCGAAATATATCGAGTGCTACGATATCTCAAACCTCGCCTCCACCAATATGGTAGCAGGCATGGTGGTCTTTGAAAACGGCAGACCATGCAAGAAGTATTATAAAAAGTTCTCTATCAAAACAGTTGAAGAGCAAAATGACTATGCCTGTATGCAGGAGGTCATAGAACGCCGATTCAGAAACTACTTTGAGAAAACAGACGAGGGCTTTTCCATTATGCCCGACCTTATCTTGCTAGACGGCGGAAACGGCCACGTCAATGCCGTTGAGCCTGTCTTAGAGCGAATGGGCGTCACCTGCCCATTGTTCGGACTTGTGAAAGACTCAAAGCACCGCACACGAGCCGTTGCCACAGGGGGCGGAGAAATAAGCCTTGCAAAGTGCAGAGCGGCATTCAATCTTGTGACCGCCATTCAGGATGAAGTCCATAGAGTAGCCATAACCTATCAGGCACAGAAGCATAAAAAGAACGCCCACCGCCTTGAAATAACCAAGGTCAAAGGCATAGGCGATAAAAAAGCCGCCAAGCTAATAACCGAGTATAAGACCAAAGAAGCTCTCAAAAAAGCCACAGTAGAGGAGCTTGCAAAGACCGCAGGCGTAAATATGGACACCGCAAGAGAGCTTAAAGAAATAATAGACGAAATGTAGTGATAGAATTGATAGAAAATACCAAAGACATAGACGAGCTTGAATTTATAAACAGCTTTTCCCACTCAGGCAAGCCCGTGAAAGACCTATCCAGAATAAAAGCCCTCCTCTCCGACCTTGGCGACCCGCAGGACAGCCTGAAATTCGTCCATATCGCAGGCACCAACGGCAAAGGCTCAATGGCGCAGATGTTCAGCGAGGTTTTTCAGTGCGCAGGGCTGAAAACAGGGCTTTTCACCTCGCCTTATATAATAAGCTATACCGACAGGATAAAAATAAACGGCGTTGATATCCCAAAGCCTGCCCTTGCGAAAATGGCAAAGCGTGTGAAAGCCGTCACCGATATGCACTGCGACCGA
>CEAB01021014.1_pt1 | contig 10060 bp, 7 predicted proteins | sample 557651 | NCBI WGS metagenome assembly CEAB01 (sample SAMEA3182046, study PRJEB8094) | gut metagenome | biome: human; feature: gut; material: Stool; isolation source: human stools | place: Canada | collected 2011-11-15
GACGAAGCCGCCGCACTGCTCGACGATGTAGCTGAACGGGGTGCCGATACGGCAGCGCAGGTTATGGGGCTTGTCGATAGCAGAGCCGCCGACGGTGAGTATGCGCTCATAGCAGGGGATGCCGAGATAGCAGGCCTTGTAGATGGCATACGCAGTCTGGGTGCTGACGACGTTGCAGCCGACGCCTGCGGGCAGACCGCCGGGCTTGACCTCACGGTTGGTGATGGCCTTGATCTGCATTTTCTCTGCGCCCTGGGGGTACTTGACGTCCTCGGGAACGATCTCGACGCCGTACTGTGCGGGGTTTTTGGAGTTGAGAAGCTCGATGGCGTCCATCTTGTTCTTCTCGATGCCGTAGTAAGCCTTCTCAAGACCGCTGGCGATGCGTGCAAGCTCTATGCCCTTGAGGAGCTCCTCGGGATACAGCTTCATGGTCCAGTGGTCGCCGTTGAGGTACGGCTCACATTCCGCGCCGTTGATGATGAGGGTATCGACCTTGCCGAGTCCTCCTCTGATCTTGAACGCGGTCGGGAACATTGCGCCGCCCATGCCGACGATACCTGCTTCGCGCAGGCGGGCAAGGATGGCTTCCGGATCCTTGAGCTGCTCCTCGGTCAGGGGAGCCAGATCCGTGCAGGGGGTGTCCTGGTAATCGTTTTCGATAACGATCGCCATTATCATATCGCCCAGCGGATGGGGTCTGGGCTCGATCGCTATTACCTTGCCTGAAACGGGAGAATGCACCGGGGCGGAGACAGGCGCGGGATTATCGCCGATCTTCTGACCCATGGTAACATAATCGCCGACCTTGACAATAGGCTGGCAAGGTGCGCCGATGTGCTGTGCCATCGGGATAACGACCTGAGGCGGCGGGGTTATTACGACGACAGGCTCGTTGGGAGCCTTCATGTAATCAGGATGTACGCCACCGCGAAACTTATAGGGCATTTACATCACCTCTCTAATTTATGCAATCTTAAATATAACATAAACTATGTTTTGTGTCTACAATCAATGACTCGATTTTGCGCAAATTTTTGTGATTTTTGGCGCTTATTCATGACAAATGATTAACAATTGCACATATTTTAACGCATTTTGCGGTGCTTGTGGTACATTTGTCAATTTCCGCCCCAATGCGGGACTTTGTTAAATTTGGGGCTTATCAAAATTCGCATTATGCTGTATAGTATAATCACAAGAAAACATCAAGGAGGAACAGCCATGCTTACACCCTGGGGCGAAAAGCTCGATAAGGACAACATACTTCCCGAATACCCCCGCCCGCAGATGCGCAGGCAATCGTTTATAAATCTCAACGGAAGCTGGGATTACGCGATCACGGCAGCCGGAGAAAAGCAGCCGGAGAAATGGGACGGCAAGATACTTGTTCCCTTCTCCCCCGAGTGCGAGCTGTCCGGAGTCTGCAGACAGCTTCAGCCCGGCGAATACCTCTGGTACCGCCGCGACTGGGCGCGTCCGGAGGATATGAGCGGCCGAGTGATACTGCACTTCGGCGCCGTAGACCAAAGCTGCACGGTCTATATAAACGGACTGCGCGCATTCCGTCACAAGGGCGGCTACCTCCCCTTTGAATTTGACGCGACGGGCTTCCTGTCCAAGGACGTAAACGAGCTGTCGCTGAGCGTGCGCGACGAGAGTGACACCTCCTATCACGCCCGCGGCAAGCAAAAAATGAAGCACGGCGGCATATGGTACACCCCGCAAAGCGGCATATGGCAGACCGTGTGGGCCGAGTGCGTGCCAAAAGACTGCATCAGAAAGCTGCACATAACGCCCGACTTTGACCATGCCCTCGTGCGCGTAAATGCCGATATCGTCGGCGACAGCCGCGCCTACGCCGTTTTTAACGGCCAAAGGTATCAGATCCCCGCCGAGATACCCGTGCCGAATTTCGAGCCCTGGACGCCCGAAAGCCCAAAGCTCTACGATTTCTCGGCCGAGTGCGGCGAGGACAGGGTGGACAGCTACTTTGCCATGCGCAAGTTCTCCGTTGAGACCGACTCCAAGGGCGTGAAGCGCCTGTTCCTGAACGGACGGCCGTATTTCCACAACGGTCTGCTCGATCAGGGCTACTGGTCGGACGGAATGTACACCGCGCCCTCGGACGAGGCGCTCGTTTTCGACATTCAGACCGCAAAGGACATGGGCTTCAATATGCTGCGCAAGCACATAAAGATCGAGCCGCTGCGCTGGTACTATCACTGCGACAGGCTCGGAATGCTCGTCTGGCAGGACATGATAAACGGCGGCGGCAGCTATAACCCCGCGGTCATCTCCACACCGCTCGTTACGGGTATCCACCTGAACGACAAAAACTACAAACTCTTCGCCCGCGATGAGCTTGAGGGCAGAGTCGAATACGAGACCGAGCTCAACGAGATGGTCGAGCTGCTGTATAACTGCCCGTGCATCGCAATGTGGGTGCCGTTCAACGAGGGCTGGGGTCAGTTCGACGCCGCACGCATCGCCGAAAAGCTCGAGCGCATGGACCCGACGCGCACGATCGACCACGCATCCGGCTGGCACGATCAAAAAATTGGTCAGACCAAGAGCCTGCACGTATATTTCAAAAAATACGTTTTCAAGCCCGACAAGCTCGGCCGCGCCGTGCTCCTGAGTGAGTTCGGCGGCTACAACCTCCGCTGCGATGGGCACAGCTTCGGCAGCGATAACTTCGGCTACAAAAAGCTCAAGTCCGACAAGGAGCTCAGAAAGGAGCTCGAAAAGCTCTACCGTGAGCAGATACGCCCCGCCTACAAGGAGGGTCTGTCCGCCGCAGTCTATACGCAGCTCTCCGATGTGGAGCAGGAGGTCAACGGTCTCATCACCTATGACCGCAAAGTGGTGAAGCTTGACCCCGAAGCCGTGCGAATGATCGTATCGGTGGAGTAAGGCGTATACTATAACCGCATATGGCGCAAAAACTGGCGTCCTCTTTTCAGAGGACGCCGGTTTTCGTTTTTATTGCAGTGCGGCGTTACGAGACCTTGTATTCGACGGGTATGACGCTTCCGACGACGACGGTGCGGGAATTGTCGTACTCATACGCGCAGGTGGACAGGGTCATTATCCGCTCCACTCCCTGCGTGTCCGCCGCGGTCCTGAACTTAGACTTTCCGAGCGCCTCGGCAAGATACGTCTCAAGCTCCGCGGGCTCGTCAAACATCTTGTAGCTATCCGAATCCGAGGGCGTGACAAAGGTCGCAAGCAGCTCGATCTTATACGCGCGCTGCTCGGTCAGGTACCAAACCACGGGGTGCTCCTCGTAAAAATCCTGCTCGGCAAACTTATCCAGCACCGCAAACATCGCGCCCGAGCGCATATGATGCCCGTAAATGACGGTGTTGAGGCTGCCCATATTCGGGTCGTCGCGGCAATCCACGAACAGTGTGCCGTTCGAGTTGTAGCTGCCGTCGAGCATACGGCGCAGGTAGTAGCTGTTGTCCTCGGCCTGCACGACGGGGTAGTTTATCACCGTGCCCTCGCAGTAGAGCCAGCCGACGACGTCCTTGCACTGAGCCTTGAGCCCCGCGAAATCGACCGTCAGCGGTATCTCCGAGCTCTCCTCCTCGCCCGCGACGAAATCATTTGCAATGCCCTTGTTGAGTTCGGCGCTGCGTCTGTTTTCACTAACGTAGCCGTAGATCTTATACGCGCAGAAAAGCAGCACCGCAAAGCACAGTACATGCAATATGATCCTTACATAACGTTTCATAATCGCTCCGATCAGAGAAAGCGCCTGCCGGAACGAAGGGGCCCGGCAGGCTTGATTTGTGGGATCAGACTTCCTCTCTATCGCGTTTTAACAGCACCACGATGCCGCACAGAGCGACAACACCGATGCCGGCATAGAGCCAAATATTGAAGTCATCGCCGGTTTTCGGGTCGGTAGACTCGATGGGGAACTCCTCGACCTTGAACTGCCAGTCGAGGTAACCGACGGACTCCTGAAAATCGTTGCCCATCTCCAGGGGAACGTTCAGCGTGACGTCGAGCTTAATGTCGGCGCCTGAGTAGAACGTGCCGAGGCAGACCCAATCCTCAAGGGTCGCCTTACTGTCGGCGGGCGCGTCGAACAGAACGGATTCGCCGTCCTGCTTGACGGTGAGGTTCATCCGGCTGAGGAACTCAGCCGACTCCTCCTGCGCACCGAGGGCGCGCATGTAGATCTTCACCTTGACCTTGTTGTCGGCGTTATTTTTGACCCGGATCTGCTGCGTGAGCTGATCGCCGGGCATAACGCCTTTGAAATCCTCAAAAAGGTCAGTGGGCGAATAGTCGCTGCTGGGGGCAAAGACGAACTTGTCCGCCTGCCCCTCGTAGCTGACCGACGCGGCAAGCGCCGCGGGCGCGAGGCCGATGCAGAGCGCAAGCACCATGATAAGAGCAAATACTTTCTTTTTCATGTTCACGCCCCCTTATTAAGCTCACTGGCTATGGCTTCGCCCCAAGCTGCTTTAACGGCGTCAATGGGTGTTGCCTGAATACCCTCGGCAAGGACTTCGACGACTTGACCCGTTGTGAGCGTTATCGTCGAGCCATCTGCAAGAAGGTTTGCGGTCGAATCGCCGACCGCGACAACGTCCTTGTAGTAGTAGCAGCCGTCGTTACCCTTAAACCACTTGTTATTGAGTTCGAATGCATTGATCGCAGCCGAGCCGGTGACGTTGCCGTCTTTGTCCTGCATATTGCTGACGAGCTTGACGCGAATGTAGCAGGGCACGTTTTTGGCCTCATTAACATTCTCAACAGTGATGCTTGACTTGTCGGCGCCGTCAAAAACTTCGTGGATTTTGATTTCGACGTCTGCGGGGGTGAATTTGTTTTCGACTTTGTCTGTCTGGGTCACGATGTAAGCGATCGTGCCGCCGACAGCGACGCAGATGATAAGGACGAGGGCTATCAGAGCTGCGAGGCTGCGTTTTCCGTTGTGGCTTCTGCCGCCATAAAGTTTCATGTTTCAGCCCTCCTCCTTATTTATTTCCGAAAATGTTTTGGACGCTCGTCGTAAAGCTCAGCCACTTTGCATGAAGCCAGCTATTCGTGAACGTGATATTGTTATCCGTTCCGCTCGGAGTGTATGTTGCCGAGTAGTTAGGCAAGTCAGCCGTCACTGAGCCGGTGCCGCTGGTGGCAACGCCTTTGAGCTCATAGCGCCAAGACCATGCGTGGTTTTCCGTTATCGTGTACGTTCCGACGGGCAGACCCTTGATGGTTGCGCTGCCGGTGCTGCTGTCTGCATCGACATGGACAACAACATCAATATTAGTCGTGCCGTCATTACTCTTTACATTAAACACGAAGTCGCGCGCGCCGTAAAGATCACTCTCGTTAGATGTAATCTTCTTGGTTATCGTGAGGTCAAAGGTCTTGATGTGAACGACAAACTGACCCTTCGCGTCATCGAAATTGCACGGTGTATAATTGCACTTCTGATGGACAAATTCTACTCTATCGGCAACCTTGCCGCCGATCTTGACCGTCACCGTAACATAGGTGTCAACGCTGAACGCCGCTGCATCGGGAGAATAGCTCAGCTCGAGTGTCGGAGCAGTGCCTACCATGGTGACGGCGGTGCTATCCGTTCCGTCATGTTTCCACACCGTGGAAACATAGTTCTCGCCAGCGTAATCGGGCGTCTCGCCAAGGTCGATCGCGCTGTCCTTATAGGTCAGCACAGGAGTGAACACATTGACCTTCGCCGTGTCGGTGCCGGATTTTTCACCGCTGCCGGTTTTGGGCGAAACCGTTACGGTCAGCGAATAAGCCTGATCGACTTTCAAATCACCAAGGCTTGTGACTGTTTTACCGTCTTTGTCTTTTATGACAGGCGTAATATTAACATATTTATTCTGCCAAGACTCAAGTCCAAAGTTATTATCATTGAGTTTAAGCTCAACATTGCCAGCCTTAACAGTCGCGCCGTCCTTGATCTGCTCTGCCGTCAAATCGGACAGCAAATAGACGTTCTTTTCGGCCGCATTAACCGTAACGTCCTTTATCGGAACATTGACATCCGGCTTATCAAACACAAAGAGGGGCTTATTTGCGTCCTTATTGGCATAAATACCGGCATTTTCGTTCGTTGGCACGCCATTGCCGCCAAGGAAGCCGTCCTTTGCCGTTACATTGAATTTGATGACAAGCTTGTTGCCGCGATGCCCGGTCACTGCTCCGCTGCCATCTTTTATGTCGGCAACATAATTCTCTTTGAAGTCAAAGCCCGTTACGCTCACTTCGCCGGTTTCTGCATTGACGGTTGCGCTTGCACCCATGGCACCCGCGTTTTTAGTCCACTTGTCTTCTCCGTCATATTTATAGGTTTCAAGCGTAATATCCTTTTCCGTTGCGCCGTTGGGAAGCTTGAACGCATCGGAAACAACATCCTTAATGACCGTTTTGCTGTCAAGCGTTGTGGTCGCGCCGCCGGTTTCGATTTGCTCGGATATTTGCTTAAAGATGTTATTCAGCGAAGCAGAGTCACCTGCGGAGAGGTAGTAGCTCTTGCCAGACAAATTCGGGTCAATCGCTCCGGGAGTTGTTATGTCGCTTGCATTGGGATAATTGGAAGAAACCAAATGCATGAAGCGATTTGAATTCTTTATCTGGTTTCCTTCAGTCGGTGCATCCTCACCAAGCCAAGACGTCGTCCACTTTGTGTAGTTAGGCAGATTGGAGGGATTTGACGCATCGGCGCCGGAAAACACGCCTACAGTGTATACAGTAGTTGCGTACGTTGTCTTGGTTTTTTTTGCATTTTCAATGGCCGCATTAGCCGTGCTTGTACTGGCGCTTTTCCAATCTCCATAATCACCGGGTGCGCCGTCCGTAAAGACAACAACAACTCTGTTTCGCTCCTTGCCCGTTTCGACTGGATTTGCTGCCAATATTTTATTTGCCATATCAACGCCGAGGTCGATTCGAGTACCACCATTGGCAGTCAATGCGCTAATGGCGTCAGAAACCATGGTCTGACCATTCGAGGTGTCCATGCTCTGCAAGACGTCTTTTAAATTCTGATCAGTAATGCTATCGTATTTTACACCGACTTCACCGCTGTTATTGCCCTTTATTGACAGAAGCTCTGTGTTGTTTCCGTTGCCGGATTTACTTGCAAAGCCGACTATAGCAATGCGGTGGTTGATGTTATCTTCTGTTGTTGCAATGTTTCCATCCTTACCGGCCGCCTTCTCCGCAACAGCATTTGTAAATTGAGTAACGGCAGTCGTAAGCGCTTGCAGACGAGTTTCTTCTACCTTCTCAGCCGCTCTGTAAAACTGAACATGACCAACGGTAGTGTCTGACTCTGATGTCTTCGGGAAAATTGTTCCTTGTTTATCAATGAAGTTTTTGTGAGCCCAGCCCGATGTCGCTAAATCGAATTTTACCCAGCTATTTTCATGCTTATTAAAACTAGCGCTATGATTATTTGGGCAGTAGCGCATCTTAACACACTCGCCGTCAATATAAGCATAGTAAAAATCATTTGTATTTACTTCATTCGCATAGATTGGCTCTTTGCCAACCATGTGTCCGTTGCAGTTTTCTTCTCCGCACTGCATGCAATATGCCATTGAGCCGGACTGGTCAAGGACAAGAACTATATCGGTGGGGACGTCCTTGCTGATTTGGGAAATGACCTTCTCGCCGGTGGCATATGCCTCAAGAGTAATGGTGTAAGTTCCGTCGCTGTTAGCGGTTGCGGTCTTATTATACACCATGCCCTCATCCTTGCCGCTGCCGTTTGCAGCAGCTCTTGCAAGCTTGCGCGGAGCCACACCCTTGACAGGGTCAAGCATCGGCGCAACATTGGTGAAGTTGACGGCAGGAATATAGGCAGGCGCGTCGTCCTCCGCCGTTTCCTCGCTTGCGGGGGCAAGCGCGGCATAGTGCTCACTTGCGGCGGAAATCTGCTCCTCGGTGAGAAGCGCGGCGATCTCCTCCTCGGTCACGCCATCGATCAGCGCGTCCATTTCCTCCTGAGTTTTGCACGCCATGAGCTGCGCAAAAAGGTCGGACTCCTCCTGCTCGGGGGTGGTCGACGGCTCGGCACTCGGCTCGACGGTCGTTTCGGGCGCAGCCGCGTCCTCGTCGCCGGTGAGCACGTCAACGCCCACGCCCATGCAGGTCACGAGCATGACAAGGCACAGGAGCAGCGCGATCAGTCTCTTTTTCATGCCTTTGCTCCTCCTTCCTCGCCTGCCGCGGGCCAGCCCGCAGCCTCAAGCGCACTCGCGCCGTTATTCGCGCTCTGCGTCGCCTGAGCAAGCACGCTCACCGTCGCGGTCGAGCCCTGATAGAGGTTGCCCATGCTGCGCGCAAAGGTCACCGCCGTGAACAGGGGCTCGGTCGTCTCGCCCGCCGCGAGCGGCGCATTATAATAATAGTAGCCCTCGCGCTCGGTCCAGTGCTCGGTGTCGATATCAAGTCCGACAAGGTCGAGATCCGTCTCGCCCTCGAGACCCTGCGCAAGCTCGATCGCCTTCGTCACGCTTATGCGCACCCATGCCGTACCGCTTCCCGTGTTCTCAACGGTCACGATCTTCGAAACGACGCTGCCGGGCATGACGCCGGAAACGTCCTCGAACGGGACGGGCTCCGCGCCTTCCTCCTTGACCGTCGTCTCGTGCAGCTTTATCTTCACGCTGCCGGCAGTGATGACGTTGGTGGCCGTACCGTCGGCGGTGAAGTACGCCGCCGTGCCCAAGGCGAGCACCGCGACCATCGCCACGATAAGCGCGATCACCGTAATTTTCTTCTTCATCTATCTTCCTCCTTTTTAGAGGTGCATTTCTGCGTAATATACATTGTGATATTCCATTATAACCCGTTTGCGCGCAATTGGCAAGGATAATTGTCGTTGCTTGCAATGTTGCGGGGCGCGGTGCCTCCCTTGTGTAAAGGGAGCCAATGGGGTGCGTACTGCGCTTGACAGCTTTCCCTCAAGGGGAAGCCGGATTTCGCACAGGTGACTACTGCGGAAAGGGTATCCGCGGCAGTCACCTATGCCCCGAGGCTCATTTGAGCCTCAGGGACTGATAGGTTATGTATTTGCTGTTTGATTAGGGGTGGGATTACTGCCAGTTGGTAGCAGGAGTGCCCCAAGGATTGTAGTGGGTGCCAAATGCTGCGTCCATTGCTGCTGCAGCGTTGTCAAAGCCGTCAGCCTGAACTGCAACTGCGAAGACGGGATAGTGGACAGTGCCCTCAAGAACGCTGAGGTCAGCATTGGGGAAGCGAGTATCAATGTACTTGCCGTCCTTCATATCGACGTTCTTGTCGAGGTAAACGCCAGAAATGAACTGCTCGGTGGTTTTACCTGCTTCGAGGGGCTGATAGTAATCAGCAAAGTAAACGTTGTATTTTACACCGTCAATGGTGGTTTCGAAGTACTGCCACTTGCCGTTATCGAGCCACTTCCACTGGTTCTGATAGGTGGTGACATAACCGTTTGCGGTCTCCACATTGCCGAAGTTGCCGTGCAGGATATTTGCACCGGCGTTGAAGGTCTCATAACCATCATCAAGATCGGAGGGAACAGCGTAGTAAGCGCGAACCCAAACAGCGGACTTGCCGGTGTTCTCGATGGTGACTACCTTGTCAATGTAGTTAGCTGCCTTGGGCTGACCATTGGGGTACTTCTCGCCCTGCGCAGAGCCGACGATAGGCATCAGGGTCTTATCGCCTGCGTAGGGCACAAAACCGGTGTGGTCTTCATTGCTCTGCTGCTCAATGAGCTGGATTTTAGCACCGCCGGCAGTGAAGGTGTTGTCTGCGCTGTCCTTATCGGTGAAGTAAGCGAAGGAGCCGACCGCTATAACTGCTATGAGAGCAATTACAAGCGCGATGGATATAACTTTTTTCTTCATTATAATTTCTCCCTAAAATTATTTTGATGTACTTTGTATTTTGTATTTTGTATTTTGTGTGGGATATATTCTGCCCGCGGGTGTGGGGGTGCGGGCGGAACGGTGGGATTCGAGGGGCTTTTTGCCACCTCATCAGTCAGGCTTGCGCCTGACAGCTTCCCCTCAAG
>CEAB01014550.1_pt1 | contig 10056 bp, 8 predicted proteins | sample 557651 | NCBI WGS metagenome assembly CEAB01 (sample SAMEA3182046, study PRJEB8094) | gut metagenome | biome: human; feature: gut; material: Stool; isolation source: human stools | place: Canada | collected 2011-11-15
GTCAACAATGTCCGCGGCGTGCAGGGCTACACGGGTACCTATAAAGGCGTTCCCGTCAGCGTGATGGCCAGCGGCATGGGCATGCCGTCCATCGGCATCTACTCCTACGAGCTGTTCACGCAGTACGATGTCGAGAGCATCATCCGAGTGGGTTCGGCGGGCGCGCTGCAAAAGGACTTGAAGCTCGGTGACGTGGTCGCGGGCATGGGTGCGTGCACCAACTCGAATTACGCCGCGCAGTACGGCCTTGGCGGCACATTTGCCCCCATCGCGGACTTTCAGCTGCTCTCCGCCGCCGTTGAATCGGCGAAGGAGCTCGGCGTCCGCATGGACGTCGGCAACCTCTACTCGTCCGACACGTTCTACGACGCGTCGAACCCGTCGCTCAAGTGGGCGGACATGGGCGTGCTCGCCATCGAGATGGAGGCCGCCGCCCTCTACTGCAACGCCGCCTATACGAAAAAGCGCGGACTTTCCCTCTGCTCGATCTCCGACAATATCCTCACCGGCGAGGAGCTTTCGCCCGAGGCGCGGCAGACGAGCTTTACCGCCATGATGAAAATCGCGCTCGAAACAGCCGTAAAGATGGCGGCAGAATCCCAAAAGTAAGGAGATTATCATGCCATGCGCGTGATCGATATTGAAAACATTGTGACCAACATGAAGGACGACACCCGCTTCGTCCTGCGCTGCGAGGAGGTCTTCCACGACAAGATCAGCTCCGCCGCGGCGAGCATTTTAATGAACAAGGGACAAAAGCCCATCGTCTGCCTGACGGGCCCGAGCGGCTCGGGTAAGACGACGACGGCGATGCGCCTGCGCGAATACCTCGAAAACCTCGGCGTCAAGGTCTGCATGCTCAGCATGGATAACTTTTTCCTGCCGCTTGATCAGCGTCCGCCCGAGGCGAGCGACTGGGAGTCGCCCTACTGCGTGAACCGCGATTTACTCATCGAGGATATCCACCGCCTGATGGACGGCGAGCTCGTGGAGCTGCCGGTCTACGACTTCAAAGCAGGCGGCGTCGGCGGCTACAAGCCCATGCAGGGCGACAAGGACGCCGTCATCATCGCCGAGGGCATCCACATGCTCAACCCGCTGATTTTCGACCAGCTCAGAAGCGAAGCTACGGGCGTTTACGTTGCCCCGCGTACGCGTATCATCACGCACAAGGACCGCATCGTTCGTCCCGAGCAGCTGCGCGTGGCGCGCCGCATGATCCGCGACTATCAGGGCCGCGGCCATTCGCTGCGTCAGACCGTCGAGCGCGCCGAGAGTGTCGACCGCGGCGAGCTCAACTACATCATGCCGAACAAGCCGAACGCGAGCATCCACATCGACACGTTCCACGACTACGAGCCGTGCATCCTCGCGCGGTATTTGAAGGAGATCCCCGAGTTTTACAGCCAGCTCGACGATCAGTTTATCGCCGAGCACGGGCTGAGCGACCTGATGGACGTTGTCAACTCCGTGCCGTCGCTGCGCACGGACTATGTCCCGCGCGACTCCATCGTGCGAGAGTTCGTCGGCGGCAGCTGCTTTGAGTATTAAATCGGCAAAATCCGACAACAAACTGTAATTTCTGCTTTTTACAATACAAAACGTAATCGAAATTTGGCGCTTTTGCGCGAAAAGGGGAGGAAGAGCGAATGCATTCTGACGAGCGGCGAAAAGTCATTGCCGACGTGCTGCGCGCGGCGGACGCGCCGGTCAGCGCCTCCGCGCTGGCGGAAAAATTCTCCGTCTCGCGCCAGATCATCGTGGGCGATATCGCGCTGCTGCGCTCCTCGGGCGAGGAAATTCTCGCGACTCCGCGCGGCTATGTGACGCCGAAGGAGGCACGCGGCATCCTCCGCCGTGTCGCCGTGAAGCACACGCCGCAGGAGATGGAAGCCGAGCTCAACACCATCGTCGACAACGGCTGTACGGTCATCGACGTCATCGTCGACCATCCTATTTACGGCCAGCTCACCGGCCCGCTGCAAATTTCGAACCGCTACGAGGTCAGCCAGTTTATCGAGCGCTGCAAAAAGGCCGAGCCTTTATCGAGCCTGACCGACGGCATCCACCTGCACACGCTCTCCTGTCCCGACGAGGCGGCGTTCGCGCGCACGAAGAGTGCGCTGCGCGCACTGCGCGTCCTGCTGGAGGAAAACGAAAATTAAGGGTTGACAATCCTCACACAAGCGATTATAGTGTCATGTGCACGTGTCAAGACACCTGCACATGACACTATTTTGTTTTTAGGCTGTGAGGATATCATGGAAAAATTCAAAGCGTTCTGCAAACGCAAAAACATTGAAGTTTCGGCCAAGCGCTACGGCATCGATGCGCTCGGCGCAATGGCGCAGGGCCTCTTCTGCTCGCTGCTCATCGGCACGATCATCAAGACGCTCGGCGCGCAGCTGGGCGTTCCGTTTCTGACGGACATCGGCACCTATGCGATGTCCGTCTCCGGCCCTGCGATGGCCATTGCCATCGGCTACGCGCTGCAGGCACCCCCGATGGTGCTCTTCTCCCTCGCGGCGGTGGGCTATGCGGCCAACGCCGAGGGCGGCGCAGGCGGCCCGCTCGCCGTGCTCATCATCGCGATCCTTGCCGCCGAGTGCGGCAAGGCCGTGAGCAAGGAGACGAAGATCGACATTTTGGTCACCCCCGCCGTGACCATCCTGGTCGGCGTCGCGCTCGCCAAGTGGATCGCCCCGCCCATCGGCACGGCGGCCTCGGCATTTGGCATTATCATCGACAATGCGACCAAACTCCAGCCGTTCTGGATGGGCATCGCGGTCTCCGTGCTTGTCGGCGTCGCGCTCACGCTGCCGATCTCTTCCGCCGCCATCTGCTCGGTGCTGGGCCTGACGGGCCTTGCCGGCGGCGCGGCCGTCGCAGGCTGCTGCGCGCAGATGGTCGGCTTCGCCGTGATGAGCTTTAAGGAAAACCGCTGGGGCGGCCTTGTCTCTCAGGGCCTCGGCACGTCGATGCTCCAGATGCCGAACATTGTCAGAAATCCCCGCGTCTGGATCGCGCCGACGCTCGCCTCCGCCATCACCGGCCCCATCGCCACGTGCGTGTTCCATCTTGAAATGAACGGAGCGCCCATCAACTCCGGTATGGGCACCTGCGGCCTGTGCGGCCTCATCGGCGTGTGGACGGGCTGGGTCTCCCCGAGCGAGGAGGCTGTCGCCAAGGGTGCGGCGGCCATGAGCCCAACGGGCTTTGACTGGCTGGGCCTCATCCTCGTCGCCATCGTGCTGCCCGCCATCCTTGCTCCGCTTATCAATATGGTCTGCCGCCGCCTCGGCTGGGTCAAGGACGGCGACCTGAAGCTCGACTGAGAAAATAACGTGTAAAAAGTGTGGACTTTTTGTAAAGAATCCCATCAATTATCACAAAAAAAGTAAAATCGGGGAGAATCGGACTTGATTCTCCCCTTTGCTTTTGCTATACTGTCAGACGAAGTGCGTCCGCACTTCAAAATAAACCGGAGAGCGGCCCGCCGCCGACCGGAAAAATAAGGAAGGATAGAAGAATGAAGAAGTTTTTTGCGCTGCTTCTCGCTCTCGTCATGGTTCTGTCCCTCGTTGCCTGCGGTGATAAGAAGACCGACGACAATCAGGGCGACACCAACACTGACGATCAGCAGGGCGGGACCACCACTTACACCAATCCTGACGATATCGACGACAACATGACGTCCGAAGACGGCAAGTATGAGATCGCGTTCGTCACCGACGTCGGCCAGCTGAAGGATAAGTCCTTCAACCAGGGCACCTTCGACGGCGTGAAGCTCTATGCCGCCAACAACGGCCTGAGCTACAAGTACTATCAGCCCGCCAACGGCGATCAGGCTACCGATGACGACCGTTACGACGCCATGAAGGCTGCCGTGGACGGCGGCGCCAAGGTCATTGTCTGCGCCGGCTTCATGCAGGGCACGGCGCTCGAGAAGGCCGCTAAGGAATTCACCGACACCAAGTTCGTCTTCATCGACGGTTGGTCCCTCGGCCTTGACAACGTTGCGGGCATCGCCTTCAACGAAGAGCAGTGCGGCTATTTCGCCGGTTACGCTGTCGTCAAGGAAGGCTATGAGAAGCTCGGCTTCACCGGCGGCGGCGGCGGCACGAACCCCGCCTGCATCCGTTACGGCTGGGGCTTTGCTCAGGGCGCCAACGACGCTGCTAAGGAAATGGATAAGACCGTCGACCTGAACTACTCCTGGGAGTACGGCGCTTCCTTCCAGGCTTCCCCCGAGCTGCAGACCATGGTCTCCGGCTGGTACTCCAACGGCACTGAGATCGTCTTCGCCTGCGGCGGTTCCATGTTCCAGTCCGTCGCCGCTGCCGCTTCCGCTGAGGACGGCAAGGTCGTCGGCGTCGACGTCGACCAGTCCAGCGAGTCCGAGACTGTTGTGACCTCCGCCATGAAGGGCCTGAGCGACGCTGCCTCCTGGGCCATCGCCAAGGTCTACGACGGCACCTGGGACGAGATCGGCAATGCTGCCACCTCCCTCGGCGTTGCCGAGAATGCTGTCGGCCTGCCGACCGCTACCTGGTCCATGGAGAACTTCTCCGTTGCCGACTATGAAGACCTCTTCCAGAAGGTCCTCAACGGCGACATCACCATCGACAACAACTCCGAGATGGCCAACCCCGCTGAGGGCGGCCTGACCAACGTCAACGTCAACTACATCGGCGGCTAATTCCCAATAGCGCATACATAAAAGAACGGAAGACTTCGGCCTTCCGTTCTTTTTCACATTTCTGACAGGGAAAGACATGCGAAAACCTTTTGCTTTTCATCGGAAAACGTGATATAGTATAATGTAATTATGGTTTCCGTCCTCGCAGCGCAGCGCGTGCGGGCCATCAAAACGGAAGGAGGGCGAAAAAACTTGGAGAATCAGTACGCGATCGAAATGCTGAACATCACCAAAAAATTCCCCGGTATTATCGCCAACGACAACATCACCTTACAGCTCAAAAAGGGCGAGATCCACGCCCTGCTCGGTGAAAACGGCGCGGGAAAATCGACGCTGATGTCGGTTCTTTTCGGCCTTTATCAGCCGGAGGAGGGCATCATCAAAAAGGACGGCGAGGTCGTGTCCATCAAGGACCCGAACGATGCCACCGCGCTCGGCATCGGCATGGTGCACCAGCATTTCAAGCTGGTGGACGTTTTCACGGTGCTCGACAACATCATCCTCGGCGCGGAGACGACGAAGTGCGGCTTTTTGCAGAAGAAAGAGGCGCGCAAAAAGGTCGAGGAGATCTCGAAGCGCTACGGCCTGAATGTCGACCTTGACGCCAAGGTCGAGGATATCACGGTCGGTATGCAGCAGCGCGTCGAAATTCTGAAGATGCTATATCGCGACAACGAGATCCTCATCTTCGACGAACCGACCGCGGTGCTCACCCCGCAGGAGATCGAGGAGCTGATGGCCACGATGAAGGAGTTTGCCCGCGAAGGCAAGTCCATCCTCTTCATCTCCCACAAGCTCAATGAGATCATGGAGGTTTCCGACCGTGTGAGCGTCCTGCGCAAGGGTAAGTACATCGGCACGGTCAACACGAGCGAGACCACCAAGCAGGAGCTTTCCAACATGATGGTCGGCCGCCCCGTGCAGCTCGAGGTCACGAAGGATGAGGCCAAGCCCGCGGGCGAGGTCTTGAAGGTCGACCACCTCTGCGTCCACTCCCACGTGCAGAAGCGCAACGCCGTGAACGACGTTTCCTTCACCGTCCGCGCGGGCGAGATCGTCTGCATCGCCGGTATCGACGGCAACGGACAGACCGAGCTCATCTACGGCCTGACGGGCCTTGACAAGCCATCCTCCGGCACGATCACCCTCTGCGGCAAGGATATCTCTCATGCCTCCATCCGCCACCGCGGCGAGCACATGAGCCACATCCCCGAAGACCGCCACAAGCACGGCCTCGTGCTCGACTTCACGCTCGAGCAGAACATGGTGCTCCAGCGCTTTAACGAGCCGCGCTTTGAAAACCACGGCTTTATCAACAACAAGGCTGTGCGCGACTATGCCAACTACCTGATCGACAAGTTCGACGTGCGCAGCGGCCAGGGCGCGATTACGCGCGCGCGTTCCATGTCCGGCGGCAACCAGCAGAAGGCCATCATCGCCCGCGAGGTCGACCGCGACAAGGACCTCATCGTCGCCGTGCAGCCCACGCGCGGCCTTGACGTCGGCGCCATCGAATTCATCCACAGCCAGCTCGTCGCCGAGCGCGACCGCGGCAAGGCGATTTTGCTCGTCTCGCTCGAGCTGGACGAGGTCATGAGCCTCTCTGACCGCATCCTCGTCATGTACGAGGGCGAGATCGTCGGCGAGCTCGACCCGAAGAAAACCACCGTCGAAGAGCTCGGCCTTTACATGGCCGGCGCCAAGCGCATGGCGAAGGAGGAGGCGGCCGTATGAAAAAAGAACACTTCCTGCAAAGCGAAGGCTTCAAGACCGTCGCGGCGTCCGTCCTCTCGATCCTGATCGGCCTCGCCGTCGGCAGCATCGTCATTTTGATCGTCGGCCTCACAAGCCCGAACCTCTCGCTCTCCTCGGCGTGGGACGGCATCCGCATCGTGTTCGGCGGCCTGTTCTCCACGGGACGCGACGCCTCCGGTACGCTGATGTGGGGCTTCAACCCGACGAATATCGGCAACATGCTCTTCCGTGCCGCGCCGCTCATCATGACGGGCCTTTCCGTCGGCATGGCGTATAAAACAGGCCTTTTCAACATCGGCGCGCCGGGCCAGTACCTCATCGGTACGCTCGTGTCGCTCTCCATCGCCCTCGGTCTTCCGTCCGAGACGATGTCCACCACGCTCATCTGGCTGCTCGCCTTCCTCGGCGGCACGCTCGCGGGCGCGATCTGGGGCGCGATCCCCGGCCTTTTCAAGGCCCTGCTCAACATCAACGAGGTGCTCGCCTGCATCATGACGAACTGGATCGCGGCGAACCTCGTCACGTGGCTCTTTGATATCAGTAACTTCAAGAACGTCACCGAGTCCACCAAGACCGGCTACATCTACAAGACGACCTACAACGGCGTTGCCACCGCGAAGATGGGCCTTGACAAGCTCTTCCCGAACTCCCAGGTCAACGGCGGCATCCTCATCGCCATCGTCTTTGCCATCGCCGTTTACGTGATGATGTCCAAGACGACGTTCGGCTATCAGCTCAAGGCCTGCGGCTCCAACCGCCACGCTGCGCGCTATGCCGGTATCGCTGACAAGCGTAACATCGTCATCTCCATGGCGATCGCGGGCGCACTGAGCGCGGCGGGCGCTTCGCTCTACTATCTCTCCGGCAACACAGAGTTCTTCTGGTCCACGTACCAGTCGCTCCCCGCCATCGGCTTCAACGGCATCCCTGTTGCGATGCTCGCCTCCTGTAACCCCATCGGCATCATCTTCACGGCGCTGTTCATGTCGATGCTCGATATCTCGGGCCTGCAGCTGACGAACCTGACGGCCTATAACGAGTACATCACGAACGTCATCATCGCCGTCATCGTGTACCTCAGCGCCTTCTCGCTGGTCATCAAGATGTGGATCGGCAAGCTCGGCAAAAAGAAGGACGACGGCGCGGATGCCAACGCGGAGCCCGCACCGGCGGCAGCTTCCGCACCAGCCGGTGCACAAGCGGAAACGGAGAAAGGAGGCGACGCGAAATGACATTCCTCATTCAGCAGACGCTCATTTATGCCGTCCCTCTGATGATCGTGGCGCTTGCGGGCGTGTTCGCCGAGCGCAGCGGTATCATCAACCTGGCGCTCGAAGGTATCATGGTCTTCGGCGCATTCATCGGCGTCTGGTTTGTGCGCATTCTGCAGACGAGCGACGCCATCCTCTCCCTCAAGCAGAGCGGCAACTGGGTCGCGCTGCAGGGCGTGGAGCTCCTCACGATGCTGGTCGCGGCGGCTTTCGGCGCGCTGTTCTCGCTGCTTTTGAGCTTTGCGTCCATCAACCTGCGTGCCGACCAGACCATCGGCGGCACGGCGCTGAACCTGATGGCCCCCGCACTCGTGCTGTTCTTCATCCGCATCATCGCCAACCAGAATACGCTGCAGATGCTCACGGGCGACGCGGCGAGCTGGTTCATGATCAAAAAGTCTACGCTCGGCATCGACAAGAACACCGACCTCGGCTTTTTCGGCGAGACGTTCGTCAACAAGGTCTACCTTGCAACCTACGTCTGCATCCTGCTTTTCCTCATCCTGTCGATCCTGCTCTATAAGACGCGCTTCGGCCTGCGCCTGCGCGCCTGCGGCGAAAATCCCCAGGCGGCGGATTCGCTGGGCATCAACGTCTACAAGATGCGCTACGCGGGCACGACCATTTCCGGCGCGCTCGCGGGCATGGGCGGCTTCGTCTATGCGCTGACAACGGCAAACTGCGCCTCGAACGGCGACGTGGCGGGCTTCGGCTTCCTCGCACTGGCCGTTATGATCTTCGGCAACTGGAAGCCCGTGAATATCGCGGTCTCCTCGCTGCTGTTCGGCCTCTTCAAGTGCATCGCGGCGAGCTACGCGAGTATCGACATCAACGGCGACGGTATCTTCATGCTCGCGCAGATCGGCATCAGCGCCCATCTCTACCGCATGCTGCCCTACATCGTCACGCTGCTCGTGCTGGCGTTTACGTCCAAGAGTTCCCGCGCCCCCAAGGCCGAGGGCATCCCCTACGACAAGGGCCAGCGTTAAATGCAAATCAAAAAGCGGTATGGCAGTGCCATACCGCTTTTTGGCAAAATGAAGGAGAAAACATATGGAGATCAGAGAAATTACGACTCCTAATGACAAGCAACGCATTGCGCGCTTGATTTTAGAGGCGCTCCCCGACTGGTTTGGCATTCCAGAGGCGCGCGAGGAATACATCGAAAAGAGTGTTAAGCAGCCGTTTTTCGCCGCGTTCGACGGCGAGAACGCCGTCGGCTTCCTTTACCTTGCCGAAACGGGGAGGGATACGGCAGAACTCTATGTCATGGGCGTGCTGAAAGAATACCACCGCCGCGGCGTCGGCAAGATGCTCTTTGCCGCAGCGAAGCAGCGGGCGAAGGAGCTTGGCTACTTATTTTTGCAGGTCAAGACCGTGCAGATGGGGAAGTACCCTGAGTACGACGCGACGAACCGCTTCTATCTCGCCCTCGGTTTTGGCGAGTTTGAGATATTCCCGACGCTCTGGGACGAGTGGAACCCGTGTCAAATCTACGTGATGAGCCTGAAATAAGAAAATGTTGGAACTTTTTCCCGCCGTTTTGCGTCTATAAAAGCAGAAAAACAGGGGAGGGAAGCATATGACCGTCCGCGAACCGAAAAAACGCTCTAATTTGCGGCTGAAGCTCGGCGGCGCGTATTTTAGCGCGCAGCGAAAACTCAGATGGCTTTCGATGCGGAAGCATTTTGCGCGCGAGCGCAGCGGGGAAGACTTAGCATATCAGGCGTTTTCCCACCATACGCCGCTCATGCGAAAGCTCAAGGACGTCGACATGCAGCTCCAGCGCAACAAGGTGACGAATCTCCGCCTCGCCTGTGCGCGGCTCGACGGGCTTTTGCTGCGCCCCGGTGAAACGATGAGCTACTGGTATCTCATCGGAAAGCCGACGGCGGGGAAGGGGTATCTGCCCGGCATGATCCTGCGCAACGGCGGGTATCTGGCCGCGACGGGCGGCGGGCTCTGCCAGCTCTCGAACCTCATCTACTGGATGACGCTGCACACGCCGCTCACGGTCGTCGAGCGCCACCGCCACGGCTACGACGTCTTTCCCGACGCAAACCGCACGCAGCCCTTCGGAAGCGGTGCGACCTGCTTTTACCCCTATCTTGACCTGATGATCCGCAACGACACACAGGACACCTATCAGATGCATGTCCGCGTCGGCAAAACAGACCTTGAGGGGGAGTGGCGCGTGAGCGCCGAGCCGACCGAGCGCTATGAGGTCGTAGAGCGCAGCCACGAGATGCGCGCACAGTACTGGGGCGGCTACATCCGCCACAACGAGCTCTACCGGCAGACGTTTGATTTGCAGGGCAAGCTGCTCGCGGA
>CEAB01035193.1_pt1 | contig 9994 bp, 8 predicted proteins | sample 557651 | NCBI WGS metagenome assembly CEAB01 (sample SAMEA3182046, study PRJEB8094) | gut metagenome | biome: human; feature: gut; material: Stool; isolation source: human stools | place: Canada | collected 2011-11-15
CACAATGATGCAGACTGCTTTAATGTTCGTGTTCCGCTACCCGGTGCTCCCGGACGTATTTTCCATGTGGGTCTGGTTCTGAATCAGGTGGAAGAATGGGCAAAACAGCATCCGCAGGAGAAAATAATCGTCTGTATTCTGGGATGCAGAATTGGACCTTTGCTGATTCCGCACGCCAAAAAGTTGCACAAACTTGGCGCAAAGGTTTACTGCAACCCAGATGGGTTGGAGTGGAAGCGCAGTAAGTGGAGCGCTCCGGCCAAAGCTTTTCTGCGGTATTGCGAAAAGTGTCTGGTCGAGAACAGCGATTTGGCAATCTGCGATTCTGTCAATATCGAGAAATACATCAAAGATACTTATGGTAGTCGGGTGAAGGATACCACGTTTATTGCGTACGGCGCATATACCGACCGCTCTCAGTGCGATGAGGAAAAGCTGAACGAGTGGTATACGCAGTTCAATGTCAACCGTGGGGATTATTATTTGATCGTTGGCCGTTTTGTTCCGGAGAACAACTATGAGACTATGATCACAGAGTTTATGCGTAGCAAGACTGAAAAGGACCTCGTTATTATCACAAACGTAGAGCATAACAAGTTCTATGAGCAGCTTCGTGAGAAAACCGGTTTTGAGAAAGATAAGCGTATCAAATTTGTTGGCACGGTTTATGATCAGGACCTGCTGAAAAAAATCCGTGAAGAAGCTTACGGTTATCTGCACGGTCACGAAGTCGGTGGCACTAATCCCAGTCTGCTGGAGGCACTTGCCAGTACCCGGTTGAATTTGCTTTTGGGCGTTGGCTTTAACAAAGAAGTTGGCGAAGACAGTGCTCTGTATTGGAGTAAAGAACCGGGAAATCTGGCTGCTTTACTGGAGAAAGCGGATGCTCTGAATGCGGAGACAATTGAGCAATTGGATGAAAAGAGCACTGCACGGGTGCAGAATGCCTATAGCTGGAAAAAAATCGTGAATGAATACGAAAATGTGTTTTTGAGGAAGTAAGAATGTCCAGATTTATAAAAATGATTGTGAAATGTTATCATTCGTTTCGATTGCTCCTATGTATGGAAGGATATAAGCGAGCTGAATATATTCGAAAACACAATTTGTTTGGTTCAATGGGTGAAAACTGCTATTTCCATCCTTGGAAAATGCCGGGTGATCCAAAATTGATTTTTATCCATGACAATGTGAAAATTGCATCGGATGTTACTTTTATCAATCATGATATTTCAAATGCTTTGTTGAATACAAAGTATAAAACCAACAAATTCAAATATTTTACAGCACCCACTGAAATTTTTGATAATGTGTTGATTGGGACAGGAACAATTATTTTGCCCGGTAAAAAGATTGGACCCAATTGTGACGTTGGGGGGGGACAGTAGTTTGCAAAGATGTGCTTGAGGGGGCGGTTGTTGGAGGAAATCCGGTAAGAATAATCGGGGACTTTGAAGAGTTCGTGAAGAAAAGGAGTAACGATTGATGGCAGAATTGTCATTAATATGAAAACAACTATGATTGGAAGAACAACGTGGAAAAATCGATTACTGATAATCCTATATGTCTTATTCCTTTTCCAAGATTGTTTTGTGACAATTGGGCTTACAATCTTTGGATTTTATGACGAGATTTTGGCGATTATATGTTCTGGAATGATTTTTTTGAATCTTGCGAGAAATCATTTTGTAATAAAAGAATCTCGGCATGGAATGATGATTTTAACATCATATTTGCTGCTCATTCTAATTGGGTTGGCATCTAATTTAATGAATTCTGATCAGACCGTTTCGTACATTTTCTTAGATGTTTTAACAAGCAGCAAAATGTTTTTAGGAATAGCTGGAGCAAAAGTTGTTTTCTATAATGGCGTGGATCTGAAATTAAAGGATGGACTCCAAAGAATCACACAAATATATATTGTGGGTATGTTTGTTTTAGCAATACATGACTGGTTCTTTTCGCCGTTTTTTCAGGTCGGTTATGATAATGCGATTCTTGGTCTTGCCTCAAAATATCTATATCTAATGTATTCTAATCCAACATATCTTGCAGCATATTCTATTGCGGCTTTAATTGTTTTGATCTATACACAGGGAAATAAAACTCCATGGGCGTTTATGATAATGGATGCAGTCGTGACTGCTTTGACAACGAGAAGCAAAGCATGGGGATTTCTTTGTCTTGCATTTCTGATTTATTGGATAACAAATAAGGCACAGAGTACGAAATCGCTTTGGAATAGATTGGTTATCATAATTCCAACTGGAATTATGACGGTTCTATTTGTGGCAATGGATAAACTGGTTATTTACTTTTTTACACCATCGCACTATTCGCCACGTTCAATTCTTTTAAATGCAGGAATTGAGAAAGCAAAGAAGTTTTTTCCACTCGGAAATGGATTTGGAACATTTTGTTCAGTCGCAGCAATTACAACAAGCAGGGGAACAGATTTGTTGCCGTATAATAAGACGGCATACTATGATGCATTTTGGGCGTGTATAACAGGTCAGTTTGGATTTCTTGGGACGATTGCTTTTGCTATGATGATAGCTGTGCTTTTAGTCGATGTTATGTCACTCGTTCAATATGATAGAAACTCATGGTACGCAGGGCTGTTTTCGTTGGCTTATTTAACAATTGCCTCGTTGGGTGAAACATCGTTCTTTTCGCAGTACAGCATTGGATTTGGTATATTTATTGGAATGGCACTTTCGTGTAAAAATGTTACGAAAGAATGTGTGAAAATATGAAAAAGATATTGATTTTAAGTAATATGTATCCATCGAAGAAATACCCGCATTATGGCGTCTTTGTCCAAAATTCCGCTGCAATTTTACGAAACGGTGGATACAAGGTAAGCGTTTGCTCCATACCAAAATGTGATAATAAAATTATACGTTTACTTGCCTACTGTTGGGCTTACACGAAATGTGTATTTCTTGGAGTCTTTGGTGGATACGATTGTTTGTATGCGCACTTTGTCTCGCATACAGCCATTCCGGCTCGCATTCTAAAAAGGATTCATCCAAAGATGTACTTGGTCGAGAATGCTCATGGAAATGATGTGGTAATTCAAACGAAAGAAGATGACGGAAGAAATATCGAGCGTTCTCGAAAAATCTTGCCGCTGGCAGATCGAGTCATTGTTCCATCTTCCTATTTTAAAGAAATGGTTGCTAAGACGTTTGATTATCCAGTAGATAAAATTTTTGTATCACCCTCTGGCGGTATCAATCGGGAAATCCTCTACCCGGTTGATATGCAAAAAGCACGGAAACAGTGTGGATTAGAAGCGAGTGCCTATTACATTGGATTGATTGGGCGAATTACCGCTGGAAAAGGCTGGGATACGGCTATAAAAGCGGTAAAAATGGTTCAAGAAAAAAATATTATCCCCAATTTAAAATTGCTGATTGTGGGCAGCGGAGATCAGGATGACTTACTGGAAAAAGAACTGGAAAAACTTGACCTAAAAAGTATCACGGAAAAACGGCCTTTTTGTGCACAAAAAGACTTGACAAACTACTACAGCTCGTTGAATCTCTTTTTATTTGCGAGTGAGAGTGAGAGTTTGGGATTAGTAGGTCTTGAAGCAATGGCTTGCGGAACATTTTGCATTTGCAGCAATAATTCTGGAATTGCCACATATGCGACAGACAAGGACAACTGTCTGATGTTCGAAAAGGGAAATATAGAACAGCTGACGGAAACAATAGAAGAAGCTGTTTTAATTTCGGATGATGAACGGAAACAAATTATTCAAAATAGCTTGAAAACCGCTGCGAAGTATGACCGCAAGGTGATTTCTGAAGAGTTTATTCGCTTTTTTGATACACTTCTGAATTGATGTAAATGGGGGAAATATGAAAAAAATTGGAATAATGACCCTCTATAAAAATAATATCAACTACGGAGGAATGCTACAGTCATATGCATTGCAAAGAGCAGTTCAAAAGCTTGTTGGGGAGAGTGGAGAGTGTGTTCAAATCAGCTACACAATCTCGCCAACACCAATCAAAGAAAAACTTAAGCACAGTTTACAATACCGTTCATTTAGAGAAAATGCAAGTATGGTCTATAATCGCTTAAAAGCGATTTTCAATAAAAGAAAAACAACTTGGGATTCTACTGCAAGAATAAACGCATTTGGACAGTTTGAAAAAATTATTCCCCATACAGAAAAAATCTATACATATAAAACGATTGATGAATGTGCAGAAGAGTTTACATATCTAATCACGGGCAGCGATCAGGTATGGAATGGTGGAATTGATTTAGACGCTTTTTGTCTTGGGTTTGCTAAGAAAGATACGAAAAAAATTTCTTATGCGGCAAGCAACGCAAGTACAAAATTTGGAAAATGGCAAGATGAGATTTTCCAAAAAAATCTGCCAGGATTTACGGCAATCTCTGTTCGAGAAAAAAGTGTAATTCCTTACTTTGAACAAATGAGTGGCAAAAAGGTCTCTGCTGTTTTGGATCCGGTCTTTTTACTGTCTGCGGCGGACTGGCATGAAATTGCACAAGAACCGCACATTAGAATACCCTATATTTTTTGTTATCTCCTAGGATCGAATAAAGAACAGCATGAACGTGCAGTAAAAATTGCAAAAGAAAACTCTTGCAAGCTTGTCACAATTCCATATCTAAATGGTTATAATCAGCTGGATGATAATTTTGGAGATATTCAAATTTCAGCAGCATCTCCGCAAGAGTTCTTAGGGCTGATTGAAAATGCAGCAGGAGTTGTAACGGATTCTTTCCATGCAACTGCATTTTCTGTAATCTTCAACAGACCATTTTGGGCCTTGTCACGATTTAAAAATCAGGGAAAAACAAATAATAACCATCGTGTAACAGACATTTTAGAGCAAAGTGGATTGTTGAATTGCTATGAAAACAGTAGTAATAAACTTTCGACTCCTGATTATAGCAAAGCCAATAAGATTTTAAGGGTGCAGGCAGATAAGTCATATGAGTTTTTGAAGGCTGCATTGGGGGACATAGAATGTTGAGCAGCAACCAGCTTAAAATTGGAATTGTTCTTTCATATGTATCAACCGGAATCAATATGCTGATTCAGCTTTTGTATACGCCGGTAATGATTCATCTTTTAGGTCAGAGTGAATATGGCCTATATACATTAGTTGGGAGCTTTGTTAGCTATCTTAGCCTATTTAGTCTTGGTTTTACGGGAGCTTACCTTCGTTTCTATTCAAAGAAAAAGGCACAAAATGATGCGAAAGGGATTGCACGACTGAATGGTATGTTTTTGACATTATTTATGTTAATGTCATTAACTGCATTTGTTTGCGGAATGATTCTTGCTCAATTTCCAAAACAAATCTTCGGTAATAAACTAACGAATCAAGAATTACATACGGCTCAAATTTTGATGCGGATTCTGGTCGTGAACATAGCGTTGACGTTCCCCTCTGGGCTACTGGATTCTATGGTCAGTGCCCATGAAAAATTTTTTTTTCAACGATTAGTCACATTGATTGGCGTATTGTGTAATCCGTTGTTGGCTTTTCCCCTTCTGCTGATGGGATTTGGCTCAGTAGCAGTGGTAGGAGTAACAACATTTATAACGATAGCAAAACTTTTGGTCAATGTATTTTATTGCGTTAAAATCTTAAAAATACAATTTACATTTGACCAATTTGATTTTCATGTTTTACGTGAAATTGCGCAGTTTAGTTTCTTCCTGTTTTTAAATATGGTAATTGATCAGATTAACTGGTCAGTAGATAAATTTATACTAGGATGGGTTTCTGGTACGGGAGCAGTCGCTATTTATGGTGTTGGTGCGCAAATAAACACGTTGGTGATGAATTTTTCGACTGCGATTTCTTCTGTGTTTGCACCGCGGGTAAACCGTGTTGCGGCAGAGGAAAAAACAAATATGAACAAACAATTTACACAGTTGATGATTCGTGTTGGTCGAGTACAATATTTGATTCTGATGCTTGTTGCTTCTGGATTTGTAATTTTTGGAAGATACTTTATTACCAATATTTATTCGACAATAGAATATGCGCAGGCGTATCCTGTAGCATTGCTATTAATTCTTCCGGCGATGATTCCATTGATTCAGAATCTTGGAATTGAAATTCAGAGGGCGGTCAATAAGCATCAAGTGCGCGCAATTATTTATTTTATAATGGCTTTACTCAATGTTGTGATTAGTATTCCTCTTGCAAAAGCATTTGGTCCGGTGGGTTCGGCGATGGGAACTGCAATTGGTTTGATTTTGGCCAACGGCATTATTATCAATATTTATTATCAATTCGGAATTGGTTTGGATATGATCGCTTTTTGGAAAAGCGTTTTGTCTCTTTCAAAAGGAATGATAGCGCCAGTAGTTGTGGGCGGTTTCATTATGAGATGTGTTACGTTTGAAAAAATATCAGAATATCTGTTCTTTATTGTTGTTTATACAATGGTGTATATAGTAAGTATGTGGAATTACGGAATGAATGTAGAGGAAAAGGACCTGGTAGCTAAGCTGTTACAAAGAGGAAAGAAGTAAATATGAGTAATGAGAAGAATATATATTGGCAGAGCGTTAGAGGTATTTGCATTCTTGCCGTAGTGCTGATTCACTCGCTACAGTGTTACGATTTTAATAATGGAATTGTTATAATACGTCAGATAATAAATTTTGCAGTTGCGATTTTTGTTTTTATGGCAGGATATTTTGTGAATATTGATAAAGTGTCCTCTAAACGATTCAGTGCTAAAAGATGGATTATAAATCGGGGGGGGGAAAAAGACTATGTGCGCCCTTCATTTTTTGGTCGCTCGTATACATCATGCTCTCCTGCTTTATAAGTGCTTATAACGGAAATGAAATAAACTGGATTAAACTATTAGGAAAAATACTTCTAGGCAAAGCTTCAGCTCCGTTTTATTATATTGTGGTTCTTATACAGCTTACATTTTTAACGCCGTGGTTAGCTCGTATTATAAAGAAAAAATCTATCGTGAGTAAAATACTATGGTTTATCACTCCGGGATATTTGGTCTTTATATATGCGTGGAATTTTATCACAAAAAAACAACCTTTGTTTTATGAAACACCATTTATGGCGTGGTTCGTGTTTTACTACTTGGGGCTTCAAGTTCGAAACGGAATGAAATTAAAATGTAATTTAGGTTTTGTTATAGGGACATGGATATTGAGCTGCTTTGAGGCTTTTGTGTTAAGAATGCTTGGAATGGAAGTGGGCTTTTACACAAGTCAGATAACATTTGGTTCTTTCCTGTATGCTGCGGCGGTTATAGGACTGATTTTAGAAAATGCAGAAAAGAATATGTTAAATAAGACATCTGTGATAAAAAAGATTGGAGACTGCTCTTACGGAGTTTTTTATATTCATATGCTCATCCTTAGTATCGTCAAACGCTTCATTATAAATGAAAATTGGTTGATTGTATCGATGGTAAGATTTATTTTTACAGCGCTGATTAGTTTTGCAATAGTTTACATAGGACAGTTATTGCTAAAAAAACACGAAAAGGCGCTGAGAATTGTTGGGTTTATATGATGCCTAATACCGATGGACAAGGTGTCTAAAACAGGTGAGGTTATGATTGAAATTAAAAAAAAGGAACAATGTTGTGGTTGCTCAGCCTGCGAACAGATATGCCCCAAACAGTGCATTACTATGCGTGTCGATGAAGAGGGCTTTCTTTATCCGGTTGTAGAGAAAAATAAGTGTGTTAACTGCGGAATGTGCGAAAAAGTTTGTCCTATACTGAATGTTAGCAAAAAACGGTCAGGCGAACCATTGTGCTATGCTGCGTACAATAACAATGAGGAAGAAAGGCTGAACAGTTCTTCGGGAGGCATTTTTTGCTTATTGGCACGGAGAATCATTGAAGAAGGGGGAATTGTCTTTGGCGCTGCAATGTCAGATGATTGTAAAAAAGTACATCATATTGCAGTGAGCGAGTTGGAAGATATTGAGAAATTACAAGGGAGCAAATATGTTCAAAGTGAAATTGGGTCAACCTATAAACAGGCGAGAGAAGCTTTAGAAGATGGAGTGAAAGTCCTTTTTTCGGGAACACCGTGCGAAATAGAAGGACTAAAAGCTTATCTACAAAAAGATTATGAAAAACTAGTTTGTGTAGATGTTGTATGTCATGGTTCGCCGAGTCCTAAGCTTTGGGGGAATTATGTTCGCTTCCGCGAACGACACGCGGGCGCAACTGCGTGTCGAACTTTTTTCAGACATAAAAAACATGGCTGGAAAAAGTTCGAAGTATTATTTAAATTTACAAATAATACTTCGTACGAACAAATCCTTTATAAGGATTTATTCATGCAAATGTTCTTGCAGAACCTTTGTTTAAGACCATCCTGTTACGCTTGTTCCTTTAAAAAAGAAAACCGCGAAAGTGACATCACATTAGCTGATTTCTGGGGGTGCGGAAACATTTGCCCAGATTTGGATGATGATAAAGGACTGTCGATGATTCTTATACATTCAGAAAATGGAAAAGGAATTTTTGATTCTATAAAAGCAAATATGTGCTTCCGGGAAGTGCCGATTCAGGCGGCATTAAAGGGAAATATAGCAGTAACGGAATCGTGCAAGAAACCTCCAAATCGTGAACAGTTTATGACTGCTATTGACGCAATGGAGTTTGATATACTTGGGAAAAGATATTTAAAAAAAGCATCATTTAAAGAGCGATTAAGGCGAGCCATGCCGGAAAAGTTTAAGATGAAAATAAGAAACTGGCTATAAATGATTAAAACGGACAGGAGATTATAAGTGAATTCGAGATATTAAAAAAAGACTCGTTGAATTCACGGCTTTCTGCTATGGAAATAGTTGATGAGATGCAGTATGCAACTCTATGAGTTTGATGGGAGATGATTTATAATGGGAAAGTATTTTGGAACCGATGGCTTCCGTGGTGAAGCTGGTATTGATCTGACTGCCGATCACGCCTACAAGGTTGGTCGTTTTCTGGGCTGGTACTACAACGCCTTGCGCGAGCGCAACGGCAACAACGAGCCTGCCCGCATCGTCATCGGCAAGGACACTCGCCGCAGTTCCTATATGTTTGAGTACAGTCTGGTGGCAGGACTGACCGCCTCCGGAGCAGACGCTTACCTGCTGCACGTCACTACCACTCCGTCTGTGGCCTACATCGCCCGTGTGGATGACTTTGATTGCGGCATCATGATCTCTGCCAGCCACAATCCGTATTATGACAACGGCATCAAGCTAATTGATTGCTACGGTGAGAAGATGCCGGAGGAGACCCTGCTGCTGGTGGAGGACTACATCGACGGCAAACTCCATGTGTTCGATAAGGACTGGCCGGAACTGCCCTTCGCACACCGTGAGCATATCGGCTGCACCGTGGACTATGTGGCAGGCCGTAACCGTTACATGGGCTACCTAATCTCTCTGGGCATCTACTCCTTCAAGGGTGTCAAGGTCGGTCTGGACTGCGCCAACGGTTCGAGCTGGAATATTGCTAAAAGTGTTTTCGATGCTCTGGGCGCAGATACTTATGTCATCAACAACAAGCCGAATGGCCTGAACATCAACAACAACGCTGGCTCTACCCATATCGAGGGCCTGCAGAAGTTCGTTGTAGAGAAGGGTCTGGACATCGGTTTTGCCTACGACGGCGATGCTGACCGCTGCCTGTGCGTGGATGAAAAAGGTAACGTCATCACTGGCGACCACATCCTGTACATCTACGGTTGCTACATGAAGGAGCGTGGCAAGCTGCTGACCAATACCGTCGTTACCACGGTCATGTCCAACTTTGGCCTGTATAAGGCTTTTGATGAGCAGGGTATTGGCTATGCTAAAACGGCTGTAGGTGACAAATATGTCTATGAGTACATGGCTAAGAACGGCTGCCGTATCGGCGGTGAGCAGAGTGGCCATATTATCTTCAGCAAGTACGCCAGCACCGGTGATGGTATCCTGACCAGTCTGAAGATGATGGAAGT
>CEAB01062707.1_pt1 | contig 9940 bp, 8 predicted proteins | sample 557651 | NCBI WGS metagenome assembly CEAB01 (sample SAMEA3182046, study PRJEB8094) | gut metagenome | biome: human; feature: gut; material: Stool; isolation source: human stools | place: Canada | collected 2011-11-15
AAACATAACTTCTGTCATACAAATAATTTAATTTTTCCAATATTTTGTCTGCCTGTCTTTTGCTGATTTCAAACTTTCCGCAATAGCTTCCTGTTTTTATGTCATATTCAAATCTTACCTGCCTGCAAAATACAGGAATTGTAAAATCTCTTTCATAACGCATTACCGTTCTTTTTATTATCTGTCTCGGGCTTATAAAATACAGAACCGCAAATACTATAACAGACAGACAAACTAACAATTTTATTAATATTCTTTTCTTTTTATTCATCTGACCACCTTATGATTTATATATCAAGCATATTTATCAGTTGATATAATCTATACATTTTTCCACTAGGTGCAACATATGTATATTTTACATTCCTTTCATTCCAATCATGTTTATATATATACCAACCTTCATCATCTACATAATATCGCACAAAAATATTTTGACCTTCTTTACAAAAATCATCACCTGTATTATTTTCTTTTTTATTTAATTTTACCTCATTTTGATTTACCACACCGTCACCTGCCAGTACTTTTCCTGTCACTGATCTTGCAAACGCCGAGGCTATATTTTCTCCTGCTTTTTCTATTTTCCCTACACTACATTGTAATAAAACAAGTCTCTGTACAGGTTTTGTTTTTAATTTTTCTACATCCTGTATTGACATTCTCATTGGACTTGAACCAACATCACTGAATATTTCCGTTGGCGTACCGTGCATATTCATTATTAACGAATATATATTACAATCTTTTTCATCATACATCCCTAACGAATTCCACGCTTTATCAAATTCATCCTGTGTATCTGTCTTTATCTTCACCACAGCATATATTTTATTTCGAGAATTATATGGATTATTTTCATTATCTCTTATATTTTCCAAATCAATAACATCATTTCTAACATACTCTCGTCTACTGTCCATATAAAAATAATACACTATATTCTTATATTCACGTCCAACTATATGACAACAATCCCGATACCAATCATTACATACACTACACATCATCTTATCAGTTGTCGTACACTCTTCACCACCATAAATTTTTCCAACTTCATGCTCACACTCACTTTGTCCGCATAAATTGCATGTTTTTACTGTTTTATATTCGCATACGGTTCCTCCATAGCGATTTCCTTTCCAATGTGAACATGCTCCATTAGGGTCAAAATAATTATTTCCGCAGATATTACATATCGTTGTTGTTGTACATTCAACCTGTCCATACATTTCCCCTTTCCAATGTGAACATGCTCCATTAGGGTCATAGTAATTATTTCCGCAAATATTACATATCGTTAATTTATCAAGTTCACAATATCCCTCATCATACCAAGCCCCTTCATGATGCGGGCAATTACCTCCCCAATAATTTTCTCCACATATATTACATACATATATTTCATATGTAGAACATTCTTCCCCACCATAATACTCCCCTTTCCAATGCGAACACGCTCCATTAGGGTCAAAATAATTATTTCCGCAAATATTACATTTTTCCCACGGTTCACATTCAACACCACCATATGATTTTCCCTCTTCATGCTCACATTCTCCAATTTTTGCACCACATAAACCACAATATTTTTCATCATATGTTTTACACTCATTTCCGCCATATATGACTCCTTTTGTATGCGGACACAATTCACTGTTAAAATCATGCCAACATATATTACATATTTCAACTTTATGCAAAACACACTCAACTTCCATTTCTGCAGCACAAACTCTTTCCTGACTTCTAAAGACACACCCAATTAAAAACAAACCCAAAAGCACCATTTTAAATAATAATTTAATTTTTTTCATAACCCTCCTACTTGTCTTTTGCATTAAAAAAATCAGTTATACCAATACTTTAATATACAAAAAACATATATTTTTGTATTTATACAAGTACAGTATAACTGATAAATTTTAGTATGTCTATTAAATTTTAATATTCAAAAATATTCTTATCTGCTCATTCCAACCTTTCCAAGCCACTGCGTAACATCCGCTTCACAACCGGCTACATCTGCCTGCTCTACAATTCCGTCATCATAATCTGGTGAATATTGCTGTTTTGTGATAATCTGAAACACATCTGCACCTGTTTTTTCCTTTAAAGTCCTTCTGTGGCCGTCTGGTCTGATAATCCCATATTCGTATTTCCTGTTTTGCCTCCGCACGCAGATAAATTAAGTAACATTAATAACGCCATCACAGATGCGGCAATTCTTTTTGTTTTTAACATAAAATTATCCTCATTATTATTAACTTCATTTACATTATTCATAGCATTTAAAGCTAACTTTAAGTCAATAATTTTTTATAATTTTATATAATAACTATATTCTCCCCATTCACCACATTCTCTTTATTTGCTGCAAACACCGAATCTTTTATAGTAATATCGGAAATTGTATTTTCACGGCCACTTATTGGCTCGATTTTTACCGCTGTATCACAGCCGTTACATTCTATCTGCTCAATTAGGATATTTTTGAAATACGGCACATCGCTCTCATCAACCTGTGCAATCGTCTCATTTTTATCAAGTAAATTGAGCACATATCCCATCGTGAGGATTACAGCTTCGTTTTTTATGTCTATCATATTAATATTACGGATTGTAATGTCTTCTACAACACCGCCGCGTCCCATTGCACTCTTTATGCGGATGCCGACGTCTGTACCTGCAAATGTACAGTTTTCGACGAGTATATTTTTTACACCACGCGACATCTCACTTCCGATTACAAATCCACCATGACCTTCGTTTACTATGCAATCATGTATATAAAGATTTTCGCATGGGTCTTCAAATGTTCTCGCCTCAGCATTTTTTCCTGATTTTATGCAGATTGCATCATCACCTGTTTCAAATGTGCTGTTGTATATTTCAACATTGTGGCACGATTCAACGTCTATTCCATCACCATTTTGTGCATAATACGGATTGCTTACCGTAATGTCACGCACAGTAAGATTTTTACAGAATATCGGATGTATGTTCCATGCAGGAGAATTCATAAATGTTGCCTGTTCCAGAAGTACATTGCTGCAATTTTTAATTTCAACCATAACAGGTCTGTAGAAATCATAATAATCTGCCGCCTGTGGCAATATGTCATGTGTTTTTCCCTGAATATTTGCTTTGTTTCCAAGATATGCACTTTCTGACGGAAACCATATGCCACCCTCTTTTGTTTCAATAACATAATCGCTCTTTTTAAGGAGTGCATCCCACTGTCTTTCTGTAAGCTTGAACTGTTTTACAGGACGCCATAAATCGCCGCTTCCATCTATAACACCATATCCGCTTATTGCGATATTTTCAGCTCCGTCCGCTGAAATAGGTGAAACTGTTCTTATACATTCCTGACCTTCATAATTAGTAATAACTAACGGATAGTCTTTCTTATTTTTTGTGAATTTAAGAACTGCTCCACGTTCAAGATAAAGACGAACCCCGGATAAAAGCCTGATTGGTGATGTCATCCATACCCCCTGCGGAATTACTACCGTACCGCCGCCCTGTGACGACATACTTTTTATTGCCTCATTTATGACTCTTGCATTTATTCTTCCTGTATCGTCATCATATACATTTTTAACAGCACCATATGCTGTAATTGATGTCTTTCTATCAGGAAATTCAGGAACTGCCACTTTAAAATTTTCTTTTAACATAAATTTCTCCTTATAAAATTTTTCTCATCTAATTATTCTTGATTCTGTACTTACCGAATTTATTTTCTAACAAAGCCGGACTGCATAACCAGCCCGGCTTTTCATGATTTTATTATAAAAGTTCTTTTAAAATTTTATTTACAAGACCAGGATTTGCTTTTCCTTTCATTGCTTTCATCGTCTGTCCGACAAGGAAACCGATTGCTTTATCTTTACCATTTCTGTAATCTTCAACTGACTGCGGATTGTCTGCAATCACTTTTTCAACTACCGAACGAAGCTCGCCCTCATCGCTCACCTGTGCAAGACCTTTTTCTTTCACATAGGCTTCAGGGTCTACATCTTCGTCAAATATAACGGCAAATATGTCTTTTGCAACAGAACCGTTGATAGTACCTGCCTCTACAAGCTTGATAAGCTTTGCAAGATTTTCAGGTGAAAATGTAATATCTTCAGGCTCCATGTCCTTATCTTTAAGAATTCTCATTGTCTCGCCGAGAATCCAGTTAGAAACTTTCTTTGGCTGATTGCAAAGTGATGTTGTTGCCTCAAAAATATCAGCAAGTTTCTTGGAATCTGTAATAAGATTAATATCATATTCAGGAATTCCATACTCTGTGGCATAACGTGCCATTTTTTCTGTCTTAAACTCAGGCTGACGGCTTCTGATTTCACCAAGCCACTCATCGCTTATGTTAAGCGGAACAAGGTCTGGGTCTGGGAAATATCTGTAATCCTGTGCATCTTCCTTTGAACGCATTGCATATGAATACGCCTTATTGTCGTCCCATCTTCTTGTTTCCTGAATAACGGCTTCTCCCGATTCAATCAAATCAATCTGTCTGTCACGCTCTGCTTCAACAGCTCTTGAAATAGCAGAAAATGAGTTAAGATTCTTTGTCTCTGTTCTTGTGCCGAATTCTGTACTTCCGACTTCCCTTACCGAAAGGTTTACATCGGCTCTCATTGAACCCTCCTGAAGTTTGCAATCAGATGCTCCGAGATACTGTATTATAAGTCTTAATTTTTCAAGATAAGCGATTACTTCCTCGGCACTTCTCATATCAGGCTCAGATACGATTTCGATAAGCGGAACGCCTGAACGGTTGTAATCAACGTATGAAACATCTTCCCAGTCATCATGGACAAGTTTTCCGGCATCTTCTTCCATGTGGATTTCATGGATTCTTATTGCCTTCTCTGTTCCATCTTCAAGCTTAATATCAACATGTCCGTTACGGCATATCGGAAGATATAACTGTGAAATCTGATAATTCTGTGGGTTATCAGGATAAAAATAATTCTTTCTGTCAAATTTGCAGTGCTGTGTTATTGAACAATTTGTAGCAAGACCAACTGCTGCCGCATACTCCACAACCTGTTTGTTAAGGACAGGAAGCGAGCCCGGCATACCTGTGCAGACAGGGCATGTATGTGTATTAGGTGCACCGCCGAATGCTGTTGAACAGCCGCAGAAAATCTTTGTTTTGGTAGCCAGTTCTACATGAACTTCAAGGCCAATAACTGTTTCGTATTGTTTCGACATATTATTTTTTCCTCCTTACTCAAATTTACCGCGTGCCTGCTCATATGCGTAGGCAGTCTGAATTAATTTCTTTTCGTTAAAGCAGTCACCGATAAGCTGGACACCTATAGGAAGACCATTATCGTCTTTTCCGCACGGAACGCTTATGCCCGGAAGTCCTGCAAGATTTACGGAAATTGTATAAATATCACCAAGATACATCTTGATAGGGTCTGCAAGTGATGAACCGAGCTTAGGGGCTGTTGTAGGTGCAACAGGTCCGAGTATTACGTCATACTTTGCAAATGCCTCATCAAAAGCCTTCTTTATCATGGCTTTTACACGAAGTGCTTTAAGATAATAAGCATCGTAATAACCTGAACTTAATACGAATGAACCAAGCATGATTCTTCTCTTAACCTCAGGACCGAATCCTTCTGAACGCGTCTTTTTATACATGCTGTGAAGTCCGTCATAATCTTTTGCACGGAAACCGTATTTTACACCATCGAATCTTTCAAGATTTGAACTTGCTTCTGCTGCTGCTATTGTATAATAAGTCGGAATAGCATACTCTACAAGGCTCAAATCAAATTCTTCAACAATAGCACCTTTTGACTTTAAAACTTCCGCTGCCGAAAGAACCGCCTCTTTTACCTGCGGGTCAAGACCTTCTCCGAAATAATCTCTCGGAATACCGATTCTCATTCCAGCAACATCATCTACAAGTGCTGATGTAAAATCTGTATCTTTTCTTTCAACTGATGTTGAATCTTTCTTATCATGTGATGCGATTACTTCCATGATAGTTGCACAGTCCGTAACGTCTTTACAAAGAGGTCCAATCTGGTCAAGAGATGAACCGTATGCGATAAGTCCGTAACGTGAAACTGTTCCGTATGTCGGTTTCATGCCGACAACACCGCAGTATGATGCAGGCTGTCGTATAGAACCGCCTGTGTCAGAACCAAGTGCACAGAAACACTCATTTGCTGCAACTGCCGCAGCCGAACCGCCTGAAGAACCGCCCGGTACATGCTCTGTGTTCCACGGATTCTTAGTCGGACCGTAAGCTGATGTCTCGGTTGTAGAACCCATGGCAAATTCGTCCATGTTTGTCTTTCCGATGACAACAGCTCCCGCTTCTTCTATTCTTTTTACAGCTTCACTTGAAAACTGTGGTATAAAATTTCCTAATATTTTTGATGAACATGTTGTAAGAACACCCTCTGTACACATGTTATCTTTTATTGCAATCGGCACACCTGCAAGAGGTCCTGTAAGTTCCACTGCCTCAATCTTTTTCTGGGCTTCTTTTGCTGCCGAAAGTGCTGCTTCCCTGTCAAATGTAACATAACAGTTAAGCTCTTCTTCTTTGCTGTCAATGTTTGCAATAACAGCTTCCATTGCCTCTACCGCTGTGGTTTTTCCCGACTTAATCTGCCCGGCAAGTTCCACTGCTGTCAAATCCAACAATCCCATGGCTGCTCCTTTCTATTCAACAGTTTTTGGTACAACAAATGTCTTGTCTTTTCTTTCAGGTGCGTTGAAAAGTGTTTTTTCGCTTTCATCACCGTTAGTAACAACATCTTCACGCATTACATTTTCAATAGGAAATACGTGTGACATAGGCTCAACGCCTGTTGTATCAAGCTCATTAAGCTGGTCAATATAATCAAGCATGCTCGCCATATCTTTCTTAGCCTGTTCTTTTTCTTCGTCAGAAAGTTCAAGCTTGGCAAGGATACCTACATAATCAATCGTTGCGTCATCAATTACGTTTGCCATATAATCCTCCTTGTTTTGCGAAGCAAATGCGACTGCCCTTGCAGGAGCAGAGGATTTGTCCTCCTTGTTTTGCGAAACAAATGATACGAGTTGCGTAAGCAATCTCGTAGCTGCCGGTTCCGGCAGCTTGTCCTCCTTGTTTGCGAAGCAAAATGCAAGCTGCCATTCCCGGCAGCTTGTCTGCCTTGTTTTAATCACGGACTTTTATGTGAACTTCTCTAAGCTGCTGCTCTGTTACCTCATTAGGAGCACCACACATAAGATCCTGTGCAGTACCGCTCATTGGGAATGCGATAACTTCACGGATATTTTCCTCATTTGTAAGAAGCATAATCATTCTGTCGATACCAGGTGCCATACCTGCGTGTGGCGGTGCACCGAACTGAAATGCGTTATACAACGCTCCGAACTTCTCCTTTAATACTTCTTCATCATATCCTGCAATTTCAAATGCCTTAACCATTATCTGCATATCATGGTTTCTTACGGCACCTGAAGAAAGTTCTACACCGTTACAAACAATATCATACTGATAAGCAAGAATATCAAGCGGGTCTTTTGTATTTAATGCTTCAAGACCACCCTGTGGCATTGAGAAAGGATTATGTGTAAATCCAATTTTCTTTGTCTCCGGGTCTCTTTCAAACATTGGGAAATCATTGACATAACAGAAACGGTAAGCATCTTTTTCAATAAGGTCGAGTCTTTCACCGAGTTCTGTTCTAATCTGTCCTGCATAATATGCAGCTCTGTCTTCTTTGTCAGCCATGAAGAAAATTGTATCTCCTGCCTGAAGTCCTGCAAGTTCTCTGATTTCACCCTTTAACTCATCTGGAATAAACTTATCAATTGGTCCCTTATATGAAAGGTCATCTAATACTTCAAGATAACCGAGACCACCCATTCCGAGACCTGTAGCAAACTTGAGGAGCTTTTCATGCTGTCCCTTTGAAAGCTTTGCATGAACATTGATAGCTCTTACAGTCTTATTCTGGAACGGCTTGAAAGTACATTTATTAAAAAATTCAGAAAGGTCTATAATTCTTAACGGATTTCTGAGGTCAGGCTTGTCTGAACCAAACTCAAGCATAGCCTGCTTGTAGCTTATGATTGGATAAGGAGCCTGTGTAACCTTGAATCCCTTTGGTGCAAATTTTTCAAATGTTTCTGAGAGAACTTCCTCACCTACACGGAAAACATCTTCCTGTGTTGCAAAGCTCATCTCAAAGTCAAGCTGATAGAATTCTCCTGGTGAACGGTCAGCTCTTGCATCTTCATCCCTGAAACATGGTGCAACCTGAAAATATTTATCAAAACCGGATACCATAAGAAGCTGCTTATACTGCTGTGGTGCCTGTGGAAGTGCATAGAATTTTCCCTTATATTTTCTTGAAGGAACGATATAATCTCTTGCACCTTCAGGAGAAGAGGCACAAAGAATAGGTGTCTGAATCTCCAAAAATCCCATATCTGTCATTTTCTGTCGAAGGAATGAAATTACCTTTGAGCGGAAAATGATATTGTCTTTTACTTTCTGATTTCTAAGGTCAAGATAACGATATTTGAGACGAACATCTTCTCTGACCTCTTTTGAAGTCATAACTTCAAACGGAAGTGTCTGATAAACCTGTCCGAGCATGGTAATTTTCTTTGCTTCAAGTTCGATTGTACCTGAAGGAATCTTTGGATTGTATGTCTCCTCATCTCTCTTTTCCATGATACCTTCTATACTGATACATTCTTCTTTTTTGATTCCCTTTAAAAGTTCTGCATCTCTGATAACTACCTGAAGCACACCATACATATCTCTTAAATCGATAAATGATACACCGCCGTGGTCACGGATATTCTCTACCCAGCCCGCTACTCTTAAATTGCTGTCAATATCCTGTTCACTGACCTGATTTAATGTTCTGTCTCTGTAAATGTTTGACATCGTAATCTCCTTTCTTAACTACGCTCTTTTTGAAAAAGCCTTATGTGAGGCAAAATATGTTTTTAATTTTGTCACACACAAAAGCCCCGGAATACATTAATTGTATCCCGGGGCGAATAAACTTATTATCCGCGGTACCACCCGCATCAGATATGCACTCACAAAAATTACATATCTCTCATTAGCACTTAACGCGTGCAACGAAATAACCTAGCCGCCAAATTCAAATCATATCCGTCGGTTCAGCTATCCAACTCCGGAGTGTTCCCTCAATCAATTCCCTGCGGGTGCTCTCAGCCGACGACACCGCTTTCCTGTCAGGTTCCATGAAAAAGAGTCTCTTTCACAGTCTTTATAATATATTCTGTTATTGCCTTACAGAGCTGTCCGCCCACTAAAGACATTTTGATATTGGTATCATAACATACAAAAATATTTTATTCAAGGACTATTTGAAAAATTTCACAGGCTTTCCGGTCCATCCCAATCATCAAAATAAGTTCTTTTTACACATAAATAATATTTTCCTTCTGTATTTTTATATATAACTATATAGCAATATGGTATTTTCCCGTATTCATTTATATCCTGAAACAGTGTCACACTTTCTATATATCTTGGAGATGTCCAATAATACCCTATAAGTTCTGCATTATCCTCCAACATCCAGCTTTCAGGATATATTTTTTCTGAATCTATATTCTGTTTTTCTGCATGATTATCCGAAACTACAGTTGTATTCAATACAACTTCTCCCAATTTTCTTATTGAATCTCCCTGTTGTTGAAAAAATATATACTGCTGCTCTTTGGACCTTTCGTGTGCATTTTCAAGCTTATCCATTAACTTATCTTTGTCTTCCTCATTTATACAAAATTTTCCTGTATAAGTATCTGTCTCACGGTCATAATCAAACTTCACTTTTTTGCAAAATAACGGTATTGTAAAATCTTTTTCATACCACATAACCGTATCTTTTATTATGTATCTCGGGCTTTGTTTGTATAT
>CEAB01073153.1_pt1 | contig 9909 bp, 9 predicted proteins | sample 557651 | NCBI WGS metagenome assembly CEAB01 (sample SAMEA3182046, study PRJEB8094) | gut metagenome | biome: human; feature: gut; material: Stool; isolation source: human stools | place: Canada | collected 2011-11-15
CCCGGCCAGATCAAGGTCAACGTCATCCGCGAGACCAAGGCGGTCGAGTACGCCAAGTAAAAACAGATGGAAAGCTCCCCCTGCCTTCGGCAGGGGGAGCTTTATTTTTCAAAAAAGCATAGCTTTTTTGAAAAGGGGCTGCGCTTCGACTGCGCGCAGAATTTTGTCCCGTAGGGACAAAATTTTACACTGGCTCAGCGAGAAGTATTGTACCCGCAAGGGGCACGCGACATCCGTAAGGCAGCAGAGCTGCCAACGGCTGTCCTGTTCCGGTCGGCGGAGCCGCCGGATCCAACGGATTTTCATTTTATTTCGCCCTGCGGGGCGAAACTCTACGAGGTTTTGATGCGAAAAGCAGGTTAGAGCATGCCGATGCGGGAAAGCACGCGCTTTTTGGTGCGGCTCCGGCTCTCTGTCAGGCGCAGGCGCAGAACGGCAGCGGTGCGGTCGTCCGGCATGGCATCCTCGCTGCTGCCGACGACGCCCGCAGCAAGCTCCCGCACCGAAAGCTCCCCGCAGCCGAGAAGATAGCGCGAGGCAAGCTCTGCGTCGACGCCGTCGCTGGTCAGAATCAGCGCCTCGCCGCGCTGCAAGGACACCCGGAGGCACTCCGGACCGTAGCTTTTTCCCACACCGAGACCCGGGGGAGGAAGTGCGGAGCCCAGCCGCTGGACTGTGCGCCCGAACTTCAGAAACGACGGCGCGGCGCCCCATTTATGCAGGAAGCCCTCCGCCGTGACGAGGCTTACCTGCAGCAGGTCAATTGCCGCAAAGCCGCCGCCGTCGCGCAGAATATAAAGCCCGTTGATGGTCTGCATCGCGTCGTGCGCGTCGATGCCGGACTCAATCAGCTCTTTCAAAAGCGCGCTGGCGGAGACTGCCTCGTCCCGTGCCTGCTCACCAGAGCCCATGCCGTCGCACAGCAGAAGATAGTACCACTCGCCCGCGCGGAAGCTTGCGCCATAGTCGCCGGAGATATTGGAACCGCGCAGTCCCGTCGCGCGGAAGCCGAGCTCGGGGGCGTACTGGTCCGGCTCAGCCTGTGCCTGCGAGGGCTCGGCAAGATTCTGCAGGAGCCTTGATAAAACGCGGTACTGGTCGCAGAGAATCTGGCGGCTTTCGGCAAGGCGCGACTGATACTGGACCTTTGCCAGCTGTGTGGAAAGCGCGTCGTTGACCGCGCGCAGGAAGCTGTCGGTGTGGCAGCAGCGCGCCAGAAACAGCGGCGGCAGATCGTCGCGTTTTGCTTCGCCCCGGCGCAGAATCCCGCGCGAGGCGCGGCTGAGCAGACGGAAGGTCTCCTGTGCGTTCTGCTCCCAGCAGACGCTCCATTTGGCGCACGAGCGGCAGATTTCCTCGGCTGCCTTGTCGAAAACCGCTGCGCTCTGCGGCTCCAGACCGCTGGTGCAGCCGCGCTGCAGATTTGCCGCAAGCGACCACAATGCACCGGACGCTGCCGTGAGAGACTTTTCGCGCACCGCATCCAGAGGCGCCTCCTGCCCAGAAAGAAGCGTCTGCACGGGCTTCCACAAAACGAGCCCCAGCAGCGTCCCCAGAAACATGGCAGGCGGAAACATTGTCTCTCCGGCGCCGAAGACAAACGAGCCTGCCGCGAGCGTCAGGAAGAAGAGGCTTCCGCGCACGAGCGCGAAGCGCGGCTTCGTATAGTGGCACACGATGGCGCCGAGGCACAAAAGCGCCCCCGCACTGTAGCCCGGGCGAAAGCTTGCCTCCAGAATGATCGAGCAGCCGCACGCCGCCAGCAGGAAAAACCGCGAGCCGCTGCATAAAAGCACCGCGCAGCCCGATAGAATCAGGCTCAGCGGCAGCCCCGGCAGCAGCGTCAGTCGGCTGGCGCTTGCCAGAAGAAACACGCCGAGCGCGCCGATTGCCTCCGGTTTTTTTCCCGGCAGCCCGGAAAACAGCACGCTGCACAGAAAGATCAGCGCCGTTTTTCCGGCTAAAATGGCGGCGGCGGAAACATGTACAGGCGCGCTCAAAAGAAAAATCAGCCCCGTCATCGCGTAGATTCCGGCGGAAAGCCCCGGCAGGAAATAGCGGTTGGAAGGGGAAATCACGTCGTGGAACAGACACGATGCCGCCAGAATCAGAAATCCGGCAGCCGCCGGCTCTGCCGCGCCGCTCGCGCCCCAGAAGACAAAATAGCCCAGCGCCGCGCCCGCGTAGGAGCAGACCGCCGCGAGGGAAAACGGCAGCGCCGCCGTCAAAGCAATGGCAGCCGGAAGCGCGCTGGCGCCGATTTGCGCCGCCGCCAGCAAAAAGCCTGCGGCAGACGCGCCGAGCGCATACAGCCCCAGACGAACGAGCGGCGGCGAGAGCGCCGCAGCAATCCGGCGCGCGGCAGGAGAGCGGGTATCTGCGCGTTTTTTCATTGGTTCCATCTCCGCATTTGTGATGCCTGTCAGTCTAGCAGAGAAGCGGCAAAAAGCCTGTCGGGAAATGCGTCGGGAAATAGATGTGCAACAATCCGCTTGCGTGCGGGGCAAAAACAGCGTACAATAGCGGAAGATCAAAACAGCGCGGAGGGCAATATGGCGACCGAGTTTGAAATCAAGCTGCGCGCGGGAAACGTGCGGCAGCTGGAGAAAATCTTAAAAGACCCGCAGGTGGCGGGGCGCGCGCTGGAAAAGCTGCGCGAGATTCACATGAAAACGACCTATTATGACACGGCAGACGGCGCGCTTTCCAGCCGCAAATGGATGCTGCGCGTGCGGCAGGAAAACGAAAGAAGCGTCGTGACGATGAAAACGCCTGGCAGCGGCTACGCACGCGGCGAGTGGGAATGCGAGGGGGATTCTCCCGAGGCGGCAATCGAGACGCTGATCGGCAGGGGCGCGCCGGAAGAGCTGCGGGAGCTGAGCGCACCGGGGCTTCAAATGGTCTGCGGCGCATCGTTTATCCGGCTGACCCAGCCGCTGCGGCTGAGCGGGAAGACAACGTGCGAGATCTGCGCCGACGGCGGAGAGCTGCTGGGCGGGAAGCGCCGCGAGCCGTTCTGCGAGCTGGAGCTGGAGCTTTCGCGCGGGAGCGAAAACGAGCTTCTGGCGTTTTCCCAAGCACTGGCTTCAAAATATTGCCTCATAGAAGAGCAAAAAAGCAAATTTGTCCGCGCCAGACGGTTGGCGGATGGAAAATAATATGATATAGTAAACTTGGATGGTAAAACCTACAGAATTCCGGATGATTGCTTCATCGGGAATTCGTATATGAAAGGAAAAAACATCATGCAGACAAATCCGAATATCAATCTGACCATGCTCTGCGACTTTTATGAGCTGACCATGGCAAACGGCTACTTCCGCAGCGGCATGCAGGACAAGATCACCTATTTCGATCTGTTCTTCCGCAAGGTGCCGGACGAGGGCGGCTTTGCCATCGCGGCGGGTCTGGAGCAGGCGATCGAGTATATCCAGAACCTGCATTTCGGCGAAGACGACATCGCGTATCTTCGCTCGCGCGGCATTTTCGGCGAGGATTTCCTGGACTATCTGAAAAGCTTCCGCTTCACGGGAGACATCTGGGCGGTGCCGGAGGGCACGCCGGTTTTCCCGAAGGAGCCGATTCTCACCGTGCGCGCACCCGCCATTGAGGCGCAGCTGGTTGAAACTTTCCTGCTGCTGACGCTCAACCATCAGAGCCTGATTGCGACGAAGGCAAACCGTGTCTGCCGCGCGGCAAAGGGCAGAGTTGTTCTGGAATTCGGCTCCCGGCGCGCACAGGGAAGCGACGCGGCGATTCTGGGTGCAAGAGCGGCGTATATCGGCGGCTGCGCCGGAACGGCGTGCACGCTCACCGATCAGGTCTACGGCGTTCCTGCCGGCGGCACGATGGCGCATTCGTGGGTCCAGATGTTCCCCAGCCAGTATGAGGCGTTCAGAACCTACTGTGAAATTTATCCGGACAATCCCACGCTGCTGGTCGATACCTATAATACGCTGCAAAGCGGCATTCCCGACGCCATCCGCGCGTTCAACGAGGTATTAAAGCCCCGCGGTCTTACCAAGTGCGGCATCCGGCTGGACTCGGGCGATATGACATATCTGACAAAAAAAGCGCGGCAGATGTTGGATGACGCGGGCTGGCAGAGCTGCTCCATTTCGTGCTCGAACGCGCTCGACGAGTATCTGATTCGCGACCTTCTGTTACAGGGCGCGCAAATTGACCAGTTTGGCGTCGGCGAGCGGCTGATTACCGCAAGATCCGAGCCGGTCTTCGGCGGCGTTTATAAGCTTGCGGCGGTGGAAGACGAAAACGGCAATGTGATTCCCAAGATCAAGGTCAGCGAAAATGTCGGCAAGATCACAAACCCGCACTTCAAAAAGCTCTACCGCTTCTTCGGCGCCGACAATGGCAAGGCGATTGCAGACTATCTGTGCGTGTACGATGAAACGGTCGACGACACGAAGGATCTGGAAATCTTCGACCCCGACGCAACCTGGAAGCGCAAGAAGGTCTATAATTTCCAGGCGAAGGAGCTGATGGTGCCGATTTTCAAAAACGGCGAACTGGTCTACAAGCTGCCGAGCCTGCCGGAAATCAAGGCGTACTGCCAGCAGCAGATCGACACCCTCTGGGACGAAGTCAAGCGCTTTGACAATCCGCATACCTACTATGTCGATCTCTCGCAGAAGCTCTGGCAGATCAAATATGATCTGCTGCGCGAGAAAACGTTCTGATGAAGCAGGCGAGCCGGAATCTGGCGCTGTGCGGCGTTTTGTGCGCGCTGGCGGTGGCGATCATGGCGATGGGAACGATCCTCCCGGTCGCAACCTACTGCGCGCCGGTGCTGGCAAGCATGACGCTGCTGCCGGTGCTGGTTTTGTGCGGGGAGAAGCTGAGCTGGGCAATGTTTTTTGCAAGCGCGATGCTGAGTCTGCTGCTTGCGCCCGACAAGGAAGCGGCGGCAATCTTTCTGGCGCTGGGATACTACCCGATCGTCAAGCCCAAGCTGGACAGAAAGCCGAAAATCCGGCGCTGGGTCGGGAAATTTCTGCTCTTTAACGTCTCAATTCTCGCGGTCTATGCGGTGCTTCTGTTCGTGTTGCGGCTCGATGCGCTGCGCGAGGAATTTTCCGCGATGTCGGGCGCGCTGCTTGCCGGCTTGCTGCTCGGCGGCAACTTCCTGTTCTGGCTGGACGACCGGCTGCTCGGGCGCTTTGCGCCGAGGGCGGCTGCGCTCTGCGCGCGCTGGGAGAAAAAACACAGATAAGCAAAGCAGCGGAACGTCTGGTATGATAAGAAAAAGCAACCCGTCATGACGAAAGGAAGCAAAAGCCATGGCAAACTTTACAAAGCAGGCAATCAAGGCGGCGTTTCTGGAGCTGCTGGACGAAAAGCCGCTGAACAAGATTTCGGTGCGCGACATCGTCGAGCGCTGCGGCATCAACCGCAACTCGTTCTACTATCATTTTCAGGACATTCCGTCGCTGCTGGGCGAGATCATCGTCGAGCGGACAAACGAGCTGATGGCGCAGTATCCGACGGTCGACCGGATCGAAGAGGCGTTCCGCGCGTCGATTGACTACGCGCAGAAAAACCGCCGCGCAATCATGCACGTGTATAACTCCGTCAGCCGCGACACCTTTGAGGCAAGCGTCATGCGCCTGTGCGCGTATATGACCGAGCAGTATCTGAAATCCGCCTACCCGGACACCGGCATTTCGGACGCCGACCGCGAGGTGCTGCACCGGTTTATCAAGTGCCAGCTCTTCGGGCTCTGCATCGACTGGATGCTCGGCGGCATGAAGCCGGACACGGGCGAAAAGATGGGGCGGATTCTGGAGCTTTATCGCGGCGTTGCGGAGTTGATTCTGGAAAACTGCCGCGCGTCGAACGCTTGAAACTTTTGCACCTGCCCAATTTTCAGACAAATCGCGCCGGATGTCTGTCTTTCAGACATCCGGTTTTCTCTGCCCATGGAAGAAAAAAGAAGCCGCCGATATAATCAAAAGCAAATAACAGGCTGTGCGCGCTCGCGCGCGAAAGGGGAGCTTCGATATGCGTTCTGTCGTTCCGATGAAAACGGCAAAAATCGGGTATCTGGTGATATCCGTTCTGTTCTGTGTGCTGGGCATTGTTCTCATTGCCGCGCCCGGTACATCGGTCGTGTGGCTGGGGCGGCTGCTTGGCATCGGTATGATCGTCTTCGGCGCGATCAAACTGGTGGGCTATTTTTCAAGAGACCTGTTTCGCCTGGCATTTCAGTATGATCTGGCGTTCGGCATTCTGCTGATTGCGCTCGGCATCGTGACGCTTGCGCGTCCGGGCGGCGCCATGAGCTTTCTGTATATCGTCTTCGGCATTCCCGTGCTTGCCGACGGGCTGTTCAAGATTCAGATTTCGCTCGACGCAAAGCGCTTCGGCATCGAAAAATGGTGGGTTGTTCTGCTGCTGGCAGCGCTGACGTGCGTGATCGGGCTGCTGCTCGTCATCCGCCCGTCGGAGGCGGCAAGGGCACTGATGGTGCTGATGGGCATTTCACTGCTGCTCGACGGAATTTTGAACATTTGCGTAGCATGGCTGTGCGTAAAAATCGTCCGCAACCAGCGCCCGGACGCATTGGACGAGGACTATGAAGAGCTGAAGGATGAATGAGAAGCGAAGGACGAGTGAGGAGGAAACGTTTTGAAAACAATCGAAACCTGGTTTCTCTGGCTGATGATCTACAGCATCATCGGCTGGGTGTATGAAAGCACGCTCTGCTCCATCGGACACCGGAAGCTCATCAACCGCGGCTTTCTGAACGGTCCGTACTGCCCGATCTACGGCACGGGCGCGGTGCTGGTGCTGCTCGTGCTGGGCAGGATTCAGAACCCGGTGCTGCTGTTTTTTGCCGGCGCGGTGGTGACGTGCAGTCTGGAATATCTGACGTCGTGGCTGATGGAAAAGCTGTTCCACGCACGGTGGTGGGACTACTCGAAGCGGAAATTCAACATCGGCGGGCGCGTGTGCCTGATCGGGGCAGTCGTCTTCGGCGCGTTCTCGGTGGTGCTGGTGCTGGTCCTGCATCCGTTTGTCAAGAGCCTGACCGACCGGCTGACGGACGCGGCATTAAACTGGATCTGTGCGATTTTGTTTGTGGGCATTGTCTCAGACCTTGTCGTGACGGTGAAGGGGCTTCTCGGCACACATGCGGTCTTTGCCGAGTACGCGGTGCTGCTGCAGCAGAAGCGCAAAGAGCTGGCTGACAGACTCAGAACCGGCGCGACCGAGGGGCGCGAGCGCATCCTTGCGGCAACGCAGGAGGAGCGCGCAAAGCTCCGCGAGGCTGCCGCATACGGCGAAGAGGAGCGCGAACGCATCCGCCGCGACACCGAAGAAGAGCGCGACCGGTTCTATGCAAAGCTGCAGATGCGCCTGAACGCGCAGCAGCGCCGTACGATCTACAGCTTCCCGCATCTGACGCTCACGCGCAACAACGAAGTTCTCGACGGTCTGCGCCAGAACATGGAAAAGGTGCGCCAACGCGCAAAAAAGACCTCGTAGAGTTTCGTCCCGCAGGGCGAAATAAAATGAGAATCCATATTATCCGGCGGTTTTGCCGACCGGAAATATACTGATCGCCTCGGCTGCGCACAAATTATGCGCGCAGCCGAGGCGCATCTTTTCCATGCAAAAAGCGTTAGCTTTTTGCATGAGAAAATATATGTGGCATTTTTTATCGTTTTGTAATATAATGTTACCATCGCAGGAAAGAAAGGAGGCTATGGCAAACGCCATCAAAAGCGCCAGTGCCTGCCGGAGCCCGGCAGGATAACGAGGGGAAACGTGATCGAAGGTTCGGCGGATGCGTTTCCGTGCCGCCCTGTGCGCGTGACGCAGTCAGAAATATGCGGGTAACCGCAAAACAGAGGGGCTGCGAACAGGAAGCAGGCAAATATCTGCGAGTTTGTCCTGAACCTATCTCAGGAGGAACTTAATTATGTGTGGAATTGTTGGTTATATCGGCAAGGAGCAGGCGGCGCCTATTTTATTGGAGGGGCTTGCGCGGCTGGAGTACCGGGGCTATGACTCCGCAGGCATCTGCGTGGCGGAAAACGGCGTGCTGGACGTTGCAAAGTGCAAGGGCAGGCTTAAAAATCTTGCCGCGATGACGGAAAACGGCGCGCTGCTGCACGGCACTGCCGGCATCGGGCACACCCGCTGGGCGACCCACGGCGAGCCGAACGATATCAACTCCCATCCCCATGTGTCCCAGAACGGCAAGGTCGCGCTGGTTCACAACGGCATCATTGAAAACTATCTGGAAATCCGCGAATTTCTCGAAGAAAAGGGCGTGCAGTTCACGTCCCAGACCGATTCGGAGGTTGTCGCGCAGCTGCTCGAGTACTGCCTCGGGCTCGACGAGGTCCACTGCATGCAGGACGCCATCTACATGGTCCTGCACCGTATCGAAGGCGCATATGCCTTCGGCATTGTCTGCGCAGACGATCCGGAGCGGATCTACGCGGCAAGGAAAGACGCGCCGCTGCTGCTGGGCTACGGTGACGGCTGCAACTTCATCGCCTCGGACGTGACGGCGCTGGTCAAATACACCAGAGACGTGGCATACATGGAAGACGGCGAGGTCGCGGTTCTGACGCGCGACTCCATTCAGGTCTTCAACGCCATGGAGCTGCCGATTGAAAAGGAGCACCATCATGTCGACTGGGAGATTTCTGCGGCGGAGAAGGGCGGATATCCGCACTTCATGCTCAAGGAAATCATGGAGCAGCCCGAGGCGCTGCGCCGCGCGATTACCCCGCGCGTCAAAGACGGCAGAATCGATTTTGGCGATCTGATCCTCAGCAGACAGACCGTTGAAAATTTCAGCCGCATCATGATCATCGCCTGCGGGTCTTCGTATCACGTGGGCATGCTCGGCAAATACACGATCGAAAAGCTGACGCGCATCCCGGTCGAGGCGGTCTTAGCCTCCGAGTTCCGGTACTGCGACCCGATTGTAGACGACAGAACGCTTGTCATCGTCATCAGCCAGTCGGGCGAAACGCTCGACACCATGGCTGCGCTGCGCGAGGCAAAAGCGCGCGGGGCGCGGGTGCTGTCGATTGTCAACGTGGTCGGAAGCTCGATTGCGCGCGAATCGGACGACGTGCTCTACACCTGGGCAGGACCCGAGATTGCCGTTGCCACGACGAAGGCATACTCCACGCAGCTGGCAGTCATTGATATGCTGGCAATTTACATGGCGGACGCGCTCGGAAAGCTCGGCGCGCAGGAATACGCGCGTCTGGTGCAGGAGCTGCTGCGGCTGCCGGAGAAGATTGAAACGGTGCTGCAGAGCCGCGAGAAGATTCAGTTCTTCGCTTCCAAGTATTTTAACCATGACTCGGTCTTCTTTATCGGTCGTAACCTCGACTATGCGCTGGGGCTCGAGGGCTCGCTCAAGCTCAAGGAGATTTCCTATATCCACTCCGAGGCGTATGCATCGGGCGAGCTCAAGCACGGCACGATTTCTCTGATCGAGGACGGCACGCTGGTTATCGCGCTGGGGCTGTACGGACCGCTGTTTGAAAAGGCAATGAGCAACGTCATCGAGGTCAAGGCAAGAGGTGCGAGCGTCCTTGCGCTTACGACCGAGAGCGGCGCGGAAGAGATGGAAAAGCGCGTCGATGCGCTCATGACTGTGCCCGATACGGAGCTGATGTTCCTGCCGTCGCTGGGCGTGGTGAGTCTGCAGCTGTTTGCGTATTATATCGCGCTGCAAAGAGGCTGCGATATTGATAAGCCGAGAAATCTTGCAAAGAGTGTGACTGTGGAATAACGCAAAAGCCCCGGAGCGATGCTCCGGGGCTTTGATATTCTGTGGTCCAGGAACTAGGGGTTGACTGGCAGCACCCTGCCAGCCTGGTAGGTTTCGACCCCACGCTTCTTAGCTGCGCAAAGAAG
>CEAB01020894.1_pt1 | contig 9899 bp, 9 predicted proteins | sample 557651 | NCBI WGS metagenome assembly CEAB01 (sample SAMEA3182046, study PRJEB8094) | gut metagenome | biome: human; feature: gut; material: Stool; isolation source: human stools | place: Canada | collected 2011-11-15
AAAAAAGTCACAGACTTTTTTGACACGCTGAAGCAAAAAGCACCCCACAGGGGTGCTTTTTGCTATTTAACTATTTAAAAAGATACTCGCTCGCTTCCACGGCGGGCAGGAGCGCGGAGGTATCGACGAGCTCGGAAATGCTCTGCGCGGAAACTGTTTCGCAATCGGCGAGCGGGTTCACGCCGCGGTTAAACGCGCCGCTCATGACGCTCGGTCTGTCCACCGGCAGTATCCTGCGCCCGTTTTCGCATATGAAATAGAGCCTTAAATCAACGTCGCGGCCGCTTGTCGCGTGCAGGGCGCACTGTCCCAAAAGCGGATACATCTGCTCGAACATCTCCGCCTGCGTGACCTCAAGAAGCTTTATTTCTCCCGCGCCCTCGGGCTGCCGCCCGACCCATTTTTTGATTATCCTCATGCCGCTCCCCCTCGTGCGTTTTCTTTGAGCGTACACCGTTTTGAGCGCCGTGTCAATATTTATGCCCTCGGTGCATACCATCTAAAAGAGGTGATGGTATGAGGATCTACGTTGCGCGTCGGGGCGACAGCCTGTATTCGATCGCAAAGACCGCGGGGGTCTCGGTGCGCACACTTGCGCGGATAAACGCCGTTTCCGATGCCTCGCGGCTGTGCGTGGGGCAGGCGATAGTCATCCCGGACGGCGCGCTGCCCGACAGGGAGACCGAGATATGCGGCTGCGCCTGTCCGGGTATCGGCTCGCGTGAGCTTGAGGGGATTTTGCCGCGGCTCACATATCTGTGCCCGTTTTCGTGGCGCATCGACTCCGGCGGCGGCATAACGCCGATCGTGGACGAGGACATGATAAGCGCCGCTCGCCGCCATGGCTGCGCAGCCCTGCTCACGCTCACGAATATCGGCTCAAACGGCGGCTTTTCGAGCGAGATCGCCCATGAGGTTTTCACAAACGCCGCCTCGCAGCGCTCGCTTATCGAGAACACGCTCTCGGTGCTGCGCCGCCGCGGTTATTACGGCGTTAACCTCAACATCGGGTACGCGCAGCCCTATGACCGCGAGGGCTACAACGAGCTTTTAAAGCGTCTGTCCGAGAGCCTGCACGCAAACGGCTATACCCTCACGAGCACCGTCGCGCCCAAGACCTCCGACACGCAGCACGGCATTTTGTATACTGCGCACGACTACGAGGCGCACGGCGTTTACAGCGACAGGGTCGTTATCATGACCTACGAATGGGGCTACACATACTCGCCGCCGCGTGCCGTGTCGCCCGTAAACGAAATGCGCAGAGTGCTCGACTACGCCGTGACGCGCATACCGCCGCAAAAGATACTGCTCGGATTTTCAAACTACGGCTATAATTGGCGTCTGCCGTGGCGGCAGGGTCAGCCCGCGCAGGTCATTTCAAACGCCGCCGCTGCCGAGCTTGCCGCGTCGGTTTTCGCGCAGATAGGCTTTGACGAGGGCGCCAAGGCGCCGCATTTTAACTACACAGATCCCGACGGAGTGCGCCGCGAGGTGTGGTTTGAGGATGCAAGAAGCGCCGCAGCGCGGCTCTCGCTCGTGCGCGAATATGCGCTGGCGGGGATAAGCATATGGACGGTCAATATGAAAAATCCCGCCGGTCTTGCGATACTGGATAGCGAATTCTCCGCCGAGAAGCTTATATGAAAAAAGCAGCACCCACTGTGGGTGCTGCTTTTTGACCTATATTTTATTTGCCGAGGCGCTCGGAGATGACCTGCGCGACCTTGACGCCGGAGGCGGCTGCCTGAGCGAGACCGCGGGTGATGCCCGCGCCGTCGCCTATTGCGAAGAAGTTCGAGAACTTCGTCTCCAGCTCACCCGACAGCTCAAGGCGGGAGGAGTAGAACTTGACCTCTGCGCCGTAGAGCAGGGTGTCGTAGTTCGCGGTGCCCGGTGCGATCTTGTCGAGAGTGTAGATCATTTCGATGATGTCGTCAAGCTGTCTCTTGGGCAGAGCGAGGCTGAGGTCGCCGGGGACTGCCGCGGTGAGCGTGGGGCGGGTGTAGGACTGAGCAAGACGGTGCTCGTTGGTGCGAATGCCCTTTACGAGGTCGCCGAAGCGCTGCACGAGTACGCCGCCGGAGAGCATATTGCTCAGCGAAGCGATGTGTTTGCCGTAGCGGTAGGGCTGATCGAAGGGCTCGGTGAAGCGGTTGGAAACGAGGAGCGCGAAGTTGGTGTTCTCGCTGCGCAGAGCGGGGTCGGAGTAGGAGTGGCCGTTTACGGTGTTGATGCCCTCGACGTTCTCGGCAACGACGTGACCGTAGGGGTTCATGCAGAAGGTGCGGACCTTGTCGCCGTACTGCTTGGTGCGGTAGATGAGCTTGGACTCGTACACAACGTCGGTTATGTGCTCAAACACGGTCGCGGGCAGCTCGACGCGAACGCCGACGTCCACCTGATTGTTAATGAGCTTGACGCCGAGCTTTCTGCACTGCTCGGAGAACCATTCCGCGCCGCTTCTGCCGGGAGCGACGATGAGGTAGGCGCATCTGACGGTGTCGCCGTTTTTGAGGGAAAGTTCGTAGCCGTCGTCGACACGGTCGATGGAAACGACCTCGGTGCGGAAGCGGTATTCGATGACCTTGCGCAGGTCCTCGTACATATTCTGAAGAATGCGAAGGTTATTCTCGGTGCCGAGGTGCTTGACCTTTGCCTGAAGAAGGTGCAGGTCGTGCTTCAGTGCCTCGCGTTCGAGAGCCTTTGCCTCGGGGGTGTCGGTCGAGAAGGTCTTGTCGGTCGCGCCGTATTTCATGTTGACGGTGTCAACGTAGTTTATAAGCTCCATGACCTCGTCGTCGTCCATGAAATCGGTCAGCCAGCCGCCGAACTGGGTCGTGAAGTTATATTTGCCGTCGGAAAACGCACCCGCGCCGCCGAAGCCGCACATGGTGTCGCAAATGCTGCAATGGATGCATTCCTTGACCTTGCCTGCAACAATGGGGCAATGCCTCGAATAGATATCTCCGCCCTGGTCGAGAACGCAGATCTTAAGCTCGGGATGACGGGCAATAAGCTCGTAACCGGCAAAAATACCGGCCGTGCCGCATCCGATTATCGCAACGTCGTAGTTTGAATTCATGATGATCGCTCCCATATGTAGTCTGGGCCAAAACAACCCTCGGTATTATACGGATTTCGCGTGGCATAGTAATTAATAAATTGTAAACTTTCATTGACTTTTCGTGAGTTACCGAACATTTGCCGCTTGCAGTGTGTTGCCAATAACTTGACGAGAGGGGTAATTGACGGTAAAATATACTTTGCAAAACTATAGACGGAGATGGTGAGAAAATGTCAGAGGAACCTAAAATGAGAGACATCGGAAAGCAGATCCGCGAGGAAGCGTTTTCTATCCCGAATCTGCTGAGCTACTTCCGCCTGCTGCTGATACCGCTTTTCGTGGTGCTGTATGTGCGCGAGGAGTTTGCAAGCGCACTGATAACGCTGGCAGCCAGCGGCCTGAGCGACATTCTTGACGGGCGCATTGCGCGCAAATTCAACATGGTGACGGATCTTGGCAAGGTGCTCGACCCCGTTGCGGATAAGCTGACGCAGTGCGCGATGATGTTCTGCGTTGCCATGCGTTTTCCCGCGATGTGGTGGCTCTTGGGGCTTCACATCGTCAAGGAGCTCGTCATGCTCGGCATGGGCTGGTACGTCCTTAAAAAGACCGACACCGTAAACAGCGCCATCTGGGTCGGAAAGCTGTGCACGGGCGTTATCTACGCCGTCATGATGCTGCACGTCATTTACCCCTATCTTCCGCAGACGGTATCCGTGGGCTGCACGGTCGTGTGCGCGGCGCTCATAGTGCTGAGCCTTATCGTCTACACGGCAAGGTACGTTAAAATACTCGGAGGCGAAAAATGAGCCTTTTGTATGCTGCGCTGTACGTTGCGGCGCTCGGAATACTGTCGCATTTTGTCGGTCAGGCGCTGCCGAGGGCACATTTTGACCCGCAAAAATTCCCTTACCGCAGCGCGGACTGGGAAAACGGCGGCAAGGTCTATGAAAAGCTCGGCATAAAGCACTGGAAGGACAGACTGCCGGACATGAGCAAAATAATGCCCGACATGGTCAAGAAGAAAATGTCGGCGGTGAAATCACAGGGCATGGACGTGCTCATTGCCGAGACCTGCGTTGCCGAGTGCGTGCATTGGGCGCTCATTCTGCTGTCGCTTGGGATATTTTTCTTCTGGCGAGGTGCGTGGGCGGTCGTTTTCTGGCTCGTGTATAATCTTCTCGGCAACCTGCCGTTTATAATCATTCAAAGATACAACAGACCGAGGCTCGTAATGCTCGAGCAGCGGAGAAAAAGGAGGGCGGCAAAGGAATGAAGGTACTGATACTCACCTGTGCCACCGGCGGAGGGCACAACAGCGCCGCTGCCGCGCTGTGCGAATATTTTGAAAAGCAGGGCTGCGAGTGCGACGTTGTCAACGCGCTCGGCTTCCTGCCCAAGGCCCGCGCCGATTTTATCAGCCGCGGTCACGAGCTTGCGTATAAATACGCCCCGCGCCTTTACGGAGCGGGCTACCGTATAAGCGAAAAGCTGCCGCAGAACAGGGCCATCTACGAGCAGAACGCAAAGGGCGCGGACGAGCTGTGCAAGACGCTTTTCAGCGGCAGCTACGACGTCGTCATAAGCGTGCATATCTTCGCCGCCATCATGATGACCGAGCTGAGGATAAACCGCGAAATAAACATCCCGAGCTTCTTCGTTGCGACCGACTACACCTGCTCGCCCGGAGTTTCGGAAATTGACGCGGATAAGTTTTTCATCCCCCACGAGAAGCTGCGCGAGGAGTTTGAGTCTCAGGGCGTGCCGTCGGGCAGAATAGTTGCGTCCGGTATCCCCGTGCGCGAGGAGTTCTGCCGCAAGACCGAAAAGGGCATGGCTCGCCGCGCCCTGGGCATGAGCGAGGAGGGCAGGATGCTTCTGCTGTGCTGCGGCAGCATGGGCTGCGGCCCGATACGCAGCATCGCGCTCAAGATAGGCGAGGTGCTCGGCGAAAACGACAGCCTCGTCATCGTCTGCGGCAGCAATCACCAGCTCAAAAAGGATCTGCAATTCCTCACGGGCGACGATATAAGAATAAAAATCTGCGGCTTCACCGACAAGATGAGCCTTTACATGGACGCTGCGGATCTCGTCATCACCAAGGCGGGCGGACTGAGCACGACCGAGGCCGTCATGAAGCGCCTGCCGATACTGTATATTGACGCGGTGCCCGGCTGCGAGAGCCGCAATATCGAGTTCATGACCGAAAACGCATACGCGCTCGAGGCGGACACGGCGTCGGGCATGGTGAGCCTTGTCGAGACCTGCCTGAGCGGTGCGGTCGATCCCATGGAGATGGTGCGCCAGCGCGAGCGTGATTTCCCCTTTGAGGCGGCAAAGACCGTTTACGACACAGTCCTTGCCGAGTACGAGCGCTTTGACAAGGAACGCTCCGACGCGCAGTCCGAGCCGGAGGAGGTGCACACACGCACCATGCCCGAGGCACAGAAGCAGATGATGCTCATAATAAATCCCGTTGCGGGCAAGGGCGAGATGATGCGAAACCTCGCGGAGGTCACGGGGATATTTATGGACGCGGGCTATCGCGTGAGCTTCTACCCCACGCGCGAGCGCGGCGACGCGACGGAGTACGTCAAGGCATACGGCGCGGGCTATGATATTATCTGCTGCTCCGGCGGCGACGGAACGATGAACGAGGTCGCGGCGGGGCTTATCGAGGCGGGACTGGACATACCCGTGGGCTATATGCCGTCCGGCTCGACGAACGATTTTGCCGAATTTCACGGCATCAGCACCGACGTCGTCAAGACCGCGAAGAGGATAGTTTCCGGCAAGGAGCACCGCGTTGACGTCGGCAGGCTCGGCGCAAAGTATTTCATAAACGCGGCGGATTTCGGCGCATTCACATGGCTGCCGTACACCACTCCGCAGCGGCTCAAGAATAAGCTCGGCTTCTACGCCTACGTGCTTGACGGCATAAGGGATCTTGCAAAGCTGCAAAGCGAGCACCTGCGCATCACGATGAACGGGCAGACTAAGGAGGGCGAATATATCTTCGGCATCGTCGCGTCCTCAAGCGAGCTTGCCGGTGCGCTCGATTTCTTCGGGCAGAAGGTCGTCGCCGACGACGGACTGTTCGAGGTGCTGCTAATTCGCCTTCCGACCTCCACGGCGGAGCTTCAGGCGACCATAAACGCGCTTGGAAGCCAAAATCTCAACAACGAGCTCATCTCGTTCTGCCGTACCGACAGGGTCGAGATCGAGTGCATGAAAAAGCTGACGTGGGCGCTTGACGGCGAAAAATGCGTGGGCGGAAGCCGCCATACGCTCGAAATGCTCACGAGGCGGATAAGGATAGTATACTGACATGACCGAATTGCGCGATATAGAGCTTGCCGCTCTCGACCTTGACGATACGACGCTGCTGAGCGATTCGAGCCTCGCCGAGGAAACGGAGAGCGCGATAAGAGCCGCCATTGACGCGGGGATCGAGATAGTCATCGCGTCCGGCAGAGCCTTCAAGGCCCTGCCCGAGCGGGTCTGCGCGATACCGGGCATACGGTATGCGATAACCTCAAACGGCGCCGCCGTTGTGAAAAATCCCGGCGGAGAGCGGATAATGAGCCTCACGCTGCGTGCCGACGAGGTCATGCGGGTGCTTGAGATCTTCGAGGGCGAGCTGATGGAGGTGTTCGTCGGCGGTCAGGCGTACTGCGACGCGAAATACATGGCGCAGCCGCTCAAATACGGCTGTTCGCCGCGGTATGTTTCCTATGTGCAGACGACGCGCCTGCCGCAGGAGGATATGGCGGAGTTTATGCGGCGTAATGCCGACAGGCTCGACAGCATCGACGTACTGTGCCGCACCGCCGAGCACATGGACGAGCTTTGGGAGAAAACGCGGCTGCTGCAAAATGCCTACGTCACGAGCTCCTCGCCGCGGCTCATTGAAATTTCGGATAAAAACGCGGGCAAGGGCGCGGCGCTCGGCAGGCTGTGCGAAAGGCTCGGAATTTTGCCCGAGCGTACCGCTGCGTTCGGAAACGGAGATAACGACGCGGATATGCTCGCCTTTGCGGGGCTGGGCGTCGCCGTAGAAAACGCAAGCGCGCGCTGCCGCGCCGCCGCGGACATCGTGTGCCCTAAAAACGATGAGCACGGCGTTGCGAAGATACTTTATGAGATGATCGGAGCGAAAAAGGCGTGATAAGACAGGCAAATGCCGCGGATATTGACGCGATCGAAGAAATTTACGATAACATTCACGCCGCCGAGGAGCGCGGAGCCCTGTGCATAGGCTGGGCGCGGGGCGTCTATCCCGTGCGCGGTACCGCCGAGGCCGCACTGCGCAGGGGCGAGCTGTTCGTTTTTGACGACGCGGGCGTCGTGAAGGCGGCGGGGATAATTAACAAGACGCAGGTAGACGTTTACGAAGGAGCGCCGTGGAAATATGCCGCAGAGCCCGACGAGGTGTGCGTTCTGCATACGCTCACGGTCGAGCCGGGCTGCGCGGGCGGCGGGATAGGAACGAAATTCGTCGCGTTTTACGAGGAATATGCCGCTTCTCACGGCTGCACGGTACTGAGGATGGACACCAACGCAAAAAATACCGCCGCACGCAGATTATATGCGCGCTTGGGCTACCGCGAGGCGGGCATAGTCCCATGCGTGTTTAACGGACTTGCGGGCGTAAACTTAGTCCTACTCGAAAAGAAGATATGAAAAAAGAGGCTCATTTGAGCCTCTTTTTTCATTATTTATTTCGTTCTTTATACATCTTTGCCGCCATGCTCATGGGGATGAGCGCAAGGGCGGTAACGACAGCGGCTGCAATAAACAGCTCGTTTACCGGCAGGTAGCCCTCGGCTATCTGCGAAATGTCATAGCCCATTTCGCTTGCCTGCGCACCCGTTACGAAGATGAGGTTTCCCTTATCCACGACCTGATAGACCTTCTCGCCGAAGGCGCGGCATATGGGATCTGCAAGCAGCGGACCGGCTATCATCGGGAAGAACACGAAGAACATTATTCTTATGCCCTCAAACTGACCGCGATGCTCCTCGGGGTAGAGGCGCTTCATCCAGACCGTCATCGCCTGCATGAACACGACATAGCCCACTCCGACGAGGATGATGCCGACAAAGCAGGGCCAGTTCGCGGCAATATCGAGCGCGTTTTCGGTGTTGAAGCTGGAGCTCATATTGCCCACGACGAAGAACACGAACAGGCAGCCGAGAATGCTCAGGATCGTTGCGAACGCCGCGACCGCGGGCACCTTTTTGTTGTTTATGATCTTAATAAACGGAACGGAGAGCGCGACTGCGAGCAGCAGCGGAATGCCGAGGATGAGGCTCGGGTCGGCAAAGCCGAGGGTGTAGTTCATCCAGTTCATGATGTGGATAAAATAGCAGTTGTAGCCGATGAAAAACACGCAGAGAGTTACGAAAACGAGCGCAAGCTCGCGGTTTGCGGCAAAGCGCTTAAAATTGAAAGTCGAGCCGAACTGATGCCAGAAGCCGCCGTCCTTGACAGGCTTGAGCGTGGGCGCGTCCTTCAGGAGGAAAAACGACGCTATGCCGACGAGGATGGTCACGCCGCCTGCGACGGAGAAGAAAATGATATAGCCTGCCTGCGGGTTTGCCTCGGTCGCAAGCCCCGTCACGAACATACCGCCCACGAGGGTGCCGACGAGGGTGCCGATGACAGGGAGCGTGGCCGCGACCGCGCCTATCTGACCGGAGTTTGAGTCGTCCATCATGTCCGCGTACCATGCGTTATAGCCCGCGTCGTTTGCCATCGAGCCGAAGAAGCTCATTATCGTGTCCGCCGCGACAATGGTAACGCCCACGAGCATGACGTCGTTGTAGATGCTGTCGCGCAGATAGTGCGTGAGCCCGAACGCGATGGTGAACACGCCCCAGAGTATCGAGCCCCATGTGATGAGCTTCTTGCGCGAGCCCATGCGGTCGGACAGCGTTCCGAAAAACAGCGCCGAAAACGTCGTTGCGCTTGCCGAGCATATGGTCATTGCCGTCACGACGCCGAGCTGGGCGCCGAAGTCGGAATACAAGAAGTTTGCAAACCAGTTATTTTCTATGACCCATGCGATCTGTGCGGAAAAGCCTATGACCAAAAGCAGCGTCCAGTTGAGAGCGCCGATGCCGCCCTTATGCTCTTTTGCCGATTTCCCCATTAGTTTATCCTCCTGTGCTTATTTATAAAGTCCTTCACCATGGACTTGTATTTCTCGTTTGCGCACATGAAGCTCGCCGCGTGACCCGTATCGGGCACGAGCAGCAGCTCCTTTTCCGCGCGGCAGGCGTCGAATATGCGCTGCGCCATGTCCTTGGGCACATATCGGTCGCATTCACCGCATATGTATAAAAGCGGAGTCTCGGAAACGCTCAGGCTGCGCGGGGAGCTTGCTTCCTTGAAGTCATAGCCCGCCTTGAGGAGGTTAACGTACTCAAAAATATCGACAAACATCACCGGCAGGTGAAACAGCGTGCCGACGAGATTTTTGAAAACCGTTTCGAGGTCGGAGTAGCCGCAGTCGGCTATCATGCCGCAAACGTGACCGTCAAGCTCAAGGTCGGCGCTTTGCATGACGGAGGCTGCGCCCATGCTCATACCGTGCAGGAAAATGGAGTTTTCGGGGAAAAGCTCGGCGGCTTTTTTCGTCCACAGCACGACGTCGTATCTGTCGAGAGCGCCGAAGCCTATGTATTTGCCCTCGCTTTTGCCGTGTGCGCGCATATGCACGAACATGAGATCATAGCCGAGCTCGTTATAAAAATCATACATCGCCGCAAAGTCGCAGGCGGGCTCGGATTTGTAGCCGTGGAAGAAGATGACCGTGACGCCCTTGCCG
>CEAB01057930.1_pt1 | contig 9853 bp, 10 predicted proteins | sample 557651 | NCBI WGS metagenome assembly CEAB01 (sample SAMEA3182046, study PRJEB8094) | gut metagenome | biome: human; feature: gut; material: Stool; isolation source: human stools | place: Canada | collected 2011-11-15
GGGTTATGCTGGTCGCGCAGCCACTCGAGCCGCTTGTCCGGCACGGACACGACGCCGACGTTGGGGTCGATGGTGCAGAAGGCGTAGTTGTCCGCCGCGACGCCGGCGTTGGTGATGGCATTGAAAAGCGTGGATTTGCCGACATTCGGCAAGCCAACGATACCTAATTTCATAGTGTTTTCTCCTTCTCGGCAAGCCGATGGGCGGCTGCTTGAATTTTCTATATTATAGAGCGCGGCGCGTATTTTTTCAACTATAAATGGCGCACGGGCGGGAAAATGGGGCAAATTTGCGGCGGGGGTTTTCTTTTGGACGCGGAGCGTGTAGAATGGAGGAAACAGAAAACGGAAAAGAGGACGGAATTCTATGCGCGTGATTGACCTGACGCACATGATCAAAGAGGACATGCCGGTCTATCCCGGCACGGGCACGCCGAAGCTGCTGCCGGCGAACAGCTATGAGGAAAACGGCTTCAAAGAGACGCTGGTCTCGTTTTACTCCCACACGGGTACGCACGTGGACCCGCCGGCGCACCTGTTTGCGGACAGGACGACGCTCGATGCGTTTGCGCCGGAGCAGTTTCTCGGAAAGGCGCTTGTGATCGACTGCACGCACCTGCGCGAGGGCGAGGCAATCGGCATGAAGGAGCTTTCCAAATACGGCGGCAAGGCAGATGCGGTCGATTTTCTGCTCTTTGCGACCGGATGGGACGCGCGATGGGGGACCGAGGCGTACTTTGGAGACTATCCCTGCATCGACGAAGAGGTTCTGCAGCATATTCTGAACGGCAATTACAAGGGCATCGGCTTCGACGTGATCGGGCTTGATCCGATTGCAGACGAAAATCTGACGCGGCACAAGGCATTATTTGCGGAAAAAGACATCGTGAACATCGAAAACCTCAAGAATCTGGGGCTGTGCGGCACGGAGCCGTTCTGGTTTGCGTGCCTGCCGCTGAAGCTGGAAAGCAGCGACGGCGCACCGGCGCGGGCGATTGCGTGGTTCGAGGATTGAGACGGAGAGCAGGTGAGACGCAATGCTTTGCATGGAAATTGCACTGATTCTGGTGCCGTGCTTTGTGGCGTATATCTATTACTCCGCCGAGCGGACGCAGACGGCGCTGCACCGCACATTTTCGGCGCTGCTGGCGGCGGTCGCGGTACTGCTCGGTCGGGAGAACCGGATTTTGATCGCAGCGGCGCTGGCTGCGTCGATTATTGTGAACGCGATTGCCGTCGCGCTCAGCCGGATGCAGCGGGAAGCGTAAAACGGAAGGAGAAATAGCTGTGAAATATCAGAAGGAAGTCCTGTTAAAAGACGGAACGAAGTGCCTTTTGCGCGGCGCGGGCGAGCGGGATGCGGCGGAGATACTGCGCTGCTTCCATCTGACGCACGCAGAAACGGACTATCTGCTGACCTATCCGGAGGAAAATTTGTTTACCGAGGCAGACGAGGCAAGGTTCCTGAAGGCGAGCGAGGAAAGCGCGAACGCCATCGAAATCGGTGCGTTTGTGGACGGGAAGGTCGTCGGAAGCGCCGGAATTGAACCGCTCGGCGATAAGGAAAAGCTCCGCCACCGCGCGGATTTCGGCATTGCCGTTGAAAAGGCGTACTGGGGCAAAGGCATCGGCAGGGCGCTGACGCTTGCGTGCATCGAGTGTGCGAAGCAGGCGGGCTTTTCGCAGCTGGAGCTGGAGGTTGTTGCGGAGAACGCAGCGGCGGTCCGGCTGTATGAAGCGGCTGGGTTCCGGGAGTACGGGCGCAACCCCAGAGGGTTCCTCTCCCGGCGCGGCTGGCAGGAGCTGGTGCTGATGCGATTGGAGCTGGACCGGTAAAAAGGAAACGTAGTCTGCCGGAAAACAGGGCAGCCGGTCCAAAAAACGGTATATTTCCGCAGCGGCAGGGCATTGTCCCTGCCGCTTTTCTGCGCGGGCGGGCTGGAAATATTCAACATAAATGTTAACTGAATCTAACCAATATGAACGAAAAATACCGGCAATCAAAAAGACTCACTCGGCAATACTGGACTTTTTCGGAATGTATGCTATAATCAATCTGGAAATCGTTTGTTTTCAAACGAAGAACAAATGCGTAAGAGGGTGATATTTTGTGGATTATACCAAGTATGTCTTAAAGAGCGAAGAAGAGCTGAAAGACTTGCTGGCAGAGAAGGATAACTTCTTTGTCGTCGCCTGCAACAAGTGCTTCAAGGAATTCGAAACCACACAGGAGCCGGAGTGCCGATGTCTTATGGACCTTGCCGAAGCGCAGGGCAAACACATCACCGGGTCTGTGAACATTGATTTCCTTTGCAACAAGGTGCAGACCGAGAAGAAGCTTGCCGGAATTGTCCCCGAAGAAACACAGAACGTCGTGGTCATTTCCTGTGGACTGGGCGTGCAGACGGTGGCTGACCTGGAGAAGGTCCCCACGTTTACCGCGACCAATTCTCTGAACTACGTGGGTCATCACGGCATGGCGCTGACGAAGAAGACCTGCGGCGCCTGCGCGCAGTGCTACCTGAACGTCACGGGAGGCATCTGTCCCATCGTGGACTGCTCCAAGAGCCTCGTCAACGGTCAGTGCGGCGGCGCGAAGAACGGCAAGTGCGAGATCGATCCCAAAAAGGACTGTGCGTGGGAGAAAATCTATCAGCGGCTGGAAAAGCAGGGTCGTACCAAGGAATTTCTGGACGAGCCCGTGCAGCTGCGCGATTATTCCGCAGTGAAGGTCGAAGAAATCAAGGCCTATGTCGCCGAAGCGCGTGCCAGACGGTACGAAGGCTTCTACGGCGGCGTCCATCCGACCGAAAACAAGGGCTACACCGAGCATCTGGCGCTCCAGAAGTTCCCCGAGCCCGATACGGTCATTATTCCTCTGGCGATGCACATCGGCGCGCCCGCCAATCCGGTCGTGAATCCCGGCGACTATGTGAAGGTTGGTCAGCTGATCGGCGAGCAGGCGGGCTTTATCGGCGCGCCCGTTCATTCCAGCGTCAGCGGCACCGTTGCGGCGGTTGAGCCGCACACGCATCCGAACAAGGGACCCGGCGTCATGAGCGTCGTGATCAAAAACGACGGCAAGAACGTTCTCGATGAGTCCGTCGTTCCCAACAAGCCGCTCGAAGAGCTGACGGCAGACGAGATCATTGAGATCGTCAAGGAGAAGGGCATCGTCGGCATGGGCGGCGCAACGTTCCCGACCTATGTCAAGCTGAAGCCCAGCAAGCCCATCGACGCGGTCCTGATCAACGGCTCGGAGTGCGAGCCTTACCTGACGGCAGACCATCGGATCATGCTCGAGTACGCAGACGATATCGTCTTCGGTCTGCGCGCGATGATGAAGGCGGTTGCCGCACCCGAGGGCGTCATCCTGATTGAGGACAACAAGCCCGACGCAGTGGCGCTGATGGAAGAAAAGGTTGCGCCTTACGAGAATATCCGTGTGGTCGCGGCGAAGACGCAGTACCCCGAGGGCGCTGAAAAGATGCTCATCAAGAAGGTCATGGGTCGTCAGGTTCCCAGCGGCAAGCTGCCGGCAGACGTCGGCTGCGTGGTGAGCAACACCTCCACGGCAAAGGCGATTTCCGACGCGATTCAGAAGGGTATGCCGCTTGTGGAGCGCGCGGTCTCCGTGACCGGCGATTTCATCCGCAACCCCGGCAACTACATGGTCAAGCTCGGCACCAACGTGCAGGAGCTGATTGACCACTGCGGCGGCATCACCGGAGACGACGTGGTGCTGAAGATGGGAGGCCCCATGATGGGCGCGCCTCTGAAGGACACGAACGTGCCCATTATCAAGGGCTCGAACGGCGTGATTGCCATTGCGGCAGACCATACCGAGGAAAAAGAGTGCATCAAGTGCGGTCGCTGTGTGGACGTTTGTCCCATGGAGCTGCAGCCTCTGGAAATCTACAAGTACGGTCAGCTGGGCGACGCAGAGAAGCTGCTGACGCTCAATGTCATGGACTGCTTCTCCTGCAAGTGCTGCGAGTACATCTGCTCGTCCAAGATTCCGCTGGTATCCAAGATCAACGCCGCCAAGGGTCTGGTCATGCCCCTGCTGAAGAAGAAATAAGGGGGAGAACATATGCTGATTACGAGACTGAAATCCGAAGAAACCATCACCTCCCTCTGCTCTGGCAAGGTGTTCATCATCAACTGCCACGGCTGTAAGGAAGTGGGCTTCCCCGAGGAGGAAGCAAACGCGCTGCAAAAGAAGCTGGCGGATGCTGGTAAAGTCGTCGGCACGCTGACGACCGACTATGTCTGCAATCCCACCGAGCTTGCGCTGCGCCTGAGAGGTCCTATGGCAAAGATTGCCGAGGCAGACGCCGTTCTGGTGTTCTCCTGCGGTGTCGGCGTTCAGACCATTTCCGAGACGCTGGAAGACAAGCCCGTCTACGCCTGCTGCGATACCGTGGAGCTGCCCGGCTTCCAGGGCGTCACGCCGCTGGAATACGACTGCGGTCAGTGCGGCGAATGCTTCCTGAACCTGACCGGTGGCATCTGTCCCATCACCGCCTGCTCCAAGAGCCTTGTCAACGGTCCGTGCGGCGGCACCAAGAACGGCAAGTGCGAGGTCTGTCCCGAGATGGACTGCGGCTGGGAGCGCATTATCCAGCGGCTGAAGGAGCAGGGACGCCTGGACGTCCTGCGCTGTGCCACACAATTGCACGATTTCAACACGGATCAGGCTACCAAGACAGCCAAAGAATCTGAATAATCAGGAGTGATGGAAATATGAAAATTACGGAACTGTTTCAGAACAGGGAATTTGTAGTTTCTGCCGAGGTTGGTCCTCCCAAGGGAATCCACATCGACGGCATGGTCGAAGAGGCTAAGAAGTACCTCACCGGCGTCCACTTCGTCAACGTAACCGACAACCAGTCCTCCGTCATGCGTCTGGGCAGCCTTGCCACCTGCAAGGTGCTGAAGGATGTGGGCTTGAACCCCATTTTCCAGCTGACCTGCCGCGACCGCAACCGCATTGCGCTGCAGTCCGACCTGCTGAGCGCCGCCATGCTGGGCATTGACAACATCCTCTGCCTCACCGGCGACCACACCAAGCTGGGCGACCATCCGCAGGCAAAGCCCGTGTTCGATCTGGACTCCGTGTCGCTGCTCTATGCTGCGAGCATGCTCGAAACCGGCAAGGATCTGGGCGGCAACGAGCTGGTCGGCGAAGCACCCAAGTTTGCCAAGGGCGCGGTTGTCTCCCCGTGCTCGGACTCTGTTGACGCGCAGCTGGTGAAGATGGAGCGCAAGGTCAAGGCTGGTGCCGAGTACTTCCAGACGCAGGCTGTGTTTGAACCCGAAAAGTTCATCAAGTTCATGGAGGCTGCCAAGCAGTTTGGCAAGCCCGTGCAGGTCGGCATCATCATCCCGAAGTCTGCCGGTATGTGCAAGTTCATGAACAACAACGTCGCGGGCGTTCATATCCCCGACGAGCTGATCGCCGAGCTTCAGGCGGACAAGGAAAAAACCAAAGCCGGTATCACCGGCGTGGAAATTGCAGCGCGCATCATCCGCGAGTGCAAGCCCTACTGCCAGGGCGTCCATATCATGTCCCTGGGCTGGGAATCCAAGATTCCCGCGCTTCTGGAGCAGGCTGGTCTGTAAGAAATTCTCTCAATATGCAAACAGGGCGCGCTGCCGTGCAGCGCGCCCGTCTTTTGCGGTCAGAAATGGGGGGTATTATGAGCCAATGGAGCGGCGGCTGTAGAGCCGGGCAAGACCGCCCTCGGAGGTTTCGCGGAAGGCTCTGCTCATGTTGATGCCGGTCTCATACATCGTGCGCACAACCATGTCAAAGGAAATGGTTCTCGTGCCGACCAGCATGTGCGCCAGGTTCGAGGCGTCAATCGCGCGCTTTGCCGCGACGGCGTTTCGCTCGATGCAGGGAATCTGGACCAGACCGCAGATGGGGTCGCACGTCAGCCCCAGGTGATGCTCCATGGCAATCTCGGCAGCATATTCCTGCTCGTCGATGCTCAAGCCCGTCAGCTCTCCCATGGCAGCAGCTGCCATCGAACATGCCGCGCCGATCTCCGCCTGACAGCCGCATTCGGCGCCCGAGATGGAGGCGTTGTGCTTGATCAGATTGCCGAAGATGCCGGCGACGCCGAGGGCTCTGGCGATTTTATCGTCGGAGAGGCTGTATTTGTTCTGCATGTATAACAGCACTGCCGGGAGCACGCCGCAGCTGCCGCAGGTGGGTGCGGTGACGACGGTGCCGTTGGCAGCGTTCTGCTCGGCAGCGGCAAAGGCGTAGGCGCAGACCAGCTGCAGCTCGCGCACCTGCGGAATGTCCAGCAGATGTGTGCGCTCATACAGAAGCTTTGCCTTGCGCGAAACGTTTAGCCCGCCGGGCAGGATGCCAGTGGCAGAAAGACCATCCTGAATCTCTTTGCGCATGGTGTTCCAGATCGTCTTGAGAAAATCCCAGATCTCGGGTCCTTCGTTCAGCTCGACATATTCCGGCAGCGTGATGTAGCGCCAGCGGCAGAACTGCGTGATTTCGGCAAACGAGCTTTCGGGATAGACGTCGTCCGCCTCGGCTTCCGGCTCACCCTCGATAACGATATCGCCGCCGCCGACTGACATGACGCGCATGCGCAAAAGCTCGCTTTCGCCTTTGCAGGCGATGAAATCCATCGTATTGGGATGGGGCAGATCTGCCGGGTCCTCCGCGCTGAAAACAATCTCTGTGCGATCAGGTCCCAGCGTTTCTTTCAGTACGCGGTCGGTGCCGTGACCGACGCCGGTTTTGCTCAGAGAGCCGTAGAGAATGACCGTGAAGCGGTCTGCCTCGGGCACGCGCTCCAAAAATTTGCGGGCAGCGCGCTCAGGTCCGATGGTGTGGGAGCTGGACGGTCCCTTTCCGATTTTATATAAGTCCCGAAGTGATTTCATGGCAGGTACCGGATATCCTTTCGTATGGTTTTGATGGGATGTGTTTTGGATAGAGTATAGCAAAGTTTGCGGCAAAAAACAATGGCGCTTTTGCCGGTTTCCAGGAGAAATCCGGTGCTTTTTTGGCTATTGTGCGCGCTTGCGGCTGATTGCCTCCAGCGCAAGCTCTCCGGCAAGCTTGAACAGCGTATCGGACAGCACGGTCTCGAGCGTCAGACCCGCCTGCGCGGCGATGCGGCGGTAAAATGCCTCGACCGTTGGGTCGAGGACGACGGTAAAGCAGGACATGGCAAACTCCTCCTCTTAAAGGTATTTCATTTTATGTTGCGCGCAGGTCCTGCGTGAACGCGGAAAACGCCGCAAATTGCCGCAAAACAGGGCGAAAATGCTTGACAGGTGTGATATAATACTTTCGATAAATTGCAATTATTTCCGAAAGGATGTTATTGGTTATGGCGAAAGAGAAGAAAGTGCAGCAGATCACCGACATGGAGGTCGATTTTGCGCAGTGGTACACCGACATCTGCCGCAAGGCGGAGCTGGTGGAATATGCGTCGGTCAAGGGCTTTACGATTCTCAGACCGTATGGCTATGCGATCTGGGAGAATATCCAGTCGATTATGGACGCCGAGTTCAAGAAGACCGGACATGAGAATGTGGCAATGCCGGTCCTGATTCCGGAGAGCCTGCTCAAAAAGGAAGGCGAGCTGGTCAACGGCTTTGCGCCTGAGGTGGCATGGGTCACGATGGGCGGCAGCGAGAAGCTTGAAGAGCGTCTGGCGTTCCGTCCGACGTCGGAGACGATGTTCTGCGACCACTGGTCCAGAGTTCTTCAGACCTACCGCGAGCTTCCGATGCTCTATAACCAGTGGTGCTCCGTCATCCGCTGGGAGAAGACGACCCGTCCGTTCCTGCGCTCGAGAGAGTTCTGGTGGCAGGAGGGGCATACGATTCATGAGACTGCCGAGGAGGCAATCCATGAGACCGAGCAGCAGCTCAAATGCTATGCCGACTTCTTTGAAAACGTCCTTGCCATTCCGGTCGTCCCCGGACAGAAGACCGAGAAGGAAAAGTTTGCAGGCGCCGAGGCAACCTATACCGTCGAGTGCCTGATGAAGGACCACAAAGCGCTGCAGGGTGCAACGAGCCATTACTTCGGCGACAAGTTCTCGCGCGCTTACAACGTGACCTTTACCGGGCGCGACAACAAGCTGCAGTATCCGTTCCAGACCTCGTGGGGCTCGACCACGCGCATGATCGGCGCGGTGATCATGGCACACGGCGACAACAACGGTCTGGTGCTGCCGCCCAAAATTGCGCCCACGCAGGTGATCGTTCTGCCCGTCGCGATGCACAAAGAGGGCGTGCTGGATGCCGCGGCGAAGGTCAAAGAGCGCCTGATTGCCGCGGGGCTTCGCGTGAAGCTGGACGATTCGGACAATTCCATGGGCTGGAAGTGCGCGCAGTATGAGATGAAGGGCGTGCCGCTTCGTCTGGAGCTGGGACCGAGAGACATTGAGGCAGGACAGTGCGTGCTGGTCCGCCGCAACGACGGCGAAAAGACGGTTGTGCCGCTGGAAAACCTTGAAGCTGCGGTCAAAGAGCAGCTTGAGCTGGTCCAGAAGGGCATGTATGAAAAGGCAAAGCAGAACCTCGATAACCACATCTTTGAGGCGCATTCTCTGGAAGAGGCAAAGAAGCTGCAGCAGGAAAACGGCGGCTTCATCAAGACTATGTGGTGCGGAGATCTTGCGTGCGAGCTGAAGATGAAGGAAGAGGGCGGCATGTCCTCTCGCTGCATGCCGCTTCACCAGGAGCATCTGGATGATGTCTGCCCGATCTGCGGCAAGCCGGCAAAGAAAATGATCTACTGGGGCGTCGCGTACTGAGTACGGAACCACTGATTCCATCGCCTGCGGGCTTCGCCGGATTTTTTGCCCCGAGGCTTCGGTTTGGCAGCTTGAAATACACAAAGGATTCCTGCGCTGCCGAACCTTGCTTCGGAACAAAATCTCTCGCCGAATCCTCTTGACGATGAAGTCGGCGCCTCCTCTGAGCTTTTTGATTGATTTGTACATAACAGAACAAAGTAAGCCCTGAAAATTCGGCAAAAGTTCATCAAAGAAATTGGAAAACCCCCTTGACACCAAGGGGGTTTTATTATATTATATATGAGCGCGCGTAGGAAGCAGTCCCAACGCAACCGCGCGTGTCACTTGCGATGATGCAGGAGATTGCGCCTCTGGCGGTAACTTCTGCGGAGTATGTCCGGTCATCGGGCGGCTGAGAATCCTGTTACGGCGTATATCGCCGCAGTGGAGCAAGGCCGGCAAACGTCGGTCTTTTTTCATGGTGCGGAATGATACGCACGGCTTAGCGTACAGCGATTTTCGACCGTACCCAGCGGCTTACAGAAACAACTGAGTACGTGATTCAAGGAGGAAACACAACAATGGCAAACCAGGAAATGATCAGAATTCGCCTGAAGGCATACGATCATCAGCTCATCGACGCGAGCTGCGAGAAAATCGTCGAAACCGCAAAGCGCAACGGCGCTTCCGTTTCCGGCCCCATCCCCCTGCCGACCAAGAAAGAGGTCGTCACCATTCTTCGCGCTGTTCACAAGTACAAGGATTCCCGTGAGCAGTTCGAGCGCAGAACCCACAAGAGACTGATCGATATTCTCAACCCCAATCAGAAGACCGTGGAAGCTCTGATGAGCCTCGACCTTCCCGCTGGTGTTGAGATTGAGATAAAGCTGTAATTACCTTATAAAGAATTACGGCAGCCCGCCACGGTTCGTCGAATAGAGGACGGACGGGTCATGTTGACGAACCAATGCGTCCCAATGCGCAAGTTCTTCAACCAATAACCTTAAATTAGGAGGAAATCACATGAAAATGCAGAAAGCGATCATCGGCAAAAAAGTGGGCATG